>Ga0116112_1000030_pt1 | contig 129887 bp, 116 predicted proteins | sample June2015DPH_8_15_FD_89721 | JGI IMG/M metagenome (GOLD analysis project Ga0116112, IMG submission 89721) | Peatland microbial communities from SPRUCE experiment site at the Marcell Experimental Forest, Minnesota, USA - June2015DPH_8_150 | ecosystem: Environmental > Terrestrial > Soil >... | reverse complement strand
GTGAATCGTTCCTCTTCGTGGTGACTTTCCTGTGGTGGGTTGTGGATGGGCATTTTGGTTGTGGTTTGAGCACCCCCAACTTGCCCGCCCAACCCGCCATCCACAACTTTCGGCTATTACTCGGTCCTGGCGCAGCTTCACACCATCGTCGAGGAGTGGGTCGAAATCCTGCTTACCGATGGGAAGCCGCTGCCGGCGTCCACCGCCAACAAGGAGTTCAGCGGAAAGTTTGTCGTGCGCATACCCAAGGACCTGCACAAAAAGGCCGCTTTGAAGGCCATGGCCCGCGGGGAAAGCCTTAATCAGTTTGTGGCCGACGCGCTGGCGCAGACCTGAAAACAGGCGCCGCGCCGATGCCGCAACGATTCAGGCCTTCTCGTGCACGCGCTTGACCGGCTTGGAACAAGCGGCACACTGGTTTCCATGGACTACCGCGACATCATCACTATCGAACCCGGCAAACGCAGCGGCAAGCCATGTATTCGCGGTACGCGCATGACCGTGACCGACGTCCTCGAATACCTCGCCTCTGGGATGTCCCACGAAGAGCTGCTGGCCGAATTCCCTGACCTCACGGAGACGGATATCCGCGCGTGCCTGGCGTTTGCCGCCGATCGTGAACGCCGGCTGGCGACGCTGCCCGGATGAGGCTGCTCTTCGATCAGAACCTTTCGCCTCGGCTGCCGCGCCTGTTGGCTGACCTGTACCCTGGCAGTGTTCACGTCCGGGAGGTTGGCCTCCGTGATGCCGATGACAACGTCATATGGGACTACGCCAAGGCGCACGGCTTCGCGATCGTCTCGAAGGACTCCGACTTCCAACAACGCAGTCTGCTGCTGGGTGCGCCACCCAAATCCATCTGGCTGCGCCTTGGCAACTGCTCGGTTGCGCATAGTGCCGATTTCCTGCGGAAACATTCGCCGGCGATTCATACCTTTGAACAGGACTCGGCTCAGTCTCACCTGATGCTTCCCTGACGCGCGTCGAATCATCCTATACGGACTCATGCAGTAGAACGATAATCTTGCTCGCAAGCACTCAAACCGTTCGGTGAATGATATAGGAGCCTGCTTGCAGGCGATTTCTCCTCTGCCATCGCGAGCACCTGTCCGCCGTAGCTTCATGCGAAGGCGGAAGCTCGCTCCTACAACTGCATGGCTAAATTCCGCAGTTGGACACGGAGGTCACAGAGATAAAGGCCGAGAGCACGGAGGGAAGCGGATCGTTGGGCGTCGCTTTTCTCCCTCACCGCCGCAGGTGAAGACTCTCCGGGGGAAGCTCGCTGTCCGAAGATACTGCCTCGGTGGACCCTGTGTCGGCCCTCTGTGCTCTTTGTGAAACCCGTCTGCGTTTTCCAGGCTGAAAGCAGGCGCCGCGCCCAACCCCTTGCGCTTGGCCCTTCGCGCCTGCGGCAGCTCGATGTGAAACGGAATAAACGCCCCCGCTGAACCAACCAGAGGCGCGGCCTCAATGCGCTTGACAGCAGCTATCATTGATAGCACCCTGCCGGCATGGCTCAACTTCTCGTCCGTGGCATCGAACCGGCCGTCGTGCAGCAGCTGCGCAGCCGCGCGGCTTCACAAGGCGTCTCGGTCGAAGAGGCTCACCGGCGCGTCCTGCGGGCGGCTTTGGTCGGCAACCGACCCGGTCCGCAGCGGGACTTCATTGCCTATCTCCGCAGCATTCCGCAGGGAGGCTCCATTGCGTTTCCCCGGTCTGCCGGCCTGCCCCGCAAGATCGCACTCTGATGGCCTACCTGCTCGACACCTGCGTTCTTTCCGAACTTCGGAAGAGGCACGGCAATCCCGGCGTCTCTTCCTGGATGTCCGGCATTCAACCGACCGAAGCTTTCCTCAGCGTGCTGACGCTCGGCGAAATTCGCCGAGGAATCGAACTGCACCGGCTCAAGAACCCGGCGGAGGCCGGCCAGCTCGAACGCTGGCTGCTCGGGCTGGAGACCCATTACGCAGAGCGGATCCTGCCGATCACCGCCGCGATCGCTGACCGCTGGGGCCGGCTGTGCCCACACCAGCCGATGCCGGTGACTGATGGCCTGCTGGCGGCGACCGGACTCGAACACAAGCTGACGGTGGTGACGCGCAATACGACCGACTTCCAACGTTCCGGAGTCAACACGCTGAATCCGTTTTCCTGAGCCTTGCTGAACGGATCAGAGGTGTGGCGACGGGCCTGGCCCCTGTTTCTTTCTGCGTCAGCCACACCTGGCGTATGATCCCTCTTTTCCGGCATCCGTTGGCGTTCCTGTATTCCAACCTCGGATCTCCGACCTTGGACCTTTGACTTCTCGACTTGTGACTTCCGATTCCCGCTTCACTTCTTGCCTCGCCGAAGTCGCAGGACGAAGGCGGGTCCCTCTGCCCCATGAAGGCGGGTCCCCGTTTCCGCTTTCCGCTTTTCGCCCTTTGACTTTCGGCCTTCGACTTTAGACTTTCGCCTTCTGCCCCTCCCTCACTCCCTCGCCCTGAGCCTGTCGAACGGGCGACGGCGTACCGAGCGCAAAGCGCGACACCCCGCCAAGCCTGAGGGCGACGGCTGGTCCATGGCGTGAGGCGAAAACTTCGGTTCCACTTTCGTCGCACCACGCGAGGATTTTCCAGGATAGCAGTGCAGAGCGTGAGTGGATACCTTCCTTGATACTTGGAACCTGCAACTTGGAACTTCCGCCGCCTTAGCGGCGGCGGGCCCACTTTCACCCTCACTTTCACTTTCACCTGTGGTGAGCAAGCCTGCCCTGAGCAGAGTCGAAGGGGTCGAACCACCCTCATTCGGGTACCGTGTGCCCGTGCCTGCCCTGAGCTTGCCGAAGGGTTCATTTTTGCTTGAACTCCGAAACTTCGGCCGCTTAGCTGCCCAGTCTCCTTTCACCAGCTTTCGACCCTCTGGATATGCGACTTGGGGGTCTGCAGCCTCAGGTTTTTGTCTCTTGGCGCGCCGTGTAGTCTCGCTGGGAAAGAGCGTTGGTGATCATCCGACCGCAAACGGTGATCGGCTGGCATCGCGCCGGGTTTCGCCTCTATTGGCGCTGGAAATCGCGTGGCGGCGGAAGGCCGCCAATCGATCGCGAGCTTATCCGATTGATCTGCCAAGTGTGGCAAGCCAACCCTACATGGGGGAGTCCCCGCATCCGCGATGAGTTGGCGAAGCTGGGGCTTCAGGTTTCCGATTCCACCGTCCGGAGATACCGTCCCCAACCTCCGCGCTCGTCTTCTCAGTCTTGGAAGACCTTCCTCCGCAACCACACGAAGCAGATCGCCGCGATCGATTTCTTCACAGTCCCGACAGTGACGTAGCGAGTGTTGTTCGTCTTCATCGTTCTGGTTCATGAACGCCGGAAGGTGGTGCACTTCGCTATCACTGAAGCACCCTCGGCATTTTGGACTGGGCAACAGCTCGTCAATGCCTTCCCGTTTGAGATCGCACTGAGGTTTCTCCTGCGTGATCGCGATGGCATTTACGGTTCGGAGTTTGTGCGCCGTGCCGCGAGCTTGGGCGTGGAAGAGAAAGTGATTGCGCCAAGATCGCCTTGGCAAAATCCCTGTGTGGAGCGGCTGATCGGATCCCTGCGCCGGGAATGTCTGGACCATGTAATCATCTTGAACGAACGGCATCTCGATGCGGTGATTCGCGAGTTCTTGGATTACTACCACCACCATCGAACCCAACGGGCGCTGGAACGCAACTGCCCGGTCTTGCGTCCGATTGAAGCTGCCGACCAAGGCAAGATAATCGAGTTATCTTTGGTCGGCGGGTTGCATCACCGCTACACGCGTCAGGCGGCGTGACGCGCGGCGATCGGGGGATTGCCCGGAATCATCACGCACGGCGCGGAGAAAGCACGCCTAGTGTGTCGACCGTGTTCTTCGGGGTAATCCGACCCTTCGTTTTCCTGCCTTCCAGCCGCTGATTCGACCAAGATCGGCGCCCCTTGTGCGGAGCGATCACTGGGCGCCTTCGTCAGACGGGTTAAGTATCTCGTGCCGACAACCAGAGCCCGCCACGCAAGCAGGAAAAACAACTGTTACCAAGCAGAGCCCGTCGCGTGAATCGGATTTCGCTACCCATAAGTGTGTCAGCACAAGAATATCACCAACTCATCGTCGCAGTACCGATGAGTTCACCGCGCCCCTGACCCATGTTTTCTAAGTAAATCCGATTTTAAGTCGTTAAAAGTAGAGTGTGTCAGAGTAAAAAAATTCGGCGATACGCCTTCAATAATCTCAAGATTTCGCATGTATTCTGCCACAGGGTTCTCTGGAGTTTCCCAACCCTTTACCATATCAGAGCCACCAGCAATTCTCAACGCCGTATACGAAACAGGTAGCATAAATACAATCAAGCAAAGCGGTGAATTCAAAGTAGTGAGGAAACTCCCGCATGTTTTTTTTATTACCGCGCTCAGACCTAACGCAAACGCCAACATATAGAATGGTATCGTATAAATATGATAAAAATAATAGATACTTCCATTTACCGTTCGATTCGTCATGCTGAAGTCGAAAATTAGAGCAGTAAGCAGACACAATACCGACCCACCGGCTAACCACTCCCAACTATGAGGCTGAAACGTTTGTTTTCCTCCCGATTCACGAGTGCAGCCACCCAAATTCTCGCGAGAATTTATCAAGCTAATTAATATTAGAAACAAAATCAATAGAGAAATTGTCACCAGCGATACCAACGCGAGACTGTGAGTACCAATTCCAACAATAAATGACGTTTTCTGAAATGAGTCGAATGCCTCTAATTTATCATATAGTGATTTTGAAAACCCCCAACCTGATGAATTAGGGAGACCGAGCCCGTAATAGCCGAAAGACGCCATCCCGAAAAGAGTAGTGTTGACCGCTGAAAGAAAAATTCGGATCCCCCCATATAAAAGATGTGGTAACGTCGTGATAAACAAAGAAATTGCACTTCCGCCAGTGAAATAGACAGCATTCCTTCCAATGTTTCCTATCAAAGGATTTCCCCAATGTGCCAGTAAACCCCCCGTTATGATTAAAATGATCGTGACAATGAAACTCGCTTTCGCAGCTGTATTTGCATATCCGGGAAGGCCATAAGTCGCCCCAGCAATCAACGTTGTTTTTAGAAAGCCGATAGAAGCACAGAGGCTAAGGACTACGCACAAGTAAATTGAAGGCGCGGAATTATTGCCGTAATAATTGGGAACACGCCATAGATTGAAACGATGTAGAAAAAATAGCAGCAGAATAAACGGCATTGCCGGTATTACTTGAATCTTGGAAAGTACCGCAAAGCCAAAACATACTCCTAGAATAAGCGAATCATAAGATCTGTATCTTGATTGGAATTGGGTTACAGCGATCAGTCCGGCCGCAAATAGCCAAACAAGAGACAATATTTCCGGACGAATTTGAGAATCCTGAAATGCGTAAGAACGATTTATTGCGATAGGAATCGCCGCTGCAAAAGCAATGATTTGACTTTTGGTCACCCTTGCTAAGAACAAATAAAATATCCAGATGAACGCTAACGTATAAATGTGCGACATTCTCCAATGGAAATACACCGATTCTGAAAGCAGAGCTTCGACATCCGATACGTTGTGCGATGATGGTTTCCCCGATAAAAGATGATAGTAGAGATATGGTGTCGATATGGTTGCCCCGGGCCAAACCGCCGTTTCGATCGACGAACCCAAACGCTGCGACACTGATTGCGCCGCACATGCCTGACATGAGTCGCTTTGCGAATAGTACCACCACGACCGTTGGCCGTTTCTAATAAAAGAGTGTCTATATATTGTTGCCGGCAGCGCTAGTACGAAAAGGACAGCAAGATGGCAAAATAAATGCCAGCGATTACATGAAAGCATAACGGAATGCATAAAGGATGTTTATTTGACTTGAGCTGACATTTTCCAATTATTTTACCTTCGTTGTCTGCACATCATTTGCTCATTTGCGCTGACTCGAATGGTCTGCAATTGTACCCTCGCTTCAATTCCCGGATGTACAGTCTTAAGAATGCGAGTCCCGTGCCAATACTGGGGGATCCGATCCGTTTCGCCCGATGACGCCTCGAGTAGAATCAGCTCATCGAAAGCGGTAACTGGTAAGGAATCGAATATTGGCTCCACCGCTTTGCTGTCGCCCTTCGATATACCGATGAAGGCGGTCTTATGCTTCACGATCGTTTTGTTAAGAAAATGCGAATCGAAGACTTCGCTAATGTAGTCCCGTTCAATATCAGTCAAACGTAAACGTCTGGTAGTGTCCGTCAATCCGTCAAGTTGCGCACATTTGGTAACCGGGTAGCACGGAGGAAGGTCGGTTTTGGTAGATCTATGGTTGTGGTTGAGGGCCACGAAGTGGCCCGGGAAAGGAACGGTGGTTTTCCTCCTTCATAGCGAACATGGTTTCGGGAAGGTCGTTGGACGTGCTGCCGGCGAGTCGCGGAGCGCGAGCAGGCCGTGGGAGCAGGCCAACGAAGCGGGAGATGGATCCGGGGAGAGGGTTTCTCGGGCTTGGCTGGACATGTGCCGCGACTCGGCATTGAACGGAGGCATGAGCTCAATTGCGTCCGGGAAGAACGGCGCCGCCGGCCGCGGTGTGGAAGGGCTGAAGCGCGATTTGAAGGTGATCGTAACGTGCTCCCCTGAAACTGGAGTGGCCTTGTGTCAGGCTTCCGGGGTGGGTAGACCTCAAAACCCCGCTTCCATGCCTCATAAAAGATGCTCGGAAGAGCAGATCATCTACGCTCTGCGCTCGGTCGATACCGGCGCGAAGATTGGTGATGTGTGCGCCAGCTCGGTGTCGCCGAGCAGACGTATTATCGTTGGAAGAAGCAGTATGATGGATTCGGCGTCAGCGAGCTGCGGCGCCTCAAGCAGTTCGAGGACGAGAACAACTCCCTAAAGCGTCTGGTCGCCGACCTCAGCCTCGACAAGCGGATGCTCCAGGAGGTGCTGGCAAAAAAAGTCTGAGGCCTGCGCGCAAGCGCCCGATCGTGGACTGGCTGACGGCGACGTTCGTCGCCAGCCAGGTCCAGGCGTGCAGGTTGATGCTCTTGGGCGCGTAGAGCTACTGGTATCACCCGCATCCGAAGGACCGGCGCGCCTTGCTCCTGCGGCTGAAGGAGCTGGCGTTCACCCGGGTGCGCTACGGCTACCGCCCGCTGACGATCCTGCTGCAGCGCGAAGGCTGGCGGGTGGGCAAGCAGCTTATCTACCGGCTGTATCGAGAGGAAAACCTGCTCGTACGCACCAAGCAGCGGAGGAAGCGTGCGGTCCAGGCCCGCGTGCCCTTGGCCGTCGCGACTGGGGCGAACCAGCGTTGGTCGATGAACTTCATGTCTGAACGCTTCGAGAACGGCAGCTACTTTCGGGTGCTGACGATCATCGACCAGTTCAGTCGTGAGTGCCCGTTGCTCTGGGCCGATGTCTCGTTGAGCGGCATCAAGATCGTCGCCGGCCTGGAGCGACTCGCCAGGATCCGCGGCGTGCCGCAGGCCATCACCGTGGACAACGGCGCGGAGTTTTGCAGCCGGGCAGTGGATGCCTGGGCCCATCAAGCGGGCGTGAAGCTGGATTTCATCCGGCCTGGCAAGCCGGCAGAGAACGGCTTTATCGAGAGCTTCAACGGCCGTCTGCGCGACGAATGCCTGAACGCCAACTTGTTCTTCAATCTTGCTGACGCCCGCGAGAAGCTTGAAGCGTGGTGCCAAAACTATAACACTCTCCAACCTCGTGGCTCGCTGAGCGAAGGCTGCCGGAGGCAGCCAGCCCAGCGAGCCATGAGGTCCCCACCCAAAACTACGCCCAACCCGGCAAAACTAAAACACTAGAACCTGTCCTGTAAAAGGGAGCGGATCAGATCATCCATAGCTTAATTTACCGTCCCAACTGTCCAACCAACGGGGTCCACTTCACAGGTCACATGAACAATTCACATATTACCCGATCAGCACTGACGTCCATATCTATTGGAGTGTTCATTCTCATGACATTTACATATGCTGTTCAAGCAGCAACCAGTTCACAATGGGTGCGAGTTGCCGACCACGCCGCCTTCAGTGAACGCGATTCGGCAGACGGCGCCGTTTTCCTTGGCGGAATCTGGATCAGCAACGCGTACCGTGTCGAGGGTGCCGTCCGGGACCTGTGGAATTCAAGTGACGGCGTCACTTGGACCAAAGCTCTCGACAATACTCCCTATGATCCCTACGCCGAAATGGCCGTCTTCCAAAACAAGCTCTGGGCGGTCAAGGGTAGCGTCTGGAATTCAACCGACGGCGTTAAGTGGACACAGGTCTGTAACAAGACGCCTTTCGGCCCGCGCGGCTTCGGCAAACTCGTGGTTTTCCAAGACAAACTCTGGCGGCTCGATTTTGGGTACGGCATTTGGTGCTCCTGCGACGGTGTGAATTGGACTAGGGTCCTTGCAAAGGCGCCCTATGGCCAACGCACGGCTTCGGCCGTGACTGTCTATGCCGGCAAACTCTGGCTGTGCGGTGGGAGTTCCACGACGCGTTGCAGTCCGCTAGAAGAACACTACACGAATATTGCCACGTATAACGATGTTTGGTGTTCTAGCGACGGAGCTAATTGGACACGCGTAATCGAACACGCACCCTGGTTGCCGAGGATGTGGGTACTCGCTTGCGAGTACGCCGGTAAACTCTGGATCATTGGCGGATTCTCGAACCGTGAGACAAAGAACTTCGCCGACTGCTGGACGACGACGGACGGGATGAAGTGGGAAGAGTTCAAGTTTGAAGCCATGTGGTCGCCACGGCACCAGCCGACGATCTACATTTTTAAGGACAGTCTATGGCTTGTGGGCGGCGACATGTGGCCGCCGATGATGACGAATGATGTGTGGAAATTGACCATTCCCGATGGTGGAAAATTAAAATGATCGTACGCTCAACGAGACCTTTTGGCGGCGAATCAAGGTAAAAAGAGCGTCACGGCTGTCCGGAATAACGACTCATGGGGTTTCGTAAACATCACTTAATTGAGTGGTTGCAGCTCGAACAGGGCGTGACGCATTTGGCGTTCGGAGGGCTGTTTCCGGGTAAAAGAAGGTAGATTCGCTGACGAATGAAGACACGGCCCTGTGACGTGACCTCGCTTTTTTGAGCCGCCTTGGGTGACAGTCTGGGCCTTAAACCAGGACCCAGACCATGAAAGGCAAAAGATATTCGACCGAGGATACCCGCGAGTGCCATGTGTTGCGGGCGGATCGGGCCCTGCGCTCTGAAGACGTATTGGAGTGTCTGCACAAGGCCATCCAGGCGCACGGCGCCCCGGAGTACCTGCGTTCCGACAACGGCTAAGGGTTCATCGCCCACATCGTCCAGCGCTGGCTGGCGGAACAGCGCGTCCGCACCATCTACATCGACCCCGGAAGCCCCTGGCAAAATGGCGTCGTGGAAAGCTTTCACGGCCGATTCCGCGACGAGTGCCTCAACCGCGAGCAACTGTGGTCCCTCTCCGAAGCCCGCGTCGTGATCGAGGACTTCCGTCAGCAATACAACACACGCCGGCCGCACAGCAAACTGCGTTACCCAAGCCCGGCCCTCTTCGCCGCCCCACTTCCTCTATCCTTGGCTCTGGTCGGGCTTCGCCCTCCCTCCGCCAAGGATGGACAAACACCACCGACAAGCCAACCTTATCACTTCCAGACCGACTCTAACCCTGGTCCCCAAAGGTGAGTCCGATCAATGGGGACTGTTCAAATGAAAACCAAAACAAAGTTGACCATTGCTCGAAGTCTTTCTCGCGTCGTTCGTACTGGAAGGCACATCTGGGGGCGCGGGAATATCGTCACTTGTCGCCGAAGCGGCTTGCGCTGGGAACTTGACCTTGCTGAGGGGATTGACTTGAGTATCTACTGTTTCGGCACCTTCGAACCAGAAATTGTTGGTTTTGCCTCTCGAGTTGTTCGGCAGAACGGAACAGTCATTGATATTGGCGCCAATATTGGCGCTCACACGCTCCGATTCGCAGAGTTGGTTGGTCCACACGGTAAGGTATTCGCCTTTGAGCCGACAGACTATGCCTTTAGCAAACTCACTCGCAATATTGCGTTGAATCCCGATCTTGTACCTCGCATTCATGCATTCCAAGCGTTACTTGCCGCATCCAGCGATCAGGCGAAACCGAATGGCATTTGCTCAAGCTGGCCCCTTGAGTCAACCGGCACAGTACATGCCGTTCATATGGGCGAGGCGAAGTCGCTGCAAGGGGCTTGTGTTACAACGCTTGATGATGTTGCACGGCAGTTGGTGTGGAAGGCCATCGATTTGGTCAAACTCGATGTCGATGGCAATGAACTCTTCGTGCTACAAGGCGCACGAACCTTCCTCACAGAGAACCACCCCCCCATTCTGATGGAGTTCGCTCCATATCTGTATGCGGAGTTTGGGTACTCATTGCGTGATTTATCCGGCCTCCTCGCGTCAATGGGCTATCAGTGTCAACTGCTTCCAGCTCAGAGACGAGTCGATTTTGACCGACTGCCCGAGATCATTGGTGACGGCAGAAGCATCAATGTGTTGCTCGTATAAACATCGTTACCCCACACATGTCCGTTGATAAGATCCAGCATCTACTTGAAATTCAAGAGAACCGAGAGCACTGGCAACGCAAGCCGCTGCCTCGGGCGATCTACCGACGATTCTATGGGATGATTCAGTCTCGACTTCAACCTGGGCTGACTCTCGAACTTGGTTCTGGAATTGGTCAGATCAAAGAGTTTATCCCAGACTGCATCACTTCCGACCTGTTCCCAAACCCTGGAATCGACCGCGTCGAATCTGCATACTCTCTGTCATTTGAAGATCAATCGCTGCGGAATATCATCCTCTTTGATGTCTGGCATCATCTCGAATACCCGGGTGTCGCGCTTCGAGAGTGCAGAAGAGTCCTTGAGCCGGGCGGGCAGATTCTGATCTTCGATCCGGCGATGGGGCTTCTCCCACGCGTGGTGTATAGACTTTTCCATCATGAGCCACTTGGGTTTGGGGAAGACATTCACTGGAATCCGCCAAATACCATGGATCTGGGAAACGCGCCATATTTCGCCTCACAAGCTCGTGCTTGGCGGATCTTTTACAGAGGCGAAGGCACGAGCCACCTTGATGGGTGGCGGGTGCGAGAATGTGTTGCTTGGTCCGACTTCGCCTATCTTGCGAGCGGCGGGTTTTCCAAGCCCGCTATGTATCCCGCAATCTGTCTTCCGTGGATCGAAACTCTTGATCGCTTATTCACTCGGATTCACCCGTCGACCTTCGCGGGCCGAATGCTCGTCGTGTTGGAGAAACAATAATGTCGCCCACTGCAAAGCAACACTTATACCTCAAACCGCATCTGGTCAAACCAGCTACACACTACGCACAAGCTACCGACGAACTCAATGTTGGATCGCGCGCGTATCGCGGTGTTCTTGGGCACTATTACCGACTCGCGATTCCATCAAATGCCAAGGTGTTAGAAATTGGCTGTGGCAGTGGATCACTTCTTCAAGAACTTCCCAACGAGGATGTGGCGGGGATTGATATCAGTGCGGAGCAGATTGTCCTTGCCAAGAAGCGCGTGCCGCGCGGAAGGTTTTTTCAGGGGGCTGGAGAGGTATTTTCTCTTCAGGAGACGTTTGATGTCATCATTATTTCCGACACGCTCAACCTTGCCACCGATGTGCAGACCATGCTCAGGCAGGCACTACGAATGGCGCATTCTGAAACCCGACTTGTGGTGAACTTTCATAGCACCCTGTGGCGTCCCATACGGGCGCTTGCGGAACTGCTTGGCCTAGTGGGGTCAACCCCGCCATCGAGTTGGTTGAGCGCGGACGATGTTCACAACCTCATGGCGCTTTCGGGCTGGGACATGGTCAGTCAAAATGCCCGGATTCTCGTGCCAATGCGAATCCCGCTTGTGTCGACGATCTTGAATAGGTGGCTTGCACCGATTCTGCCGTGGTTTTGCATGACGGTATTCCAAGTGGCGCGCCCCTTGCGACCAAGTGCCCCACCGAGGCCTCCTTCAGTATCTGTTCTCATTCCTGCGAGGAATGAGGCCGGTAATATTGCCGCAGTGATTCCACGAACACCGCCAATGGGTTCCTGGACTGAGTTCATCTTTGTTGAGGGGCACTCCAAGGACGGAACTTGGGATGAAATACAGAAACTGGTGGCGGAGTATCCGAACCATCGCATCAAGACACATAAACAAACCGGAAAGGGGAAAGGCAATGCCGTACGCGAGGGATTTGAACTCGCCGAGGGCGACATCCTGATGATCCTCGATGCGGATCTGACCATGCCGCCAGAGGAACTACCGAAATACTATGACGCGCTGAACAGCGGGCTTGCAGACTTTGCGAATGGCGTGCGTTTGGTTTATCCGATGGAAGGCGAAGCTATGCGATTCTTAAACCTGTGTGCGAATAAGTTCTTCGCGATCGCATTTTCTTGGGTGCTTAGCCAACCTGTCAAAGACACTCTGTGTGGCACCAAAGTATTGCGGCGCACGGATTATTTACGCATCGTCGCGAATCGCGCATACTTCGGAGACTTTGACCCGTTTGGAGACTTTGATTTGCTCTTTGGGGCGGACAAGTTACAGCTCAAGATTGTGGATATCCCGATTCGCTATCGCGACCGCACCTACGGCTCGACGCAAATCTCTCGCTTTCGGCACGGGTTCCTGCTTCTGGGAATGCTTGGTTTTGCGGCGAGAAAGTTGAAGTTTGTATGACTTGAGGTGATGCCCCGAAACTGATCCGCTCGCAGTGTTAGTCTGGAGGCCTTTAAAAAGAAACCAGACCATGAAAGGCATACGCCACACGACCGAGGGAAAGATCCCCATTTTGCGGAACGCCGACGGCGGCAAGAACATCAACGAGGTCTGCAAAGACCGGAATATCTCCTCATTGTCGGGAGCCGCCGTAGCACGTCGCGGAAATAGGCGAGCGGGAAGCTTGCCAAGTTTCGACCCTCAGCGCTCATACCACGCTTTCTGGCATCCGTCTTTCAGGTCGTTCTCCGACCCCCTCCAGTAGCGAAAGTCAGGCTAAGCTTGTCGAATGGGGCGACGGCGGCTCCCTTTCACTTTTCCCCTCCCGTTGGGCGGGTTGTTCATTTTAGCTTGAACTCGGGAATTTGAACCATATCAATGCATGCCTTGCCTACGAGCCCACCAGCAAACGCTGCCTCCGGCTTTCCGCCTAAAGCCTACCGCGCAGGAGATCGCGCGGATTTCCAGTCCGAATGCGTGGCTTTTTTTGCCGAGGTGGTGTATGCCCTCGGCCTGCCGAAATCGGTCGGGCAGATTTACGGCCTGCTGTTTGCTTCGCCCGAGCCGCTGAGTTTCTCGGACATCGTGGAACGGCTGGAAATCAGCAATGGCTCCGCCAGCCAGGGGCTGCAGTTGCTGCGCTCGCTCGGCGCAATCAACCTCGCTGACGCGAAGCGCCAAGCGCTAAGCGGTAAGCGGGAAGCGGGTGCCAAGCTTAACGCTTTAAGCTTTAAGCCTAACGCTGGCGGCGCGGCTGTGCCGCACCGCGACTACTACGAGCCCGAGCTGGGCCTGCGCCGGTTGCTCGGCGGGATCATCAAAGGGAGGATCGAGCCATTAGTAGGGCAGGGGAGGCTGCGGATGCGGCATCTGCGCGAGCTGGCCGAAGCCGCCGCTGATGGCGCGCACAAGGAATTTCAGTTGGAACGAGTGGAGCAGTTGGAAACCTGGCGCCGCCAGGCCACGCTGGTCATGCCCGTGCTCAAGCTACTGCTGAAATCACCCAAACGGTGATTGTGACCAATGCCAAGAACCATCTCCGGTCGCTCTCGTCCGCGGAAGTGACGGAGCGAAGCTGTAACCGCCTCACCATATTCCGTCCGCATTTTCCATAAGTTCCTCAGCTTTTTCAACCAAACCATGAAGAAAGAATCCGTCTCAGTCAGCCCCACCGGTGAACAATTCCGCTTGCCGACGCCTGATGAATACCAGACCGAGTTCATCCGCCTTGAAAGACTCGCGGCCGCACAGCGCAAGGCCGGCAGAGAAGTAGTTGTCGTCGTGGGCCTCGGTTATGTCGGGGCGGTAATGGCTGCCGTGATTGCGGATGCCACCGAACGAAAGGGACGTCCGGGCAAATTCGTCATCGGGATGCAACGTCCCAGTCCCCGGAGTTTCTGGAAAATCCCTCTGTTCAACCGCGGGATTTCTCCGGTCAAGGCTGAGGACCCTGAGGTTGAACTGCTGATCGCGCGTTGTGTGAAAGAGAAGAAAACACTGGTGGCCACTTACACCTACGAGGCGCTGAAGCTGGCCGACGTCGTGGTGGTGGACGTCCAATGCGACTATCTCAAGGAATCGCTCGGTGACGTCCGCACCGGTTCGGCCGACATGGCTGCGCTCGAGGCCTCACTGGCCACGATTGCCGAGAACATACCGCCCGCGGCGCTGGTGTTGATCGAGACGACCGTCGCTCCAGGGACGACGGAGCAGGTCGCTTACCCGATCATGAAAAAGATCTTCGAGAAACGGGGCATAAAATCCGACCCGCTGTTGGCGCATAGCTATGAGCGCGTCATGCCGGGCAAGAACTATATCGCTTCGATTCGCGATTTTTGGCGCGTCTGCAGCGGGGTCAACCTCGAGGCACGGCAACGGGTGACCCAGTTCCTGACCGATGTGCTGAATACAGAGAAATTCCCCCTGACGGTGCTGGATCGTCCGATCGAGTCAGAGACGGCGAAGATTGTGGAAAACAGTTACCGCGCCACGATCCTCGCGTTCATGGACGAGTGGTCGCTTTTCGCCGAGCGCAATGGAGTCGATCTGAAGAAGGTCATCGAGGCGATCAAAGTGCGGCCCACCCACTCGAACATGCTTTTCCCCGGCCCGGGCATAGGCGGGTACTGCCTGCCCAAGGATGGCGGGCTCGGACTCTGGGCCTACAAGCACATCTTTGGTTGGGAAGACCAGATCTTCAAGATGACGCCGCTGGCCATCGACATCAACGACACCCGGTCGCTCCATGCACCGCAGTTGGTGCGCGACGCGCTCCGCAACATGGGCAAACCCCTCGCGGCCTCCGAGATCCTCCTTCTCGGCGCCGCCTACCGGGAGGACGTCGGCGACACGCGATACAGCGGGTCGGAGATCATGGTGCGCAAGTTGACCGAAATGGGCGCCAACGTGCGGGTGCACGATCCCTATCTGGATCACTGGTGGGAATTCGAGGCGCAGGACACCTACCCGCATCCCGGCTACAGCGCCTCGCGGTTCTTCCACCGGCAGGAACAGCTCAAGGATCTGCGCATAGAGAAGGATCTGTGGACCGCGATGAAGGGAGTTGACGCGATCGTCCTCGCCGTGCGTCACGAGCCCTATTTGAAACTCGATCCCGACACAGTGTTCAAGAGTGTCGGGCGGCCGTTTGCGCTCGTGGATTGTTTTTGCATCCTGGATGACGACCGGATTCGCCGCTACCTCGAGCTCGGCTGCGAAGTGAAGGGCATGGGCCGCGGCCACATCAAGAGGATCAAGGACAGTATTTCCAAGGTGCCGGCGCCCTGAGAGAGGTTGGGACCGCGCCATCCCACGTTTTGCCATTCCCCGCTCCAACATGGAATTCATCGATCTAAAGATCCAATACGCCAAATACAAAGCGGAAATTGACGCTCGTATGAGCGCAGTTCTGACCCACGGGCATTTCATCATGGGGCCAGAGATAGCCGAGTTGGAAACGGCTTTGGCCCGCAATATCGGCGTGAAGCATTGCCTTACGGCAGCGAGTGGCACTGATAGCTTGGAAATCGCTCTGCGCGCGCTCGGCATCGGGCCCGGAGACGAAGTCATCACGGTGCCGTTTACCTGGATCAGCTCAGCCGAGGTGATCGGGCTTGTCGGTGCCAAACCCGTCTTTGTCGACATCGAACTCGCGACCTATAACCTGGACATCGCCAAGTTGGAGGCTGCTATCACTCCCCGGACGAAGGCGATCATGCCAGTCAGTCTATTCGGGCAAATGCCGGATTATGGATGGATCAATACGATCGCAGCAAAACACGGCGTTCCCATAATCGAAGACGCTGCCCAGAGCTTTGGCGCGACACAACACGGACGCAAGAGTTGTGCCGTTACCTGCATAGCGGGAACGAGCTTCTTTCCCGCCAAACCACTCGGTTGCTATGGTGACGGTGGGGCACTTTTTACGAACGACGAAGCCCTGGCCGAGAAAATGCGTGCCATTCGCACGCATGGAGGCCTGAAACGCCATCATCATCCCTATCTTGGCATGAATGGCCGGTTCGACACGCTACAGGCCGCCGTGTTGCTAGCCAAGCTTCCGCACTTCGAATCAGAAGTGCAGGCTCGTGGTCGAATCGGCGCCCGTTACACCGAGGCGCTGCGCGATCGCTGCGTCGTTCCGGAAGTCATGTCTGGCAATACTCACGTCTATGCGCAATACACTATCCGGGTGGCAAACCGCGACGAACTTGGGACCAAACTAAAAGCTGAAGGCATTCCAACCGCAGTCTACTATCCCAAGTGCCTCCACGAGCAGCCCGTGTTTGTCCCACTGGGTTACCACTGGGGAGATTTTCCGGTCGCCGAAAAAGCCTCGCATGAGGTCATTAGTCTGCCGATGCATCCCTTTCTCAGCGAGGCCGAGCAGGATTACATCGTGGCCGCTGTCCGCCGCCACGCCACTCCGGCCGACTAAATCCGTCCGAACATGAGCACCCGCGACCTTGCCCTCATCGGCGCTGGCTACTGGGGAAAAAACCTCGCCCGCAATTTCAATGCGCTGGAGGCGCTGCACACGCTGTGTGACTTGAGTCAGGCCACGCTCGATAGCTACAGTGCCGACTACTCAGCAGTCCGCAAGACCGGCGACATCGATGCCGTGCTCGCTGATTCAGCCATCGCCAAGGTCGCCATAGCGGCACCCGCGGTGCACCACTACGCGTTGGCGAAAGCCGCGCTGCTGGCAGGCAAGGATGTTTTTGTGGAGAAGCCACTTTGCTTGGAGGCCATCCAAGCCGAAGAACTCATATCCATGGCGAAGAAAGAGGGCAGGATTTTGATGGTTGGACACTTGCTGCAATACCATCCGTGCGTGCAGCGTTTGCATGCACTCTTAGCAGAGGGTGAGCTTGGTAAACTATATTATATTTCCTCGCATCGGCTGAATCTTGGTAAGATTCGTCGCGAGGAAAATGCGCTCTGGAGCTTTGCCCCGCATGATATCTCCGTGATTCTCTCTCTCGTTGGCCATCAATTGCCTGAGCAGGTTCGTTGTACGGGTGAAGCCTATCTCACCAAAGGCGTTGCAGACACGACTCTGACCAATTTGCGGTTTGCGGCCGGAGTGAGAGCTCACGTGTATGTGAGCTGGTTGAACCCATTCAAGGAGCAGAAACTCACTGTGGTGGGGTCGCATGCCATGGCCGTGTTTGATGACACCAAGCCATGGGTGGGAAAGTTGATGATCTATCGACAGCCGTTGGTTTGGACTGAAGGTCAGGTGCCCTTGCCCAATAAAGTGGCCGGTGAAGCCGTTAGTGTGCCGGAGGCTGAGCCTTTGCGCTCAGAGTGTCAGCATTTCATTGATTGTTGCATAGAACGCCACGCGCCTCGTACCGATGGGGAAGAAGGACTTCGCGTATTGAAGACACTGCAGGCTGCTCAACTCAGCCTGGAGCGGGATGGGGAGGCTGTTGCTGCTGCAGCAGTGCTGGGTTCCAAACCCAACTACTATGCCCACGCGACAGCAGTCGTCGATGCCGGTGCGGTCATTGGTAATGGTACAAAGATCTGGCATTTTGGGCACATTAGCTCTGGCGCGCGCATCGGAGAGAGATGCATCTTTGGGCAGAATACTTTCGTCGCGGACGGCGTTGTCGTTGGCAGCAACGTCAAGGTGCAGAACAACGTCGCCATCTACACCGGCACCGTGATTGAAGACGACGTTTTCCTCGGTCCCTCCTGCGTTCTCACCAACGTCTCCAATCCGCGCTCCCAGGTCAACCGCCACAGCCTTTACGAAAAGACTCTCATCCGCCGCGGGGCCACGATTGGTGCTAACGCCACCATTGTATGTGGTGTAACCCTCGGCCGCTACTGTTTTATCGCCGCCGGAGCCGTTGTCACAAAAGACGTTCCGGATTATGCCTTGATGAAAGGTGTGCCCGCTCGCCAGGCGGGTTGGATGAGTCGCCACGGGCATCCATTGCAGCCGGACTCCAATGGCGATCTTCGCTGCCCAGAATCTGGCTACCGTTATCGTGAAATGACCCCCGGAAAACTCGTGTGTCTCGAATTGGATGAGGAGGCTCCGCTGCCAGCGCATTTGGCCACGGGATTGGGTTTCTACGATGCGTACAAACGTCCTCAGGTATGATTCACCGCGCAATTTCAGGTGTCCATTGCTCCGAGGACACGAGTCTACCCCAGACACATTCACCATGTCGTGCAGGTTCCCGGACCACTCTGGATTGTTGATCTCTAGCGATTCAATTGTCCATTTGCTCAATCGCCAACAACAGGGCTTTGGTGTTCTCCGCCCCTGAAACTCGAGTGGCCGAGGCTTTTCCTTAGGCTATGAGCAGTACTGACACTGAAATCACCGGGGACGCTCAAAAGGTTCCACGCTGCTATCTTGTCACTGGAGCCGCCGGGTTTATCGCTTCAAGAGTATGCGAGTTCCTCCTTTCGGACGGGCACAATGTGGTCGGCATCGACAACCTCAACGACTACTATGATGTCCGGCTAAAGGACTACCGTCTCGCGAGGTTATTGGGTCAGACTGGTCAACGATTAGGTCAAGATTCCCACAAGTCGATCTTCGCGGAGGCGAGGCTGTCCTGCCCTGGTTTGCGGTTGAGGAGGAAAGAATCCAATTCCGATGGCAGAGAGCTAGTGACCAATAACACCAATACCTTCACCTTTGTGCCGCTCGACATTGAAAACCTCGGCGCTTTGGAGGAGCTCTTTCGTGAGTTCAAATTCGACGCGGTCTTCAATCTGGCCGCGCGGGCGGGCGTGCGTGCCAGCATGGAGAACCCCCACCTATTCCTTTCGACCAACACCCAAGGAACCCTCAACGTTCTGGAATGCCAGCGGAGATTCGGAGTGAAGAAACAGGTACTTGCTTCCACCTCTTCACTCTATGCCGGCTGCCCCATGCCATGGGTGGAAACCCAGCCCGTTAACACACCGCTTTCGCCCTACGCAGCGACCAAAAAGGCGGCCGAGTTGATGGCATACAGCTACCACCAACTCTACGGGCTCGATACGACTGTGGTGCGCTACTTCACGGTGTTTGGGCCCGCTGGCCGGCCGGATATGAGTATCTTTCGATTTATCCAGTGGATAAATGAAGATGCGCCACTCGAACTTCTTGGCGACGGCACGCAGTCGCGCGACTTCACTTTTGTCGACGACATTGCGCGCGGTACAATCCTGGCGGCACGGCCATTGGGCTACGAAATCGTCAACCTCGGTGGCGGCCGCAATCCTGTCAGTCTACGGACTGTAATCGCGATTCTTGAAGGACTCTTGGGCAGGAAGGCCCGCATCGCCCTGAGACCGTCGAATGTAGCTGATATCAGGGCATCTTGGGCCGATATCGCCAAAGCGGAGCGCCTGTTGGCGTGGAAGCCGGAAGTCTCATTGGAGGAGGGATTCCGGCGCAGCGTCGAATGGCATTGCGAGAACCGTGGCTGGCTGGCTGGTATCATGCTGGGGTATTCCTCCCCTCATATTGCCTAACAGTCTGACATTCTGTAAACCTGATATTTGAGGCTCCAAATGCTAAGAAATAGATCCATTCTTGTTACCGGTGGAACGGGCTCCTTCGGGAAAAAGTTTGTGGAAACCATTTATTCCCGATTTCCGGATGTGGAGAGAGTTGTGGTCTTTTCCCGGGACGAACTGAAGCAGTACGAAATGGCCCAGCAATATCCGGAGAGCAAGTATCGATCCATTCGCTTTTTCATTGGCGACGTGAGAGACTTGGCGCGACTTCGCCGCGCGATGGAAGGCGTCGACACGGTGGTACACGCCGCTGCGCTAAAACAAGTCCCGACAGCAGAATACAATCCGTTTGAGGCGATTAAGACGAACGTGATGGGTGCCCAGAACGTCATCGATGCCGCTATGGACTGCGGCGTTAAGCGCGTGGTTGCCTTGAGCACCGACAAAGCCGCCGCCCCCATCAATCTCTACGGCGCCACAAAGCTTTGCTCGGACAAACTCTTCATCGCTGCCAACAACTACAAAGGCCATCGCGACATTAAGTTTGCGGTCGTCCGTTATGGCAACGTCATGGGCAGCCGCGGGAGTGTGATCCCTTTTTTCTTAGAACGCCGAAAGAGCGGTGTGTTGCCGATCACCGACGAACGTATGACCCGCTTCAATATTCCTCTCAGCGAAGGTGTCGAATTCGTCCTCCAGGCGCTCGATACAATGTGGGGCGGCGAACTTTTCGTGCCGAGGATTCCCAGCTATCGAATCACTGATGTGGCGGAGGCGATTGGTCCCAACTGCAAACGCATCGTGGTAGGTATTCGCCCAGGAGAAAAACTCCATGAGGAAATGATTACGGAGACGGACGGGCTGAACAGCCTCGAGTTCAAGCGTTATTTCGTCATCTTGCCCTCAATGCAATTGTGGGATCCCAAGGCCTATGCTGCTGCGTTTGGCGGTCGCCGTTGTGAATCCGGTTTCAATTATAGCAGCGCCAACAATACTGAGTGGCTTAGCGTTACGCAGCTAAGGGCTTTGATCCGCGAACACGTCGATCCGGATTTCACAGTCTGACGTTTCCAGTAACCGCGGAGAAGCAGCTTCCCGATGACCATCATCCCGTACGGGCGCCAGTCCATCAGCGACGCTGACATCGCAGCCGTTGCCAAAGTGCTGCGCTCAGATTTTCTCACCTCCGGGCCCAAGGTCGAGGAATTCGAGCGCCGGTTCGCTGAGTTGGTCGAGGCCAAACATGCCATCGCAGTGAACAGCGCCACTTCCGCCTTGCATCTCGCAATGCGCGTGGCGGGCGTTGGTCCGGGAGATCGCGTAATCACTTCGCCGAATACCTTCCTCGCGTCGGCCAACGCGGCTGCCTTTGTGGGGGCGACTCCGGATTTCGAGGATATTGATCCTGTTTCCTACAATCTTGATCCAAGCGTGCTCGCCGCGAACTGGCGTCCAGATACCAAAGCTGTGGTGGCGGTCGACTACGCTGGGCAACCCTGCGACATGCCGGCCATTGCCCGAATCGCTCGTGAGCATGGCGCTGTGGTGGTTGAAGACGCCTGCCACGGCGTCGGCGGAGGATTTATCTACGACAACTGTGCTTGGAAATTGGGCGGGCACCCTTGGGCGGACATCACCATTTTCAGCTTCCACCCGGTCAAAACCATGACGACTGGCGAGGGAGGAATGCTCGTGACGAACAACCACGTCTGGGCAGAGCAGGCCCGGCGCTTGCGTTCGCATGGCGTGGAGCGGTCCAAATTCGCCGGCTTGGGGGCGGAAGATGACGAGGCTTTGGCCGAGCGAGGGCCTTGGTATCACGAAATGCAGGATCTCGGCTACAACTACCGACTTCCAGACATCTTGTGTGCGCTTGGCCTATCCCAACTCGAGCGGCTCGATGGCTTCATCGCTCGACGGCGTGAGATCGTCGCCCGCTACAACGCCGCGTTGGCCGGCCTTTCCTGGCTGACTACGCCCGGCTTGCGCGATCCGGCCAATCGCGACCTCGTCTCATGGCATCTCTATACGGTGGAGATCGACTACGTTGCCATCGGCAAGACGCGAACGAGGGTGATGACCGAACTGCGCGAACAGGGGGTCGGCACACAAGTGCTCTATATTCCCGTCTATCTCCAGCCTTGGTATCGCCGGGCCTATGGATACCACACAGGCAAATGCCCCGTGGCTGAGAATCACTACCGCCGGGCCCTCAGTTTGCCGCTTTCTCCGGCCATGTCCGACCAGGACGTTCAACGGGTCATTAAAGCTGTCCGGGCGGTGGGGGGGGCGCGCTGAGGATGAACGCCATCGCCATCGATTGTCAGCTATCCGATCGCAGCGGCCATCAAGACCGGCTGCTTTGCGGAAATCATGGTTTCTACGGACGATCCGGAAATCGCCGCCGTAACCCAGGGCTGCGGAGCCAAGGTTCCGTTTCTACATTCGGCCAAGACCGCCGACGATTAAGCCACGACTGCGAATGTCTTAGTGGAAGTTCTGGAAGAGGATGCGCGGAGAGGGGGGGAATTTGAGGCTGCTTGCTGCATCTACCCTAATGCTGCTCTCATCAGTCTTGCCCGCCTCCGAAAAGGCCTGCAGATTCTGATGGCCAACGACAGCTTAGAGAGTGCAGTTCCGATGCTTCGGCTCGACCATCCGATCCAGCGAGCCCTGAAGATCGAGGATGGGCGTCTTTGCATGATCGCGCCGGAGTATCTGAACGAACGGTCCTAGGATTTAACGCCGGCTTACTGCGATGCAGGCCAATAGTACTGGTTGCGCACGGCGCCGTTTCTCCGCGCCCGTCGGCTCCTTAGCTCGGTCTGCGCGCCGTTGGTCTTCGACGAGATGGAGGCCCAAGATTTCGATAACGAGTACGACTGTAAGCTGGCCGAGTTGAAATTCGCGATGCAACACCTCATACGAAAAGAACCTTCCCATGTTTAAAACCGAACAGGAATCTTTCTGGTCTGGTGATTTTGGCAAAGATTACACTGAGAGGAATAACAATGCCGGAATCTTAGCCTCGGACGTGTCTTTATTCGAACGAATCCTCAGTCGGACGCCTGGGATCCGTTCTGTTATTGAGCTTGGCGCTAATATTGGCCTCAACCTCAAGGCCCTGCGGGGACTCCTCACGGACGTGGAGTTAGAGGCCGTGGAAATCAATGGCGCCGCTGCTGCCGTCCTTCGTGAGTGGGGGGGCTGCGAAGTGCGGGAAATGTCGATCCTTGACTACGAGGTAAAGCGACAGTTCGACCTCGCTTTTACTAAGGGAGTGCTAATTCATATCGACCCCAGCTATCTGCCCTGCGTTTACGACCTATTGCACGCTTTGGCACGCCGCTACGTCTTGATGGCGGAGTACTACAATCCTGTACCTGTAGAGGTCATCTATCGAGGGCACCAGGGCAAGCTCTTCAAACGCGACTTTGCTGGAGAGTTTATGAACCGGTTCCCTGACGTTTGCCTCCTTGACTACGGCTTTGTGTATCATCGGGACCCGAGATTTCCCATGGATGACGTCACATGGTTTCTTATGGAGAAACAGCAGTGACTGAATGCTAACCATGGCTGTACCCATTCGCTTGCCTACTAACCAGTATGCACCGCTCCTAATTCGTGCTGAAGCCGACGCTCGGATGGGTACCGGACACGTCTTGCGGTGTCTGGCATTGGGTCAGAGCTGGCAACGAACGGGTGGCGGGGGGGCGCGCAAAGAATGAAAGCCATCGCCATCATCCCCGCCCGTGGTGGCAGCAAACGAATTCCCGGCAAGAACATCCGGTTGTTCGCAGGATTGCCAATCATTGCCTACTCGATTCGCGCGGCCCAACAAAGCCAGCTCTTTAGCCGGGTGATTGTGTCCACCGACTCGGAAGCGATTGCCCAAGTGGCGCGACATTACGGAGCCGAGGTCCCCTTTATGCGCCCCTCCGAGCTAGCTGATGATTACACCGACACTGACGCGGTCGTTTTGCATGCGCTCAATTGGCTTATCAAAAGCGATGATACGCCCAACTATTTCTGCTGCATTTACCCCACGGCTCCCTTTGTCCGGCCCGATATCTTACGACGCGGCTTCGAACTTCTGGTCGCGGCGAATGCGGCGACCACATTCGCTGTCACCACCTATCCCTACACCATTTTCCGTTCTCTAAGGATAAATGATCACGGCCGCGTCGAAATGTTCTGGCCCGAGAACTTCAGCAAGCGTTCACAGGATTTACCCCACGCCTACCACGATGCCGGCCAGTTCTACTGGGCCAACACGGAGCGATACCTAATCGAGAAGAGGCTCTTTTCATCCGATTCATTGCCCGTTGTCATCCCCCGAAGTTTGGTTCAGGATATCGACACGCCGGAAGATTGGGAAGTAGCCGAACAGATTTATCTCGCCCAGCAATTGGTGGCCGCGACTACAGCCCCAAACGCAAAAGGCGTGTGAGTATTCTGGCCCACACGCCTCCTGAAGCCAGGGGCTTTCTCACGTTGTACGCGAAGGCCGTTATCTAGGATAATCCCACGTTCTCGTTGCGGACGAATGGATGCCACGAAATCGTTGCTGGTGCTAACGGAGGCGGGCGGTGACATCGGCTATGGTCATCTCACGCGTTGTCGTTCGATTGCCGCGGCCTTCGGCCACCGCGGCTATCGAGCGGATCTGATGGTTCAGGGCGAAAACGTGGAGCTAAATGACCGTGAGCAATGTGTCGGCTGGCGTCAGCTCGGGTCGGCCTTGGAGGAGGCAGTCGGCACAGCGGACATCGTGGTGGTTGACTCATTTCTGGCGGAGGAGAGTCTCCTGGCGGCCATCCAGTGCATTAACCCCCATAGTGTGGTGGTTGATGACCATCTGCACCGCGATTACGAACGGGGTGTAGTCGTGGATTGGACTGTAGACGCGGAGGTAAACGCTTATCAGCAGCGAAAGCAGGCGGTGCGATATTTATTGGGGAGCAGGTACTGCACGCTCCGGCCACCGTTTTGGATCCCGCCGATTCGGACCTTCAAAGTGAGCCCTGTGATGATCCTCGTGACTCTTGGCGGCAGCGACATACGTCGACTCACTTGTCCGCTGACTCGCAGGTTAATGGATCGCTTTCCTGAGATTGAATTACACGCGATTGTTGGTGGCGGTGTGCCTTGCCCAGACGAATATGTGCGCTTGGCGGGTGAAGGCGCACACGTTCACTTCAATTTAGACGCGCTGGCCATGCGTGATCTTATGGACGCAGCCGATTTGGCTATCTCTGGAGGTGGACAAACGCTCTACGAACTTGCGTGTCGCGGGCTCCCGGCCGTCGTGGTCAACCTGATCGATAACCAGGCCGAAGATATCAGAGGCTTCTCTTCCCGGGGATTTGCGACTCCGGCTTGCCAGTGGGATGCTGCCGACCTGTTGGATCGTGTTGAGAGCAGTGTGAGGGAGATATGGCATGGCGCACGGCGCGAAGCCGCCTCAGCAATCGGCCGCTCACTCGTCGATGGGCAGGGGGCCTTTCGGTTGGTTGCCGGGGTCGAGCAGGCCTTCTACGGAGACAAGTAGTCATGGCACGGACATTCCTTGAGAAAAGGGCTTCCACGGTGCTCTTCCGATTCCTGAGAAGTAACTCAAGGGTTGGCGTGTATCTATTGCCCGCCAATGTCTGCCCAATCGTCCCGGCGGTGTTTCACAAAGCCCATGTTCCGTTTGAGTTTCTTGACATACATCCCTCCACGCTCGCCCTGGATCCCAAATTGGTCCTCCGCAGGCTTCGCCAAGGCGGGTGCGCCGGCATTCTCTACGTCAGAACCTACGGCGCCATGTTCGACATGGAAGCCAGCTTTGGCACCTTCAAGAACGCCTGTTCAAGCTTGCTGCTAATTGATGATCGGTGCCTTGTTGTACCACAGTTTGAGCACAGCGGAGGTTGTGCGGACTTGGAGCTTTATAGTACCGGATATTCCAAGTATGTGGATTTCGGTTGGGGTGGTTGGGGAAATCTCGGCGAAGGTGTGAATTATGAGAAGGAAACAATGCCTTTTTCTCGCGAGGCGCACGACGCCATGGTAGCCGAGTTCCGTGATATTGCGGAGCAGCGGGGGAATTTTGAGTACAGAGACTCGGACTGGCTCGATGCCACCGAGGTGGACATTTCATGGCAGGATTTCAAAACCCAAGTGTGTGACCGCGCGCAGGCTGCGGCGGCTCATCAGGCAGCGCTCAATGACTGTTATCGACATTTTCTGCCAAACGACTGTTGCCTGCCGATGGCATTTCGGAACTGGCGTTTCCACGTCTGGGTGTCCAACCCTCGGACGCTGCTCAAGGCGATCTTCGACGCAGGTCTGTTCGCCAGTTCGCACTATGCCAGCTTGATTCCGGCATTTGGACCAGGGCATGCCCCCAACGCGGCACTCCTTGGGAGCAAAGTGGTTAATCTTTTCAACGATTTCCGCTTTGATCTTGAAAAGGCGGAGCGTACCGCACGTTTGGTAGCTGAGCATTTGAAGATCTCTAATCAGGGACCATATCCCTGGCGCGATGAGGAGGTTATGCATGGGTAAGCGGATTGCGATCATGCAGCCCACCTATCTTCCGTGGATAGGGTACTTCGACCTCATCGACCGCGTCGAGGCCTTTGTCTTGCTGGACAATGTGCAGTTCGAAAAGCAATCGTGGCAGCAACGCAATCGAATCCGTACCGCCAAGGACTTGGAATGGCTCAGTATCCCCATCCTCAACACCGGCCACTCAGGGCAGTTAATCTGCGACACGCGGATTGCCAGCCTCCAATTCGTTGGAAAACATCTTCGTGCGCTGAAGATGAACTACGGTCGAGTGCGATTCTTCAATGAGATTTTTCCGGAGTTCGATAGATGTTTGAACGAAGCGGCGGCTTCGGGCATGCTGGCGGACTTGAATTTGGGTTTGATTCGGTGGCTGGTCCAGAAACTCGGAATCACGACGCCACTCCACGTCAGTTCACAGATGGGTTGTGAGGGAAGGAGATCGGGTTTGTTGGTGAATATTTGCCAGCGCTTAGGCGCTGACGAGTATCTGTCTCCGGTTGGCTCAGCTGACTACCTAAGGGAGGATCGGGGTCAATTTGACCAGGCGGGGATTAGGGTCTGGCTTCACGGTTACGAGCACCCGGTTTACCGGCAGCTTTACTTGCCGTTCTTACCCTACGCTTGCGTGATGGATCTGCTGTTTAACGAAGGACCGCGTGCGTTGGAGATCATCCGTTCTGGCAGACGTGATCCGTTGGCACTTTAAGAGGAGATTCCCAATGAATTCATGCTTTCCCATCAGCGGGCGGCTTATTGGCCCTGTCCAACCAGTTTACATTGTGGCCGAAATGTCAGCGAACCACAATCAGAGCTTCGATCAGGCTGTCCGCATCCTCAGGGCCGCCAAGGACGCCGGGGCCGACGCCGTCAAGTTGCAGACTTACACGCCGGACACCATCACAATGGACTGTGACAGCGATTACTTCCAGATCGGGAAAGGCAGTCTATGGGAAGGCAAGAACCTTTACCAGCTTTACGGGGAGGCCTACACTCCGTGGGATTGGCAGCCGAAGTTGAAGCAGGTGGCAGACGGATTGAGGCTGCCTATCTTCTCCACGCCTTTCGACGATTCCGCTGTGGACTTCCTTGAGCACATGGACGTGCCCGCCTACAAGATCGCATCGTTTGAGCTGGTGGACACGGGCCTTCTCCGCAAGGTCGCCCGTACCGGCAAGCCAATCATCCTGTCCACCGGCATGGCTACGCTGGCGGAAATCGACGAGGCGGTGACCACTCTGCGCGAAGGGGGCTGCCGGCAACTGGCCCTGCTCAAATGCACCAGCGCCTATCCGGCTTCACCCGAGGAGATGAACCTGCTCACCATTCCGCATCTGTCGGAAGCTTTTGGCGTTCCCGTGGGTTTATCGGATCATACGCTAGGCATCTCCGTGCCAGTCGCGGCGGTGGCACTGGGCGCGTGCATCATCGAGAAACACTTCACGCTATCGCGGGCGACGCTGGGGCCGGACAGTGCGTTTTCGCTGGAGCCACAAGAGTTCAAGGCGATGGTCAAGGCTGTGCGCGTGGCGGAAAAGGCTTTGGGCCAGGTGAGCTACGAGGTCACGGAGAAGGAACGAGCAAGCCGCGTCTTTCGGCGATCGTTGTTTGTGGTGAAGGATATGAAGGCCGGGGCGAGGTTTACTCCGGAAAATGTGCGGTCAATTCGCCCGGGGCATGGTTTGGCCCCCAAGTACCTTGACGAGGTCATGGGACGCTGCGCGGCGCGCGACATCGCTGCAGGAACGCCGCTCTGCTGGGACTTGATCGGTGAACATCGTGCATAATCGCTCCTCAATATCGGTGCGGAGCTTCATAAACGAGATCATATATGTAATGACGAGTATTAACAGATTTGCCCTGACATTATCTAAGGCACGACCCTCCACAGGTATCGACAAGAGTGAGCATTAAAACCCTTTCTCTGGATGTTAGCTTCTACGGTCTCCTGGGCTTTCTTCAGCGGTCTGTTGGGGTCATTATGGTCCCAGTGTACACTCGTGCCCTTAGCCAAAAGGAGTACGGAGAACTCGACATCATTCTCATCTGTAGTTCTGTCCTTTGCATTTTGGTTGACCTACAATTCGTTGCGGGGTTCTCCCGCCTATACTATGAGCACCGTGCCGCGGGAAAGGGCGGACGTTTTGCAGGCACCGCTATCGTCAGCCGGCTTATCGGCAGCATTGCGATCGCCTCTGCATTTCTCGCGCTCGGATTCCTTGGCCACATTGAATTCAACTTTTTACCGTCTTTCAAAGGCCATACTACTGTTTGGATTCTTGCGGTCATTACTATACCACTGTCGCTCACATACGAGATCCTGCTCTTGCAGACTCAAATGCTCAGGTGGAAAAAATGGTTCGCGCTCGGCGCACTATCGAACTGCTTTCTTACATGTGTATTCAGCGCCTTCTTTGTCACGGTGTTAAAATGGGGGATTGTTAGTATCGTCATGGGGGTGCTTCTTGGCGTGCTGGTTGGGTTACTCGTGCTTGGCTGGGGGCTCCGTAAAGAGGTCGTGCTTTGTGTCGACGCCAGGCCTTTCAAGGAACTAATTCGCTACACGTGGCCGTTAATACCCGGATGGTGGTTGGCGTTTGGCTCTGCATATTTGAGCCGGTTTGTCATATTTTCGCAGTTGGGGTCAGACCAAAACGCCATTTTGGCCGTGTGCATGAAGATTGCGGGTGTCATTGGGATGCTCGCTGCCTGCTTCCAAATGGCATGGCAGCCGCTCGCCATGGCTCATATTGGACATGCATCCGGCGAAGTATTTTACGTAAGGTCAATGCGACTTTTTATCGCTGGAGGAATATTGGTCATTTTCGGCCTGACGATGTTTCTTGGGCCGATACTTACCGTCCTCACCCCAACTTCCTACGGCGTGATAAAGTATTACTTTCCGCTGTTTGCGGTCGGTACACTGCTGAGCGGATGTGCGGATAATCTGCAGTTAGGGCACCAGATCGCGAAAACGACGTATTGGATATCAATTAGTGCCATCATTTCCTTTGTCATCAATCTGGTTATTCTAATTGTTTGCACAAAAAGCTATGGGATCTTTGCGGCTGGATTTGCGTGGATCGTTTCATTCGCCGTGAAGGATATAATCCTGTATTTCACTGCTCAAAAAAGTTATTATATTGCTTACGACAAAAAGTCATTTGTATTGTTGGGATTAGGGTGTGGATTGCTTCTATTGCTTGGATTCGGCAATTACAGCCAGCATATTACGGGTTGGATCTTCACTGGTTGTATTGCATCGATAGGTGTCGTGCTCTCTTGGTTTGTTATGGCTCCTTTTGAGCGGAAGGCGATATTAGAGTTTGTCGGCAATCGAGTGCTAGGACGGATTTGTGGTTAAAATAGGAAAGCGAAAATATTGTGGTCTACGCTTATCGGTGGACGGACTTGATGGGGATGGCGGCATGCGACAGTCAAGGCGAAAAAGATCTCTGATGCGGCACGATCAAGTGGGAATTAAACCCTTTGGCGTCGAAGACCTAGCTTCTTTGGCGTTAGGTGATTAACCTGGATCCGGCGGTGGAAATCATGACCAATCAATGCGCGACATTAGGAAAGGGACACCGCTTTCAAGCGGTTTCTGTTGGTTGGGAGTTTGACCACATCGACAGAATATTGGACCATGTGGAGAAATCGACCGACATTACTTTTTCGCATATTTTGCACCCATCGCTTGATCAAAGGGCTCTACGAAAACGGCCGGACGCAAGGCGCTTTTATTGCTTCCGAGAGGACATTCGCATTGAAATGGGGCCGGCGGATCCGGCGTTCTTGGCTTCGTTGGAGCAGGCGGGAATACCAACCATTCACAATATGATCATGAGCGATCGAGTGCTTCGAAAGGTTGATTATGTCGAGGCAATGGGTTACGCGACCCATATTGCAAAACGTTTGGTGGAACTTTTCGAGGCACTAAAACCCTCTTTAGTCTTGGGAGCCTTCGATAGCCTTCATGAGGGCATCGCGTTGGCGGTGGCGCGGAAACACAGAATACCATTTGTGGCCATGAACTTCTCGGTCATACCAAGTGGCTACTGTTCGTTTTGTAGCGATCTGACGCCTAATAGCCAGATTGACTTGGGTGTTTTGTCTGACGGGGATCTACAAGCGATTGCATCGGGCGCATTGTCGGGCTTTGAGGGAAAATCAATACAAGCTCCTGCATACATTGCGCCACGAGGAGCCCACGATGTGGCCCGGCGACTCCCCTCACATATTCGCGCGGCTTTTGAGGTAGTGAAGAATAGAATCTCGGGAAGATTTGACAAATTTAACTACTACCCGCCCCAGCGGCTTTTCAAAATGTATTTTCGGAAGCGGGTAAATCTTATTACGCTCCCGAGAGGTTCGTTTGTGACAGAGCCGCCATCAGTCCCGTTTTTCTTCTTCGGCCTGCACATGCAGCCGGAGTCATCGATCGATGTTTGGGCGCCGTTTTACTCGAATCAAGCGTTTGTAATTGAAACAATTGCGCGGTCAATGCCTCCGACGCATCAATTACTCGTGAAGATTCACAAAAGTGACTCGGATAACTATTCTCGTCGACAACTGCTGCAACTGCGAGGACTGCCGGGCGTACGTCTTGTGTCGCCGTTTGTGGATTCGCGGCCGTTCATTGAACGGGCCGCATTGGTACTGCCGATTCAGGGGACGATTGGACTCGAGGCGGCGCTGCTAGGGAAGCCAGTCATTATGTTCGGCGACTCGCCCGTAAGTCGGTTCCCGAGCGTATCCATGGTGGGTCGACTAACGGACCTGCCCATTCTCATTGCAGAAAAGCTTAGAGAACGCACGCCGCTACGCGAAAATATCTTGAGGGCATTTGCCCAATTTTTGTCTCCTATGTGTCCTGCAAGCGATAACAACTGGTCTTTAGAAATATCAAATCGTGCCCTGGATGGCTATGCGAAACTGTTCCAAGCGCTGCGTAAACGTTTGACTGAAGATGAAGCAGTTTAAGTGGGTGACGGACGGGCTCAGCTGGGGCTCTTCTGGGCGGCCTGCGATGATTGCGGCGTGGATTCCCTTGATCGGATAACGCAATATCTGGCGGGACTTTTACTTGACATCTGTTCTACCATGCATGGCACCTCGCAGGAACGATTCATGAGGGCAGATAGACCGCCGCACTTATCTCTGTTATGCTAGAGTCTTTTGCTGCCGAGTTGCTCGCATTGCCGTACCGTTTACGTTTTGGGCGCATTGGTCGTCGTCCTCGGTTGTTTCCCCCCTTGCTCATTTCTGGTGCGCGTGGGATTCAGTTGGGGGACGATGCGCGGGTAGAATCGTTCGTGGCGCTGTCGGTCGCTCGTGGGGGGCGTATGGAGATCGGCTCGCAGTGTGAGTTGCGTTCCTTTGCGCGCCTGGAGGCAGATAGCGGTCATCTTGTGCTTGGAGAGAAATGCAGTGTAAATTCGTTTTGTCTCCTTAATGGATACGGGGGAATCACAGTGGGGAATAGCGTTCGAATCGCCTCTCATTCCGTTATATTGTCGTCCACCCATCAATATAAGGACATAAACAGTTCAATACACTCGCAAGGGGTATTGGCAATGGAGACCGTGATTGGCGACGACGTCTGGATTGGTTCACATTGTGTGATTGTAGGTGGGGCGCGCATTGGTTCACACAGCATCATAGGTGCTGGGTCGGTTGTTCTGGGAGATATTCCGGCCTATGCTATCGCTGCCGGTGTACCGGCACGGGTAGTCCGGATGCGAGTCGAGTAGATGTGCTGAACGTATATTTGATCAACCTGAGTTTTGGCTTGGCCGGGATTGAACGGCGCTTCGCGAATCTCTGGCGGACGCTGCGCTCCAGAGGGAATGTGCAGCCGACTCTTGTGGTGCCTGATACGCTTGCCAAGGTGCTCTACAAGGCCAACCTTGCATCTACAGGCGATGAGCTTCTCTGGAGTATACCCGAACATCCATGGTTTCGTGCACTCTCACGTGTACAGCTTCCGTCGGTCGGGGCAAATATACTAGGGTTCACGCGGGCCTGGGCAATGGCCAAAGCGTATGGCTCGGTTTGGGCGAAAATCAATATAGATCAGTCGGCGGTAATTCATGTTGGAATGAACTGTTCCTCGCTGAACCCACCGGAAGCTCCAATCGTATATGAGTGCGTAGACGCAAACTTGACCCAGCTTGGAACGCGCCACTTCATTAAAGCGGCGGCGCGATCGTCCATTATCCATTGTCAGACCGACCGGATTCGACAAGCCCTCGAACAAACAATGGCAACCCGCCGTCCTCGTTGGACCACAGTCACGAGCCCATGCTACTTTGCGGGTTACCCTGAAAAGTCGAGCGCCGTTGCCGACCGTGATCAGATGCTGGTCGCCTTTGTTGGGCGCCTCGCGGCCGATAAGAGTCCACTGCTATTTGTCGAGGCGATTGCGCGTGTACGGAAAAGTGGTCTGGGGTGTCGCGCGCTGATGTTGGGCGAGGGGCCCTTGCTCTCGAAGGTCGGCTGCCGCATCCGGCAACTCGGTCTAGATGCGGTGATTGAACTGGGATTCAGTCAGAACCCGGCCGAGCGGCTCATGGAAGCAGCAGTCTATGTGAGTTTGCAGACTGGAGACAACTATGGTAGCCAATCGTTGCTTGAGGCCATGGGAGCAGGATGCGCAATCGTTGCCACCGATGTTGGCGAAACATGTCGCCTCGTGAACGCCGATGTCGGTCTTCTCGTAGGGCAGAATGTTGAAGAGCTCGCAACCGCACTATCGGTTCTACTCCGGAACCATCAGCGCACTGCAATGATGGGCTCGGTAGCCTCTCTGTTGGTACGGACCCATTACACCGCCGATATCTACGCTTCCTTTCTTGAATCCCTTTACTCACAGGCGACTGCAAAACACAACGCGAACTCCGGCCAGACTCGATGACATGGCGACTTTCTCGAAACGGCTGTCACGACTCAGTGGCAATCTGTTTTGCCTTGCGTCGTTAGAGTTCATTAAAGCATTCGTATTTCGGCGAAACAACGAAATTATCGCGACACAAGTAATAGTACCAAGTTATGGAAAACAATATCATGGCGGGAGCGAAGATTTCCAGGAATAGTGGGTCAAATCGAAGCATTCGGCGGGCACTAGTGACGGGCGGCGCTGGCTTTATCGGAAGCCATCTTGTCGAAGCGCTGGTCCGACAAGGGGTGGAAGTCGTCAGCTTGGATGACTATTCTGCAGGAAAGAGCGAAAACTTGGCGGCGGTGCGCGGCTGCAAGAACTTCACCGAGCTCGTTGGTGACATAACGGACCCGATTGCAGTTAGAAATGCGATGATCGGAGTAGATACGGTGTTTCATCAGGCGGCCTCCAAGAAGACCGTCTGCATGCGGGATCCCTCTCGTGATCTTGCGGTAAACGGTGGCGGGGCCTTGATTCTTCTGCAAGCCGCCGTCGAGCTGGGCGCGGAGAAATTCGTCCACGCTTCAACCGGGTCGGTTTATGGTGAGGCGGTTACTTTTCCGCAAAAGGAGACACACCGTCTCCGGCCGGTAAGTTACTATGGGGTCAGCAAACTTGCCGGTGAATCATACGTGAATACGTTTGCTCACTTATTCGGTTTAAACACGACCATTCTGCGGTATTTCCACGTCTATGGACCGCGTCAAGAGAGCAGTGATGTCGGTGGGGTTGTTTCGATATTTCTGAAGCGGGCGATCCTAGGATTGCCGCTGGTCATTCACGGTGATGGGAATCAGATGCGTTCTTTTACCTGGGTGGGCGATGTCGTTGAGGCTAACATTCGCTCGGCAACTCTACCCTGTTCTGAGGGGAAAACGTACAATTGTGCCTCCGGAATCCAAGTGACGATCAAGGATCTTGCGACGAAGGTGCTTGCTCGAACGAGTGTTAACGGAAAAATCAAACACGTCGACTCATTGCCGGGCGACATCCGCGAATTCCACGTCGACAATACTCTCATCATTAGTGACTTGAGTATGCAGTTCGAAAAGAACTTCGATCGCGGCCTTGGTCACACGTTGGATTGGGCGATTTCCGCTTTTGCTTCAGGGTTGATCAAATGACGGGTTGGGATGTTGCCATGGATCGGATCGCAAAGCACTTCGCATTTATTATCGTTTTTCTTGGCGGGTGGAACTTTGCGCTGCCTGTAGCCCAAGGCGAGGTAGCTCTTCCCTTTTGGTCGCAGCCGATTCAAGTAATGCATGGCGTGTTCTTGACGGAGGTACTGCTGATGCTTTACCTCTTGATATTCGCTGCTACTGGTGCGGCCGGACGAATTCGCGTCGGACTGGGCGAAGGGCGATTTGTTTTGCTGATTTTGGGGTTGGGGTGCTTGGGGATTTTGTCAGCAGCGGTGAATTTGACCGATTTGCTCGATTTGGGTCAGGCAGCCCGTTTCTTCTATTATGCAGCTTTCCTGCTCATTGTGATACGGTGGGCGGAGAGGCTCGGGCCTGCCAGGATCTTGCGGTTTCTGCTGATGGGCATCGCCGGCGCCGGAATGCTCAATCTCTATTACGCTTTCAAAATTCAGTGGGCGACGATGGGTGATTTGCCCTTCCTGATGGGCCAGAATGGCCCGGGCGGCATTTTGGGCCTAGCGGTTGGTCTTGGCGCCTGGCTCATGCTGATCCGCAAGACTCGCCTGGATGCCGTAGTGGCCGTTATTGTGAGTCTGGTCGGTATCTTCGGGGCAAGCATCAGCTATTCAAAGACTGCAATGCTGCTGGCCGCAGTTGGTGTTGCAGCCTGGGTTGCGGTGATTCTGGCTGCCATGACGGGACGTCAAACCCGCAGGCTTGGGGCTGGACTATTGGCGCTTGTGCTGATCATTGCCGTTGGCATCAGCTCAACAACGGCTGGAAGAAGTTATGCCGAGACGTTTAAGGAGTTTATCAGATACAAGTTTTACTCCCTTGACTACCGCGAGAACACCTCCGTGGAGTCGAGAGGTCTCTACTTTTTTAGTGTGGCAGAAATCGTGGCTCAACACCCACTGACCGGTGTGGGTTACTCGGGTTTTTACGAAGCGGTAACCCAAACGGTAACCTACCGGTCGGGTGGAGCCGTAGAAGAGACCGCGTCGCGTACTGCCAATCCGCACAACGCCTTCCTGTACTATGCCTCCGCGAATGGATTGCCGGGCTTGGTGGTCGTCGTCGTGTTGTTCTTGTTATTTGTGGATGTGCTGCGGCGCAGCCTCTTGCCCTACTATGGGAACGCCGGCCGTGTGGTGTGGGTTTGTTTGTCAGTGGCGTACTTTATTCATGGCAATACCTTGCCTACTTTATACAATACAGAAGTTATGTATCTGCCGGCGGCGGTCGCATTCTCACAACTCGTTTTGCGCTCTCAGCTAAGGAATGCCAATGATGTTGGTGCGCTGCGTTCGAAGAAATGCGGGCGAGGCTCTGCTCCATTGATCGGGATGAAGGCGCTTTCTTCGGCGAGGCAAGTTCATTAGGAATCAGGAATTTCCAGATGAAATCAATTACGTCCGTTGATGCTCAGCCGCTTCTGTGGAGCCGCGTAACCGCCGAAACGGAGTAAGGGCCCCGATGTGTGGAATAGTTGGGTTTGTCAGCAAGGCGGATACGCAGACGGCGCTTACGCATGATCGTTTGCGCGCCGCCATTGAGCGCCTTAGACACCGTGGGCCCGACGGTCAGGGCGAGTATTCGGACGGTAATCTTTGGCTGGGCCATGTGCGCCTCAGCATCCTCGACCTGTCGGAGTGCGGGCACCAACCCATGGCGACAGCGGCTGGCCGCTTTGTCATCTGCTATAACGGCGAGGTCTACAACTTCCGAGAGTTGGCCTCCGAGCTGGCGCTCAAAGATCTGCGTTCCCATTCCGACACGGAGGTCGTGCTGCGGGCTTGGGAAAAGCTGGGTATCGACGTGGTGCAGAAGCTTAACGGCATGTTTGCCTTTGCCGTCTATGACAGGCAGGCTCAGAAGTTGTGGCTCGTGCGGGACCGGCTGGGCATCAAGCCGCTTTACTATCGCTTGGATTCTCGCGGTCTTAGCTTTGCATCAGAAATCAAGGGAATTGCGGGGTTTACTGATGAGGCACTTGCGTGCGACATCTCCTCGATTCATGAGTGGCTGTATTACGGCAATTCGCTTGGAGGCCGGACGCTTTATCAGGGCATCAAGCAGTTACTACCCGGCCACTACCTTGAACTTGATCTGACCTTGTTTCAGTGCCGGATCGGCGAATATTGGTCGCTCCCGAAGCAAGCAGGTCGCGCGAATGGAGTGCATTACAAAAAAGCGGATGTCATTGCCGAAACCCGACGATTGCTGGAGGCAGCAGTCAAGCGGCAACTCGTGAGCGATGTGCCAGTAGGTTTGTTTCTCTCCGGCGGGGTTGATTCAAGCGCGATCGCCGCATTTGCTTCACGGCATTATGGTGGGCGCCTGGCAACCTATTCGGCCGGTTTCGACTTCGCGCCCGATGGAGGTGAACTGCCAAAGGCGAGGGCGGTTGCGGCACTTTACGGCACTGATCATCATGAGATTCGCATCGCAGGTAGTGATGTTGCGTCACTTGTGGAAAAGATGGTCTACCACCATGATATGCCGTTCTCAGATGCAGCGAACCTCCCATTGTACTTGATGGCATCGCAGATCAGCATGCACACGAAGGTTGTACTGCAGGGCGATGGCGGGGATGAAGTGTTCGGGGGCTACAGGCGCTATGCCACGTTGAAGCATTACCGTTGGCTCCACCCGCTGGCAAGGTTCGGGAAGCGCGTTCACGGGATCATGCCACCGTCGGACTTCCAGTATCGGGTGCGCCGATATCTGAATGCCTACGCGGCAGAGGATCTGGGGACGACGATGGCCTTGTTGCTCACTTTCGAGGATGTCTCTACTCGCCCCGCGTGTGCATTCTCCGCTCGCATACAAGAAGTAATCGAAAGGGCGGATCCGTTTGCCCGGTATCGTGAGTGTCAGCAGTATTTTGCCCAACACGACGTTGCCAATCAGATGTTGTTAGTCGACCTAATGGTGGAATTGCCAGACATTTTTCTCGAGAAGGTCGATCGGGCCACCATGGCCTCAAGTCTTGAAGTGCGCGTGCCATTTCTCGATCACGATTTGGTAGACTACGTCGTGCGCATTCCAAGCGAGACAAAGATACCGTGGGGAAAGAAAAAGTGGCTTCTCAAGCAGGCAATGAGAGGAATCGTTCCAGACGAAGTGCTCTATGGACCGAAAACGGGATTCAATGTCCCGTTTCGCCATTGGCTCAAAACCTCCCTCAAGCCATTGTTCTTTGACCACTTGGCGAAGTTCAATCGCGAGCAGCCCAGAGTGTTGAACTCTGAGGTTGTTCATGAGTGGTACAGGCAGTGCGAGATCGGACAGCGAGACTATTCATTCATGCTGTGGAAGTTGTTGAACCTTATGGTGTGGTGCAACAACGCCAAAATATCGATAGAACTGTAGAAGATTGTATGAAACCAGGATCGGAATTCCCGCAGCTCGTTTGTCCGACCGACCATCTGCCCCTCAAGGGGCGCGGGGATGCCTTAGTGTGCGGAAATGGGCACAGGTTTGAGGTACGCTTGGGAATACCGCGAATCCTGTCGGCAGAGAGGGCTTACACGGATGCTTTTGGCGAACAGTGGAAGAAATATCGAACAACGCAACTGGACTCACACACAAACACATCAATTTCTCAGGATCGCCTCAAGCGGTGTTTGGGAGGCGAGCTCTGGATGCAGCTAAATGGTTCTCAACGGGTCGAGGTGCTTGAAACCGGTTGCGGTGCGGGTAGATTCACCGAAGTACTCTTAGGGTTGTCGTCCGCGTTCGTCACCTCCACGGATCTCAGCTCAGCCGTCGACGCAAACCAAGTCAACTGCCCCCAATCGGAGCGGCATCGGTTGATCCAGTGCGATATTAATCACCCTCCGATTCTTCCCAACTCATTCGACGTGGTGATATGCCTTGGGGTGATTCAGCATACTCCAAATCCCGAGGCGACGATGGCAAAGCTCTACGCGGAAGTGAAGCCCGGCGGCTGGCTGGTTATTGATCACTATTCTCCGTCGTTGTCCCATTACAGCAAGGTTACCGCATTGTTGATTCGGCCCGTGCTAAAGAGACTGTCACCTGGCTGGGGTATGGCTGCGACCGAGCTGTTGACAAAGGTTTTCTTCCCGCTGCATCGTGCGGTAAAAAAGAGCCGGCTGCTGCAGATAATGGTGTCCAGAATCTCTCCGTTGCTCACGTATTATCATACTTATCCCCAACTTAATGATCGTCTACAGTACGAGTGGGCTTTGCTTGATACACATGACAGCCTTACGGACTTCTATAAACGCTTTCGCAGTGGACCACAGGTGGTGCGGGCCTTGGCGCAATTGGGGGCGCAGGAAATTTGGGTTGCCAGGGGAGGAAATGGCATTGAGGCACGTTGCCGGAAGCCTCCAGGTAAATAGCGTGACATTACAGGCGCAAAATGCGTGTATTATGGACACATAATTTCGACCCGGAAATTCCCAATAACCTGGTGTACATAAACGTTGCGGCGGAGGGTATCCGAAGCCGGGGGATAGATTTGCATTTGGAATATTTGGGCAATCTCCGCTCGATTAGAGGTCTATTCCACTCCCGAAGACGAGTCAGACGATTGTCCGGTGCATTTGACTTGGTCCATGCACAATATGGTTCGGCATGTGCGTTCGCCACAGCGGCGGCGAATAGAATCCCCAAAGTCGTGTCGATTCGGGGCAATGATTGGAACGTACACAGTTATTCAGTCGGGTTTCATTTCTTTCATACGCGCTTGGCGCGGGGAATGACACGCTGGTCTCTTGGACGATATGACTGCGTTCTGGCGGTTTCACGGAGAATCGCTGCCGAACTCAGCCTCTGTTTCCCCCGATCCTGCATTGCATGGCAGGCGTCGCCGATAGATTTGCAGCGGTTTGTGACTCGCGGCAAGGCGGAAGCCAGGGCGTTACTGGGTTATCCAAACTGCGACGAAAAGTGGATTCTCTTCAATGCGCTGAGGCTGGATGATCCGATCAAGCGGTATTCCCTGGCGAGAAAGGCGTTTGATCTTGCGAATGCCCGGTTGGGGAATCTCCGGCTCAGGATTGTGAACGATTTCCCGCACGATATGGTTCCACTTTTCGTAGCCGCCTGCGATCTGATTCTCTGCACTTCGGAGACGGAGGGTTGGCCAAACTCGGTCAAAGAGGCTCTCGCCTGCAACGTACCATTTGTGTCGACAGACGTCAGTGATCTTCGAGACATTGCAAAGCGAGAACCTAAATGTCGAATCTGCCGACCTGATGCGAGGGTTATCGCTGACAACATCTGTGATGTGTTGTCGTCAGTGGAGCGTCCCAATCTACGGCAATACGTTTTAGAGATGGGAGTAGATGCATCGAGCGATCGGCTGATCAGGATTTATAATGCGCTGGTTGCAAGCTAGCGCTGAACGGCGTGAGACCTGTCCGCAAATTAGCCTTAACGTAAATCAATTATTATGTGCGGAGTTTCGGTGATTTTGTCTCCTTTCGCGGATAACTTGCAGGGCGCTATCTCGAGCATGGTATCCGTCATGAACCACCGGGGGCCAGATGGGAAGGGGACTTTCATCGACAAAATCAACGACTCATTGTTTCTTGCACTGGGACATAATCGCCTTTCGATCATCGACCTCACCGATCACGCTTCGCAGCCGATGAAGAGCCGGGATGGTCGCTATGTCCTGGTCTACAACGGCGAGGTCTACAACTACCGCGAGATCGCCCAGCAACTCGACCGAAGTGATTTGCCGGAGGCGGGGTACGGCGACACGGCTGTGGTTCTGGCGGCATTGGTAAAATGGGGTCGGCAGGCACTTTCCATGTTTAATGGGATGTGGGCATTGGTTTTATATGACGCGCAGGAGAAAACACTGCTGGTGTCTCGCGATCGGCTCGGTGTAAAGCCGCTTTACTACTATCAAGATGGGTCGGCTTTATATTTTGCATCGGAAATCAAGGCAATTCTGGTGGGAAGCCGTGCGCGACTGTCGGTGAATCCGGATGTCGCGGTGCCGTACCTTACCCGTGGACTTTTGAACTTCTCGGAGAATACTTTTTTTACGGGCGTCAAGCAGTTCCCGCCCGCGTCGTATCAATTGTTCGATTTACGCAGGGGCGGACATTTTCTGCCTCACACAGAGAGGTTCTGGCTGCATCCCTTTGAAAAGGGAGAGGAACCGGAGGCAGGACGTGTTTGTTCGGAAGAAGTAAGGACTGCGCTGATTGATGCCGTGATGTTACGACTGAGAAGCGATGTGCCGGTCGGGGTCCTTCTTTCAGGTGGTATCGACAGCTCCTCAATCGTTGGGGCAATCGCCCATACGACCGGGCTAGACAACCTGACGGTTCTCTCTGTGACGAGCGACGACCCGTCGGCGAATGAAGAACCATTTATCGACCTGATGGCACGATATGTTCAGCTTAAGCCTCAGAAGGTGAATGTGTCGAACGATCCGTTTGCCCTGCTAAATCGTTTGATTGAGGCGTGTTGGTTCAATGACGAGCCGGCACTGAGTGTTTCCGACCTCGGGCACCTTCGGTTGATGGAACTTGCCCGGGCACGAGGCATCAAGGTGCTGCTGAGCGGTCAAGGCGCAGATGAGCAATTGGGAGGATATAACAAGTTCTTCTATTTTTGGATGCTTCAGTTATTGAAGGACAAACACTATTGGGGCGCGATTAAGACGCTTGTGCAATTTGCACGCCATAGCAATACACTCTACGAGTTCCGGATTAGTGAGGCGGTTCGCTATCTGGGTAAAACGAGGCTGGCCTCGGGTACATTTATACAGCCAGAGCACCAACACCGTGATTCGATTGATATCGGGTTTCAGGGTTCGTACTCCAAAAGAGAATGGATCGATTTGGTGAAGACCTCTCTGCCTGCTCTTTTGCATTACGAGGATCGCATGTCCATGTCACAGTCGGTAGAGGTGCGGATTCCTTTCTTGGATTTTAGACTCGTTGAGTGCTTGGCTCGAGTTCACCCATCGGAGAAATTCGACGGTGGTTGGACGAAATCAATTTTCCGGAAGGCTATTGCCGGGCTTGTACCCGAGGAAATTCAATATCGGCGCGATAAGAAAGGTTTCAATGTGCCGGAGGACAGATGGATGAAAAAGGAATTCGCGCCACGGGTTCTGGAGATGTTTGCTTCCGGGATGCTGAGTGAGAAGCTGGGTCTGATTAATGCCGGCAAACTGAGAGCCTCTTACCGCGATTTCCTGGCGGGGCGCGGGTATCTGAACGGTAGGCATTTTTTTCGGGTCTATGCATTTGAAACGTTTCTGAGGCGTTTTTCCCAAGAGATGTGTGGCTAAGGCGTGTCTTCAGTGCGCTCCGGAAAACCAACAACCCACGTATGGAAAGGTATATCAAAGTACGCCTCCGTTGCATGATATTTTGTAAACAATACGGGAAGAGCACCTTCTCCAAAGCTGAGATCGAGACAGCTGCTCCCCACGCTTCCTCACAGAAACGCAGTTGCCGGGCATTCCTCGTCAAATGACGTAATTAACGAGTCTGTCGTCCAATTGGAAATCAATGGATTCTGATCAGACAGCCGTGCCGTGTCACTTAGAGCGCAGAGTGGTTCGATGTTGAGCGTCACGAGGATAATTGGCGAACGACAGGGAGCTCTGTCCGTTTTCTTGGGTTGATCATTTGAAGCGATGATCGCAGTGTTATCATATGGCGTCAGTAACGTTGGGTCGATACTCAACATGCTGCATAGAGCCAATATTCCTGCCGTGGCGGTTTCAACGGCCGCTGAGATAAAGAGAGCAGATAGAATTATCCTGCCTGGGGTCGGTGCCTTTGATCATGGCATGGCAGCCTTGAGAGATTTGGGCTTAGCTGAGCCTTTGAAGATGCGAGTTGTTCAGGATCGGGTGCCGATTTTGGGAATCTGCCTCGGTATGCAACTTTTTGGAAAAGGCAGCGAGGAGGGTGTCCTCGAGGGCCTTGGTTTGGTCGACGGCTATTGCGAGCGATTTCGCTTTGAGGGCAACCCAGCACTGAAAGTTCCGCATATGGGTTGGAACGTCTTCACCTCACGTCGTGAGAGTCGGCTGTTTGATAACCTCGATGAGCGTGCGCGGTTCTACTTTGTTCATTCCTATCACCTCGTCTGCAGCGATCGCGATGATGTTCTCGCAACTTCCCGCTACGGAATCGAGTTTACGGCTATGGTGCAACGGGGCAACGTGTGGGGAGCGCAGTTTCATCCGGAAAAGAGTCATCGCTACGGCATGGCCCTTCTCAGCAATTTCGCGCGACTGTAAATGCTCCAAACACGCGTCATTCCAAGTCTGCTTTTGCGCAATGGTGGCCTGGTTAAAACAGTTAAATTCCAAGACGCCAAATATGTGGGCGACCCAATTAACGCCGTGCGTATCTTTAACGAGAAAGAGGTGGATGAGTTAGTCTTCCTCGATATCGGCGCAACGCCGGCCGGTAGCGGGCCTAATTTCAGGCTGCTTGCCGATATTACCAGTGAAGCTTTTATGCCTTTTGGTTACGGCGGAGGGATCACTACTGTAGATCAAGTCAAGCGGTTATACGCGCTAGGCGTTGAAAAGGTCATCATCAATACCGCAGCAGCAAACACCCCCAAGCTAGTGGAAGAAGCCGCTGCTATTGCGGGAAGTTCTAGCGTGGTAGTTTCGATCGATGTCCGCCGTAATTTCTTTGGGCGGTACAGCGTCTGGGTGCGGAGCGGACAAGTGGACGTGAAGCAGGACCCTGTCGTCTATGCTCGCGAGATGGAACGGCTGGGGGCGGGCGAGATTCTGCTCACTGCCATCGATCGGGACGGCACGCAGTCGGGCTACGATCTTGAACTAATCCGACTCGTGGCGGATGCGGTTGCGGTGCCGGTTGTGGCAGCGGGTGGCGCAGGTAGTTTGCAGCATTTCCGGGAGGCAGCAGACGCAGGTGCCTCTGCGGTCGCGGCTGGGAGCCTCTTTGTGTTTCACGGAAAGTATAAGGCTGTGCTCATTACGTATCCCGAATATCGCGACCTGGAAAAATTGTTCGGATCATGAGTGACACATCAAAAGACTCTTACCAGGCATGCAGTCGCCGCATCATGGATACAGTGGCGGATAGCCGCTTCGTCTTTGACGAGCAAGGACTCGTCGCCATTTTCAGCGTTGCGACCTGCTGTTCGCATCCAGGGGTGTTAGAAGGAGCAAATGGAATTTGTGCTCTATCAGTGTTGGTGGAGCAAATCAAACGCGACGGGCGGGGCCACGAATATGGCCGGCCGGTCGTGATTCAACGGTTCAACTGGGATGTGGCTAACGCCGCGAAGACCTGCGCCTGCGCCGCCGGCCACAGCTTTTCATGGGAAAAGCATGGGCCGAAACTTTGGAAATTTGTCTAACCACTGACAATAATATGCCCTTACGATTTGGATTCATTGGCTGCGGGAAAATTGCTGAACGGCACGCGGGGCTGCTCAGTTCCGGCGCCATACCTGGCGCAATCTTACAGGTTGTGTGCGATGTAAACGCCGCGCGCGCCACCGAGTTCGCTGCGCGGTACGGCGTGCGGGCGTACAGCGATGCGCGCGCCATGGCCGCGAGTCGCGAGGTGGACGCCCTCGCCATCCTGACTCCCAGCGGGCTGCACGCACAAAACGTCGAGGAACTGGCTGAGTTTGGTAAGCCGCTCATCGTGGAGAAACCGATTGCACTTACCTTGGAGGACGCGGACGGCATGATCGCCGCTTGTGCGCGGCACGGCACCCGGCTATTCGTGGTGAAGCAAAACCGTTTTAACCGCCCGGTTATTGCCCTGCGCGCGGCGCTTGAGGCCGGTCGCTTTGGGCGGCTCGTGCTCGGCACGGTGAGAGTGCGGTGGTGCCGTCCGCAAAGCTACTATGACGCTGCAACTTGGCGTGGCACCTGGCGCTACGACGGAGGCGTTTTGGCCAACCAGGCGAGCCACCATATCGACTTGCTCGAATGGATGCTGGGCGAGCCCGAGTCCGTAAGCGCCATGGGGACCACGGCGCTTGCCAGGATCGAGGCTGAGGACACCGCGATCGCCACGGTGCGCTTCCGCAGCGGCGCGCTGGGCCTCATTGAGGCGACGACGGCGACACGGCCGAAGGACCTGGAGGGTACCCTGTCGGTGCTGGGCGAAAAAGGCTCGGTGGTGATCGGCGGCTTTTCCGCCAACGAGCTGGCGACCTGGAACTTCGCCGAACTGAATGCGGGGGACGCCGAGATTTTTGCCACGCACGGTCGCAACCCCGAGCAGCCCAAGCTCGGCTATGCCCACGCCGCCTACTACGCGCATGTAGTGGATTGCCTGCGGGAGGGCCGGCCCGCCCTGGTTGACGGTGCCGAGGGGCGGAAATCCCTTGCGCTGATCGTGGCGCTCTACGAATCCATGGCCACCGGGCAATCCGTGCGCGTAGGTACGCTTGCGCCACACTGCCGCTTGGGTCGCGAGTGAATTTATGTCCCAACCGAACCTGAAAAAAGCGGGCATCGTCAACGTGGAGTTTGGCGACGGAGTCATCGTCGTCGAGCCGGTCAACCTCTACGGTTGCCGGATCGGCGACCGGACCTTCATCGGCCCATTTGTGGAAGTGCAGCGCGATGTCGTGATCGGTCGCCGCTGTCGCGTGCAATCCCACAGCTTCATCTGCGAGATGGTGACCATTGGCGACGACTGCTTCATCAGTCACGGCGTCATGTTTATCAATGATCTTTTCCGCATCGGCGGCCCGGCAATGGGCGACAAGACTCAATGGAAGTCCACCCGGATCGGAAACCGAGTTTCGCTCGGCTCTAATGCCACCATCCTTCCGGTGAACATCTGTGATCACGTGGTGGTCGGCGCTGGTAGCGTCGTCACAAAGGACATCACCATTCCCGGTGTCTACGCCGGGAATCCCGCCCGCTTGTTGCGCCGGCTTTAAGCCCGGCACCCTCTTTCCATGAAAATGCACGTACCATTCAACGACCTGAAAAAGCACCATGATCTGCTTCAGCCTGCACTCGGTGAGGCGCTGCAGCGCGTGATCGCCCAGTCGGCCTTCATCCGCGGGCCTGAGGTGGACGCGTTCGAGCTGGATTTTGCGGCTGCGATAGGAAGCAAACACTGCATCTCTTGCGCCAGCGGCACTGACGGGCTCTACATCGCGCTGCGCGCACTAAAGCTCCAACCGGGCGACGAAGTCATCACGACTGCCCATTCATGGATTGCCACCTCGGAGACGATCACGCAGGCCGGAGGCCGGGTGGTCTTTTGCGACACCGACGTTGACACCTTTACCATCGATCCAAAGCAGATTGCGGCAAAGATAACCGCGCGAACGCGAGGCATCATCCCCGTTCATCTCTACGGTCAGGCCGCGGATATGGATCCGCTTATTGAATTGGCACGGAAGCACAACCTCTGGGTGATTGAAGACTGCGCCCAAGCCCACCTTGCCACTTACGGCGGGCGCACGGTCGGGACCATGGGCGTTGTTGGTACGTTTTCGTTTTATCCGGGGAAGAATCTGGGCGCGATGGGCGATGCCGGTGGCATCGTCACTGACCGGAGCGATCTGGCTGAATGGATGACTGCTTTCGCACGGCATGGTGGGAAGGGCGATCATATCATGGAGGGCATCAATAGTCGCATGGATGGCCTCCAAGGAGCCGTGCTCCGCCTGAAGCTGCCGTACCTGCGCGGCTGGATCGAGGCGCGGCGCCGTGTAGCTGCGCGCTACGACGCCGCGCTGGCGGGCGTGGGCGATGTGCGGACTCCGATCGTTGCCCCCGGGCGCGAGCACGTCTACCACCTCTACGTCATTCGCACCCACTACCGCGATGCTTTGCGACAGCACCTGAAGGAACGGGGTGTGGATACCGTACTGAACTATCCGCGAGCGTTGCCCTTCTATCCTGCCTACGCATATCTTGGCCATCGACCGGAAGATTTCCCCAATGCCTATCGCAATCAGTCCACCGTCCTGTCGCTCCCTATTTTCCCAGAAATAACGGAAGCGCAAATGGATTACGTAACCGATACCATCCGTGAATTCTTTATTACAAAGCGAAACTGACAGCCCGGTCCCTGTCCTCTCCAAGCGTGCCTATCGAGCATGCAAACGTTGCGTGATGGATACCAGCGACGCGTTCATCACGTTTGACGAGCGGGGATTCTGCAACCATTGCCGCACCTTCGAGCGGAAGCTCGCCGAGGAACTTCCGCCCCTTGATCGTGCCGGGGATCTGCTTGCCCGGCTCGTCGCTCAGATCAAAGCGGAGGGACGGGGCCGACCGTACGATTGCGTCATCGGCCTCAGCGGCGGCGTGGACAGTTCGTATGTTGCGCTCCAGGTCGTCCGGCTGGGGCTGCGCCCACTGGCGATCCACTTGGACAATGGCTGGAACTCCGAGCTCGCCGTGAAGAACATCGAGAGCATTGTCCGCACGCTGGACATCGACCTGATCACTCATGTGCTCGACTGGGACGAATTCGCGGATCTACAACGGTCGTTCTTTTATGCCTCGGTCTCGAATTGCGAGATGCCGACCGATCACGCGATTAATGCCACGCTGTTCCATCACGCGGCAAAACACCGGATCCGCCACATCATCAGCGGAAGCAATCTGATGACGGAGGGCATGCACCTCCCTCCGGCGTGGGGCCATGATAACAAAGACTGGGCAAACATCCTCGATATTCACCGAAAGCACGGGCGTGTGCCGTTGAAGACATTTCCGCGCATGACGTTCTTTAATTTCCTCTGGTACGTTTTTGTCCGCCGCATTCGCTTTGTCCCGCTCCTCAATCTCGTTCCCTACCGCAAAGACGAAGTCACCCATGTGATCGAAAAAGAACTCGGGTGGCGGAACTACGGCCGGAAGCACGGCGAATCCTCGTTCACCCGCTTCTACCAGGAGCATTACCTTCCTGTGAAATTTGGCTTCGACAAACGCCGGCTCCACCTTTCAACGCTGATCATGTCCGGGCAAATTTCCCGGGAGGAGGCACTGCGCCAACTCGTCGCGCCGTTGTTTGTTCCGCAAGAGCTCCGCGACTACGAGGAACTCTTCCTGAAAAAACTGCGCTTCACCCGCGAGGAATGGGCCAAGATCCTCGCAACCGCCCCCCGCGCGCACACGGAGTACCGGCACAACACGCTGCTTTCGGCCCGACACACCCCGCTCTACAGGTTCGGACGAAAAGTCGCCACCGGCCGCCAGTCGGTGCACGCCTCATAGTCCCCCGCATCGGGGCGCGCTATGAACATCAGGCTGATCAAGAACTGCGGGCCGCTACCTTCTTAGGCCGGCTGCCGACCTAGGCGAAGGACAATGACGACGAACGCCTTGCCGCGACACGGCGCCACGGTCCGTTGGCAGACTGACACTTCCGCCCGTCTCGGCCAACGCGGACTGTTCCCCGAGGGCCGCGGCGTCCGGCCGCAACCGAATTTCGAGATTCATCTTCGGTCCACTGGCGGTTCTCGCAGACACCTCTCGGCCAAGCGGAACCTGCTTCCAAGGCCCGATGCGATCGAGCTGCGCCGACAGTTGCAGACACAGCCTGCACCGGGCTTCGTCATCAGCACTTTTTTTTCGGCGATGCGGCCGCCATTATAGTCGCGTACCCCTGCGAACTCGATTTCGCGATCTTGGTCAACGCGCGCGACTGTTGGCTCGATCCGGTCGTGGATCTTGCCCCGCGACTCTCTCCGCCTGCACCTCGAGTGCTAAAGCGTGGATGCCGTGCTGAATCTTCACGCGCCACCTTGCTCCCCGACCCAGATTTTCTTGGGCCACTACCCCGATGAATTCTCCAAGGTCCATCGCGGCCAGTTCCTCTTTCTGTCGCTGCCCATATTCCTTGGGATGACCAAGGTACAAATCAGGCAGGTCATGGAAGGGGGCCGATTTTTTGCCCGCATGGCTCCAGCCCATTTTGAGGGCGGAGGGAAAGCTTTGTATGCACATTTGGCTCGTTAAGATTGGAGAGACGCTGCCTATTGATTCTTGCCCGCGGCTGTATCGGATGGGCATGCTGGCGCAGGCCTTGGCTGCTTCAGGGCATGAAATTACTTGGTGGGCCTCCACATGGGATCACGCTCAGAGCCGATACCGGTTTGCCCAAGACACAACGGTGGAAGTCATGGCACGCTATCATCTGCGCCTACTGCACTCCACTGTGACCTACCAGCGGGCGGTGTCCCGCAATCGAGCTTGGCAAAACTGGCAGCAGGCGCGGGCCTTTGCCCGCAGTGCGAACCGACTGCCCCCTCCCCACCTGATCGTGAGCGCGATGCCCACGCCCGATCTTGCCGATCAAGCCGTCCGCTTTGCCCGCGCCCATCGCATTCCTTCAGTCGTCGACGCTCGGGATATGTGGCCGGATGTCATCAGCGAGGTCTTGTCGCCGGCAAAGCGGTTGGTCGCATGGCCCTATCTTGCGTATATGCGCCGCGTGCTCCGGCATGCCTGCCATGGCGCCACGGGATTGACCTCCATCACCGAGCCCTTTTTGGATTGGATCGTCCGTTATGCCGGTCGACCGAGGACCTCCTTGGATCGCGCCTTTCCGCTCGCCTATTCCGAACCTCCGCCGCCGAGCGAAGCGGAACTCATGGCCGCCCGGGAGTTCTGGTGGCAGAAATTCAGAATGAGAAAGGGTGACGGCAGTTCTGTCGTGCTTTTCCTCGGGAAACTGAATCGCACCATTCTGGCGGTCTTTGGCGACGTGCTTGTTGCTGCGGAGAAGCTGGCCCGCGAGCGGCCGGATGTTCGTTTCGTTTTCGGCGGAGACGGCGATTGCGCGAACGAACTCCGCAGACGCGCCTCAGCACGGGCCAACATCGTGTTTGCTGGCCAACTGGGAATCCACGAAATGGCCGCGGTGAAAGAAATGGCTGCGGTGGCGCTCTTGCCGGTGCAAAGGCGCGCCGACTACCAAATGAGCCTCTCAAACAAAGTTTACGACTATCTGGCGGCAGGGCTGCCCATCGTGTCCTACCTGCGAGGCTGCGTGGGCGACTTGCTCGACCAAAAAGCGTGCGGCGTTTGCTACGATGACGCTGAGGGACTGAGTGCTGCGCTCAAGCAGCTGCACGACCAGCCGGAGTTTCGTCAAAAGCTGGGCGCGGCAAGTCGTCGGGTGTTCGAAGAGCAGTTTGACGCTTCCCGAGTTTATCCCCAATTTGTCGCCTACCTTGAGGCCTTGGCAGCGGCCAGTCGTTCTCCCGATGGTCTTTTCTGATCAGATTCCCGAGCTTTTTATCTACGGCGGTGGAGTGGCTGGCCTACCGTTGTGCGGATGCGTGCGTGGGATTGTTGCCTGGAATCGCGAATGGAAGCCGGCAGCGGGTGCCGGCCGGGCGGCGGATTGAGATGATACCCAACGCGTGTGACTTGGAGTTGTTTCGGCTCGGAAAGCGGAGCGACCTGAATTTGCCGGGAGTGGAGCCCAGAGACTTTGTGGCGGTCTTTGTGGCGCGCATGGAATGGCGAACAGGCTTGATGCGGCGCTGGATGCCGCGGGCTCAACGCGAAAAACTGGGCAACTGTTTGTTTTTCGATCCGATGCCCAAGCGCCAGCTGGCGGAGGTGCTGGGGGCAGCGGATGCGGGGCTGCTGTGCTGGCCTTTTACTGCGGCACGTCGCCGAACAAGTTCTTCGACTATATCGCGGCTAGGTTGCCCGTGCTCAACAACTACCCCGGCTGGCTGGCGGGTTTGATTGAAGGAACAGGCTGCGGTCGCGCCGTTCAACCGCGCCAGCTGGAAATTCTTGCTGATGCACTGGAGCAACTGGCGGACAATCCGGACTGCCGCCGCGAAATGGGGCGGCAGGCCCGTCGGCTGGGCGATCGAGCAGGGCTACCAGCAACTGAAAGAGGAACTGGGCCTCGATCACTTCGAGGGCCGCTCCTGGCGCGGGCTGCACCATCACCTCACGCTGTGCTTCCTGGCCTTCTGCTTCCTGACAGGATTGCGCATGTCAAAAAAAACGCCCCTCGTTGCCTGAAGTTCATCGCTGGCTCATGGAGGCGCTGGCCCTGTGCACCTGTCCGCGCTGCCGCACCCGCTTTACGCGCTCCGGTATCGTCATCGATATGTCGTAGTTACTTAACGGAGTAGTGCTAATACCTCAAGTGATTTGATCAGCTTCATGAGAACCAAGATTCGGGATTCCTATCTGCCCTTCGGCCGGCCGAACTTCGGCGCGGCCGAGGTGGCCGCGGCGGCGAGGGTGCTGCGCTCGGGCTGGATCGGGATGGGGGTCGAGACATTGGCCTTCGAGCGGGAACTGGCCGAATGGGTCCAAGCCCGCCACGTGGTGGCCGTCAGCTCCTGTACTTCGGCCCTGCACTTGGCGCTGCTGGTGAGCGGCATCAAGCCGGGCGACGAGGTCATCTGCCCCAGCCTCACTTGGTGTAGCTCGGCCAACGCCGCGCTTTACCTCGGGGCTCGGCCGGTCTTTTGCGACATCGACGCTGGCACGCTCGGCCTGACGCCGCAGACCATGCGGGCGAAGCTCACGCTGAAAACCCGGGCTGTCGTCGTGGTGCATTTCGGCGGCTTGGCCGCGGACGTGGCCGCGCTGCGTCGGGCTCTTCCCCAGCGCGTGGCGATCATTGAGGATGCCGCACATGCGCTCAGCGCGGCCTATCCCAACGGCCGCCCGGTGGGTTCCTCCGGCAACCTCGTGTGCTTCAGCTTTTATCCGAACAAGAACCTCGCCACCGCCGAGGGCGGCGCCATCGCCCTGGCCGATGCCGCGATCGCCGACCGCCTGCGATCGCTGCGGCAGCACGGGTTGCCCATTGATGCATGGAAAAGATTTACGCATCCGAAGTCGCTGCTTCTTTCTGCCAGACTGACGGAACTCGGCTACAAGATGACATTCACGGACCTACAGGCCAGCATCGCGCGCGTGCAACTTGGCCGTCAACCGGAGTTCGCCAGCCGTCGCCTAGCCATCGCCCGGCTTTATTTCCGACGTTTGTCCGGTCTGCACCCGTCGCTGAAGTTCCAAGATGAGGTGTGCGCCGCCCGCCACGCCCGCCATCTCTTCACCATCCAACTCCCTGCCGGCTGTGGCCGTTTAGCGAGAGACAAGCTGCTGCTCGCTCTGCGGAAGCGGAAGATTGGTGCCACCATTCATTACGCTCCGCTGCATCGAATGCCGTTGTACGGTGCGCATGGCCGTTCTGTTCTGCCAGTGACGGAGAATGTCTGCGATCGGATCATCACGCTGCCCATCAGCTCCAGTATGTCGCCCGCCGACGCAGGATACGTGGCGGAGCACGTAATCGATCTGCTTGGCTGAGATCCTCCGCGATGTCCGATGTCGCTATCGACGGGGATGTGATCGAACCCCAAGTTCGAGCCGGCGGCGGCCCGCCACCGGTTCGGCGCATGCCATTGGCGGAGGTGTGCGGACTTTGAAGTTGCGCTTTATTCATTAGAAAGAGTCGATATCTCTATGCAGGAAACATCAAAATCTACACTCAAAGCGCTCGCTCCTGGTTTCTCGGTTGTGGTGCCGGTGTATCGCAGTGCAGCCGTGCTCCCGGAGTTGGTAGCCCGCATAGATCCCGTGCTCAAGTCACTTGGGCAACCGTTTGAACTGGTACTGGTTAATGACGGCAGCCCGGACAATAGCTGGCAAGTAATCGAAAAACTCGCATCCGCTCACCAGTGGGTTCGCGGCATCGCGTTGATGCGCAACTTTGGGCAGCACAACGCGCTGTTATGCGGTATCCGAAATGCGCGACACGAAATCGTCGTTACTATTGACGACGATTTGCAGCATCCTCCAGAGGAAATCGTGAAGCTGCTGGCAAAACTAGGAGAGGGATACGACGTGGTGTACGGCACGCCGCAAGAAGAACAGCATGGGATGTGGCGCAACCTTGCTTCGCAATTAACCAAACTGTCGCTGAAAAGCACCATGGGTGTGGATGTCGCCCGGAATGTCTCGGCTTTCCGCGTTTTTCGGACCGAACTGCGAGGTGCGTTTGCCAACTACCAAAGCCCATTCGTGTCGATCGACGTTCTACTAACTTGGGCCACCACCCGAATCGCGGCAGTACAAGTGCAGCACGATCCACGTAAGATCGGCACCTCTAACTACACTGTGGGAAAACTCGTTCGATATGCGTTCAATATGATTACCAGTTTTAGTGTCTTGCCGTTGCAGATAGCAAGCTTGGTCGGGTTTCTGTTCACATTGTTTGGGGCACTCGTACTGTTTTATGTCGTCGGACGCTACCTCGTTACCGGCACGAGCGTCCCGGGGTTTCCTTTTCTCGCTTCGATTATTGCAATTTTTTCCGGGGCGCAACTGTTCGCACTCGGCATCATTGGCGAATACCTCGCGCGTGTGCACTTTCGCACGATGGACAAACCCCCGTATGCCGTCCGCGCAAGAATCCGAACAGAGTAACCGCCAGATCAGCCACATATGAACGACAAGCTCAACATCCAACAGATTCGAGATTTTTGGACTCAGCAGGCGATAAAACACGGGTTGGCCCCGACGGCTTCGTGGTCTGACCACACGGTAATGGAAATGGAGATTCGAGAGATCCTCCGATACCTTGTAGACGGCGATCGGGTCCTGGATGTGGGTTGCGCTAACGGATTTTCGACGGTTCAAGTCGCGTCGCAACGGCAAGTCCACATACGCGGGCTGGATTACATTCCGGAGATGGTTGATCAAGCACGCTTGCGACTGGCGACGATGGCTGGGAAACTGCAGGGCACTGTTGAATTCAACACTGGAGACATCACCGCGCTCAGAGAACCCTCAGACAGTTACGACAAGGTAGTCGTCATCCGCGTAGTCATTAATTTGCATGACTGGACTAACCAACTCCAAGGCGTGCGAGAATGTGTCCGGGTGCTTAAGCCAGGCGGTACGCTGCTGCTTTCAGAGGCCACCATTCAGGGTTGGCAGGCGTTGAACAAGTTTCGCCGCGAGTGGGAGCTGCCGGACATTCCAATGCCAGCATTTAACCAATATCTGGACGAAGAACGCTTGATTCAAGCAGTCTCGTCACAACTGGAATTGATCGAACTAAACAATTTCTCTAGCACCTATTACGTGGGGACGCGTGTTTTGAAGCCGTTGTTGTCCCAGGCATCGGGGGGAAACGTCGATCCAACTAAACCCGAAATGGAATGGAACCGCTGGTGGGGCATGTTGCCAGCTTGGGGCGACTATGGGACCCAGAAGCTGTTTGTCTTTCGCAAGAAGTGAAATATCAAATTCCTTTCCACCACTCCTCGGTCAATCTGATTGTGGGTTGACGATCCGCCCTGTCCAAGACGGCAGCATGCTACTAATCCAAGTGCAGTTAGAGAACGAGCCGATTCGTTGCGCCGCGGAGGTTTTGAACAGTATAGTATACACGGTTGGACGTTGAGCAATGCCTACTTCGGTATGTTTCTGAGATATGACCAAATGTTGTGGATGGCAGGGCTGAGAAGTAAGCTTGGGGAGCAGGTTCAGGCAGCTTTCTCGGCGACGCCGTCGATGAAACGGATGGAAGAAACAAACCTACAACACGCTGGTCCCGTGACCGACCTTCCCGCGCGAGGCGATGCGCCTGTGGCAGAGCCGCAAGCAGACGGCCGATCGACGGCACCACCGCGGCAACATTGATAAGGGTTTTTGTGGCCCATTTGCCTTTGAGCGTTGAGGCCACAATCAGTCAAAAAGAGCAGCAACGTGCAGACTGAACAACACAGCGAATCTTGCCCAAAATCCGCAACGCAGTTGCTGCTGTTGTTGTTGTGCACCAGCACGTTGGTCACGCTATTCGGCAGTATATTGAGCCAAAGTGCCGTGGCGACGATCGCGGCTTCCAAGGTCTACGGCGTCGTGCTGGTGTTGATACTATCCGCTTCTCTCTTGTGGCGTGCCACCAAGTCCCTCGAAGTAAGCATTCTGGTTCTCACGGCGTACCTGGGGTTGGTTCTGTGGTTGAGGAGTGGCTGGCTTCTTGTCCCACTAGTGATCGCAGCGACTGCATTCCTTGCATCGGTGGGTGTACGCGGTATCCCCCGATTTCTTCGTGGGTCAGGGCTGTGGATCAGATCCGGGATCGCCGCAGGGTTAGTCCTCTCAGTGACGCACTATGGCGACTTCCTGATCATCGAGAAGTTGAGGCAGGGCAACATTCCTCAGGACACCCTCTTCCACGCCAGCATCGCTTCGATGATCAAGACTTACGGTGTTGTGTCCACAGGATTGCACGGAGTCGTGGAATTGCCGTATCACGTTCTGTCGCATCGGCTGTTCGCGACGCTGTCGATCCTTTCCGGGGTGCACGTGTTAGAGACCTACGGCATCCTCCAAATCATATTCCTCTGTCCGTTGTTGATCGCTGCTATCACCTGGTGTACATTCAAATTGTCTCATGCTGAATCCGGAGAGGACGTCAACCAGTGCTGGTTAATCGTCTGTGCTGTATTGATATTACTCAAGGTGTTGCCACTTGAGCGGGGGGCGTTTGGGGATTCCTATTTCGTCTCCGAGTCGTATACGCTGTCGCTTGTTTTTTTGATGCTGGCTTTGCCTGTTGTTGTGTCTCCCAGGACAGAACTGGGCGCTGCTATAATAGCAGGTGCATTGATCTTACTGGCGGGTTTATCGAAGGGTAGCGTTGGCATTTTCGGATTGAGCCTGCTGTGGGTCAGGACGGTATGGTGTCCCGGATTCATCGGCCGCGGCCGGATTGCGGCGGTGGCGGTCGTGACAACTGCAGCGTTCGTTTGCCTAATGTTTGCACCGGCGCAGCAGGCCTCCATGGGGACGTCGTTCAATCCGTTTTACGTAGCCCAGGTGCATAGTGTCTGGGGGGCGGAACTGCGGGATGCCTTGGAAGGGTTGGCCGTTGGGCGTGTTCTCGAAGTCACTATCTTGATCAAGGCGCTGGTCGCCATTAGCTTATTTCTTATCTCTAACTACATCCTGTCTTTGACGGTCGTGTTGCGACGCTTTCTGGTTGGAGGCGCAAAAGCCGTCATCACTGAACCTGATTCGCTGTACAGTCTTGCCGCCGTTGGGGTCAGTGCACCCGCGCTGTTGTTCCAATTTGTCGGTGGCACATGGTACTTCATCAATCCGACGATGTTTGTCGCGCTTCCGTTCGTAGCGATTGGCCTGTGCGCGCGCCTTCGCCGTATGTCCGCACTTGTGTCGGCGAGCCTTGTGGCAGCGGCTGTTCTGGGCGTCACTACTTCGCTGGTCGGCGGTTACAATGAGCGTACTGGCGTATTTCGTAAGAGCCACAAGAGCTTGCATGAAGAATGGATAGATGTAACTGACAACACGAGGCTCTTGTTGGAGTTGCGCGACAAATATACGAATCGCTCGGTGGTGTTTGAACGCGGCGAGGCGTTCCCCAAGCCGAACTCAAAGTCAAAGTGGCACTACGCCCAAGTGCCGTTTCTGTATCCTGCGGTGACCGAGCGGGCATGGATTGGGGTCATCGATCTCGGTTCAGATCGTAAGTACGAGTATTACGGATATCAGCAGTATCTGCCACCGCCGTTCCACCATCTCGTGCCACCTGTCATTCCTCCAAACGCCCAGATCGTTCGCATCTCGGGCCCGTAGTGATCATAAGGAATCTATAGGCATGAGTCACGAAGCGCAGTTCAGCCAAGAACAAGGTATCTTTGTTCCACGTCGACGACCCCGTCATCGAAACGATGAGTATGACGAGCACGGATTCGAAGTGCTCATCCGGATGCAGCGTGACCACTTTTGGTACCGCGGTCGCCACAAACTCTTACTGAACGTTTTGAAGAAAGAGATCTCCCAGTGCGTTGGTGAGGCAAACGACCTGCATGCGATTGATATGGGAGGAGGATGTGGCGGATGGCTCGAATACCTACATGCTCACGACGCGGGCATGTTTCAGCAACTCGCCCTAGGCGATAGCTCCATGCGAGCCTTGTCTCTGGCTGGAACGGTGGTTGGCTCCTTCGCCACACGTTACCAGATCGATCTACTTGACCTCCCCTGGCTCGAAGAATGGGACATTGTCTTTCTTCTCGACGTTCTTGAACACATCCCGGATCATATAGAAGTTCTTCGGCAGATATTTAGAAGCATGCGACCAGGAGGACTGCTGTTCGTGACAACGCCAGCGCTAAAGTTTTTCTGGACGTATAACGACGAACTGGTGCACCACCAAAGACGCTATTGCCGGCAAGATTTTCGCATCTTGGCTGAGCGTGCCGGCCTTGAACTTCTGCGGACTGACTATTTCATGTTCTTTCTCAGCCCCGCCCTATTATTGAGCCGTATCCTATTTCGGCCACCTACATCGGCCACGCCCGAACAACGCCGAGAGCATCAGGCGCGAAGGCACCGAATCCCAGCGCAACCGATGAACAGACTTCTTGCGAGTGTCTTCTCGATTGAAGCATCTATGGTGAATTCCGTCTGTTTCCCGTGGGGAACCTCGATTCTCGCGGTGTTCAGGCGATGAACCATCCGCGCATCGCTGGGCCAAAGAGATTCCTTACTACCCGACACTACGCTTCGTTGACACTGCACGTTATACTACGCCAAGGCATCACTTGCCCAGCAACGAATCCTAACGGCACCCGAGCCCCTTGCGCAGCCGGATGGCCGGCTGCCTACATCCTGAAAAACCGAAGCTAACCACTATGACGACTCCTCTCTATGGCGTATATGGTGCAAGCGGTTGCGGACGAAGCGTCTTGCCCCTTGTGCGCGAGCAATTGCTAGAGCAAGGTGCCTTGGCGGAACGATTGGTGTTTGTCGATGACAATCCAACCGCGCCGTCCGTCAATGGTCATCGTGTGCTGGATTATGCCGCCTTCCTTCGCGAGTCGGCGACAGGGCGTTTCGTGGTGCTGGCAATTGCCGATGGTTCTACGCGCGAACGGCTGGCGCAACGCTGCGCCGGGGATGGCATTGCTTTTTTTGAGGCGCGCGCGAGCAACGTGGTTATTATGGACAATGTGACCCTTGGGGAAGGCGCCATTTTGAGCCCGTTTGTCACTCTGGCCAGCAACGTTCGCATCGGTCGTCACTTCCACGCAAACATCTACTCATATGTTGAGCATGACTGTGTGATCGGAGACTTCGTGACCCTTGCGCCGGGCGCGCAGTGCAACGGGAATATCCTCATCGATGACCATGCCTATGTTGGCGCTGGCGCGATGCTACGGCAGGGTAAGCCGGGCAAGCCGCTGGTAATCGGTCGGGGCGCCACCGTAGGAATGGGAGCGGTCGTCACTAAGGATGTGCTGCCCGGCGTTACCGTTGTCGGCAATCCGGCGCGGATCTTGACCAAGAGGTCCGAATGAATTTTAGCTCCGAAACTGAGTCAGGATACGGAACCGACGCGCCTCTGCGCAGCTAAACAGCCGAATTCTCGATAGCTCCTGTGACTTCACCACGCATCTATCTTTCGGCACCGCATATGGGCGGTGAGGAACTGGCGCTCGTACAAGAGGCGTTCGCGTCCAATTGGATCGCCCCACAGGGACCACACGTAGAGGCATTCGAACGCGAATTCGCCTTGCGGGCCGGATGCGCGCACGCCGCCGCGCTTTCATCAGGCACGGCGGCCCTGCATCTGGCGATGCGGTGGCTCGACCTGCGAGCCGGCGACGAGGTCATCGGTTCGTCTTTGACGTTTTCCGCCAGTGTCAATCCCATACTTTACGAGCGAGCGGTACCGGTGTTCGTCGATAGCGACGCGAAGTCTTGGAACATGGATCCGGCGCTGCTGGCGGAGGCCGTTAAAGACAGGATTAGACCCGACAGAAGGCCGAGGGCAGTCGTGCTGGTACACCTCTACGGGCAAAGCGCCGATATCGATCCGATCATGAGAATCTGCGCCGAAAATGAAATCCCATTGATCGAAGATGCTGCCGAGGCCCTTGGTGCAACTTACAAGGGGGGGGTGCCCGGGTCTTTCGGGCTCTGTGGCATCCATTCGTTCAATGGGAACAAGATTATTACAACCTCGGGTGGAGGTATGCTGGTGTCGCAGGACAAGGCGCTGATCGACAAAGCGCGATTCTGGGCGACGCAGTCACGGGATCCGGCGCCGCACTACCAGCATTCGGAAATCGGCTTCAACTATCGTCTAAGCAATATTCTCGCCGCCATCGGCCGTGGTCAACTCCGACTGTTGTCGGAGCGTGTGGAGGCGCGGCGGCGCAATTTCGAGTATTACCAAAAGGCGTTGAGTGGCCTGCCCGGCCTTGCTTTCATGCCCGAGGCCGATTACGGCCGGTGCACGCGCTGGCTGACTTGTATCACTATCGACCCTGAAGCGGCAGGCATAGACCGTGAAAAAGTCCGCCTGGCCATGACGGAGGAGAATATTGAGGCACGTCCCGTGTGGAAGCCAATGCATCTCCAGCCACTCTTCAGACATTGTGTGTGCTACGGCGGTGCGGTGGCAGAACGGCTGTTTGCCCACGGTCTGTGCCTGCCGTCAGGTTCGAACCTGACCACGACCGACCTGGATCGCGTCATTGAGGTGATCCGCCTGGTTTATAAGAGTCGCTGACATGCGCAGTCTAGCTCTCAAGCGGACGTTCGATCTGGCAGCGGTCATCTTGACCGTGCCGCTGTGGGTACCCGTCCTTATTGTCATCGCCTTGCTGGTGCGGCTGAAACTGGGCGCCCCGATTTTGTTTCGCCAAAAACGGCCGGGCCATCGCGGAGAGATCTTTGAGCTGATCAAGTTCCGCACCATGACCGACCGGCGGGATGCGGCAGGACGCCTGTTGCCCGATGCGGAGCGGCTGACGCCCTTCGGCCGGTGGCTGCGGTCGACTTCGCTGGATGAACTGTCGGAGCTGATCAACGTGCTGCGTGGCGAAATGAGCTTGGTGGGGCCGCGGCCACTGCTCGTGGAGTATCTCGGCCGCTACACCTCCGAACAATTGCGACGGCATGAGGTGCCGCCGGGTCTCACGGGTTGGTGCCAAGTCAACGGGCGCAATGCACTGACATGGGAGCAGAAATTTGCTCTCGACGTGTGGTATGTAGAACACCACAGCTTCTGGCTCGATCTTAAGATACTCCTCCTAACAGTTGGGCAGGTGTTTGCCCGGCGGGGTATCTCAGCGCTAGACCACTCCACGATGCCGGAGTTCAGGCCGCCTGCAGCGGGGGCAAAAGTGAAGGTGAAAGTGGAAGAAGGGAGTGGGGCCGAGGAGGGGCGACAGGACCACGGAACTACGGGACCACGAGACTAAGTCACGCCATGGTCGATGATCTCGTGGTCTGTAGTCTGTGATTTCTCCGCGCAGTGAGGGAGGCGCGGGGCGTAGCTATGCGTTGATGAGCGGATGCAGGTATGTTTCCGACTCGACCTGGGCATTCAGCACGTGTAGGTCTTCCAATTCACTCGAAATTCGGCATTTGGCCGAGTCTCTTCGGCACGCATGAGCAACATGGGTAACGGCAGCAACGATAGCGGTCCGCCTTTCGCGGTCACGAAGGACGGCAGTAGCCCGCCCTTTGCAGGGGCGGCGGGCCTCAGTCGCCCCCCGTTTGGCGATACAAGTGGCGTCACGAGGGGCCTGATCTTGGTCGTCATTTATAGCGGGACTATCCTCGCGGCACGCTGGCTGGCGTACCTGATCCGGTTCGAATTTCACCCGCCCATCGAGCAACAGACGCTTTTCTGGCGGACGCTGCAATGGTCGCTGCCGATTGAATTGCTCTCACTCCTGCTGTTCGGCCAGTTTCGCAGCCTGCTGAGCTACTTCAGCCTGCCGGATGCCCGGCGCATCGTGCTGGCCTGCGCCTCGGCGAGCGTAGTTTCGCTGGGTGTTTGGTATGCCACCAAGGGGCAGCACGCCCCCCCGCGGTCGATCATCATCCTGGGCTTTCTTCTGGACACTACCGCCTTGGGCAGCGTGCGTCTTGCCTTTCGGATGCTGCGGGAACGGCAGGGAGGAAATGGGAAAGCCGGCAAGGCTCCCCGTCGGATCGTGATCGTGGGCGCGGGCGATGTCGGGGCCAACCTGGCCAAGGAGATGAAACTGCGACGTGATTTGTACATGCGGCCGATCGCCTTTTTCGACGACGACCACAGCAAATGGAATACCTATGTTCATGGCGTGCCCGTGGTCGGACGCCCGGAACTGCTGGCGGAGGGAAAAATCCACGCGGACGAGGCGGTCATTGCCATGCCCAGTGCTTCCGGACGACGCATTCGCGAGGTGGTGCAGGTGTTCAATGAGGCGCGCATCCGGTTCGAAACCGTTCCGTCCATGGAGCAAATGGTGAACGGCGCGGTACAGGTTTCACAGATTCGTCCGGTGCAGATCGAAGACCTGCTGGGACGCGAACGCATCAACCTCGAGACGGAGCGCATTCGGGACCTCGTTCAGGGGAAAGTCGTGATGGTGACCGGGGCAGGCGGCAGCATCGGCGGCGAGCTGTGCCGGCAGATCGCGGGGTATCATCCCCTGCGCCTGCTGCTCGTGGAGCGTTGCGAGGTGCAGATGTTCCAGATCGAGCAGGAATTACTCGACTTAGGCTATGGCTCCCTAATCGTGCCGCTCGTCGCCGACATTCTCGACGGGGAACACATGTCTGGCATCTTCGAGCGCTTCCGCCCGCAATTGGTATTTCATGCCGCCGCCCACAAACACGTGCCCATGATGGAGCACCAGCCGTTTGAGGCGTTCCGGAACAATACCATCGGGACCAAGAATCTCGCCAAACTTGCCGTGAGATTTGGCGTCGAACGCTTCGTCCTCATCTCGACCGACAAGGCTATCAATCCCACGAATGTCATGGGCGCGACCAAGCGGCTGGCCGAGCTCTATCTGCAGGCGATCCAGCGGAGTCAAATGGGCAAGGGGCAAGGGGCAAGGGGCGAAGGGCAAATGCCAGAAGCCAGAGGTCATCCTCCTTCGCACGAGGCTACGGAGGACAGGGGAGCAAGTGTAGGGCCGGACCTTGGCCTGCCCGCCGTAGCCTCTGGCGAAGGCTGGGTGTCCGTGCCGAGTGAGAAAGGGAATGAGGGAGTGAGGAGAGAGCCAGGCTACGGAGTCTCCGACAGGCGGACCGACGGAGCTACTGAGCGACAGAACGACGGAGCAACAGTGAGCGAAGGGCCGTTATCGGGAACCAGAGGCCAGAGGACAGGGGTCGGCAACCCAGAACTAAGCACCCAGAACTCTGAACCCTTGTTCGCGGCTTCGACGCGAACGAAGTTCATGGCCGTGCGGTTCGGCAATGTGCTGGGCTCCTCCGGCAGCGTGATTCCCACCTTTCAAAAGCAGATCGCCGCGGGCGGGCCGGTAACCGTCACGCATCCGGAGGTCACGCGCTATTTCATGACGATCCAGGAGGCCGTGGGACTGGTGCTCCAAAGCGCAACGCAGGGCCAGGGCGGGGAGATTTTCGTCCTCGACATGGGCAAACTGGTGAAAGTCGTCGATGTGGCCCGGCAGTTGATCGAATTGAGCGGCTTGAAACCGGAGATTGACATTGAGATCAAATTCATCGGCCTGCGGCCGGGCGAGAAGCTCTTCGAGGAAACCCGCCATAACACCGAGAACATGGTGGCGACCGATCATCCCAAGATCATGCGTTTTACGGGTGAGCCGCTGCCCCTCGAGTCCCTTCGGCACGGGCTTCTCAATATTCACGAAAAGGCGGCGAGCATGGATGCGAACCAGGTCAAATTGGAGATCCAGAAGCTCGTGCCCGAATACAAGCCGTATCTGACGAGCGTCTGAGGGGGAGATAGCCGCAAAAAGGCGCAAGAACGCGCAAAATTGGTGGTGCTTTTGGCGGAAGGAAAAGCGGAAGGTGAGGCTGAAAAGCGGAAGGTGAAAAGCGAAAGGCGGAGTAACCCGCCGTAGGTGTGCCCGTTGCCAGCGGCGCAGTAGCGCCGATAGCGCGTAGCGCCAATTCAAGATTGAAGAAGGAAGATGGAAGAGGTGGTTCGACGCGCCTCACCACGCGGAGGAATGACAGAACTGCGGAATGGTGGCGGGGTAGGAGCCAAGATCTTGGAACTTGGAACTTGAAACTTGGGCCTTGAAACCTGGGACTTAAAACTTGCCCCGGGCGGGCGGAGCTACGGCGGGCTAGGGCGACCGGATCGGTTTACAACCCGAGGTCGCTCTTGGCTTGATCCCAAGGAATGCCCGGTTTTCCCGCGTTGCGGGCGATGGCGCGCTTGCGCCGATTTAAAATGGAAGAAGAAAGATTTAAGACGGGGTGCCTCGCCTGCGTTTCCCGATGATTTCCTGCATGGGAGTGAAGCGCTCATAGACCGTGGCGCGCACGTCGATGAATTCGCAGGAGATTTCTCCGTTCCGCAGATAGCGGTAAACGACGCGAAACTTGCCCACGCGCAGCCGGTAGAAACCTTCCAAGTCGTCCTCCAACGGCATGGTGTCCGCCGGTGCGCCCGCTGCCAGCGCCCGGAACGCGGCTTTGACCGCCCGGCGTTGGACGGGGTGCAGCCGGCGCACGTAGTGGAGGATTTGATCGGCCACTTTCATCAGCCGGGCAGGGCATCGAGCGGGTGATATTTAACCTTGCCCGCGTGCAGCCGCCGCCACTGGCGCTGAAAGCCGGGACTGGCGAGCAACTCCATGGTCTCGAGCAGGGCCTCCCATTTCTCCTTGGAAACCACGTAGGCAACGGCCTCGTCGTGCCGGGTGATCGTTGCCACGCCGCGGCGTTGCGCCGTGCGCACCAGTGCCGGAAACTGGCTCTGGCCCTTGGAAACGGAATACGTAGTTTTCATGAAGAATCTACTAGTTGCGGTCGGCGCGAAGTCAAGGGAACGGTGCGCGCGTGCGCCGATAGCGCGTAGCGCGCGTGCGCCGACGCAAGATGGAAGAGGAAAGATTTAAGACAGGGGATGGAGCGGCGGAGCTACGGAACAGCGGAGCGGCGGCGCAGTGGCGCCGACGCAAGATCGAAGAGGAAAGATTTAAGACGGCGAGGCCGGAGCCGAGACCTTGAACCCTGGAACTCGGGACTTGGAACTTGAGAATTGGAACTTGGAACTTGAGAATTGGAACTTGGAACTTGAATCTTGAAACTTGCCCCGAGCGGGCGGTCCGGCGGGGCGCACGTGCCGATTCAAAAGGGAAGAGGGCTCTATCTTCGCTCCCCTGGAGCTTCCGCCTTCGTTGTAAAACTTCGGCGCGACTAAACGGCGAGGCGCCTTCGGCGAAGTGGTTCGACGCAGCTCACCACAGGTGGCGGGAGCTACAGAACTGCGGAGCTGCGGCGGGTAGGAGCCAAGATCTTGGAACTTGGAACTTGAGAATTGGAACTTGCCCCGGAGGGGCGGAGCTTCCGCCTTCGTTGTAAAACTTCGGCGCGACCAGACGACGCGGCGCCTGCGGCGAAGTGGTTCGACTTAGCTCACCACAGGGAGGAACGACAGAACTACAGAACTGCGGAACTACAGCGGGTAGCAGCAGCAGCGGAACTACAGAACTGCGGAACTACGGCGCGTTAGAGGCCAAGATCTCGGGACTTGGGACTTGAAACTTGCCCCGAGCGGGCGAAGCCCAGGTTCAATCCTTCGCGCTTTGCAACGACGGCAGTTCGAGTCCAAGGCGCGTCGCCTCGGTTTGCAGCCACAACCGGTCCAGATCCGAACCCAGCGCCGCCAGTATCGCGCGCACATCGCGCAGGTGCTTCTCGCCGCCCCCTTCGCGATGGAACAGAAGTTTGTGCAGGATCACCACCTCGGGCGCCGCCACCCAAACCTGGCGCCCGCCAACCGGGAGCGCGCGGCGCCTCGCAAACCAAGCCTGCTGTTCTGCCGGCAGCGGATAAAGATCCGCCTTGGCCATCGACTCGAGGGCGATCACGTTGAGATGCGCGCCGTGTTGGCGCGCCATCTCGGCCAGCAGCACCTCCTCGGGGGGAACATAAAACCGGTCGGAGGGAAACGCGGCCAGCAGCCGGCGTACACCCGCGGCATCGACTTGGATGACGATGTCGAGATCGTTGGTCGCGCGCGGTTCGCCATAGATGGAGGCAGCCACGGAGCCGACCAGCGCATACGGAATCTCGCAGCGCTCCAGCGGATCGATGAATTGAAACAGCCAGTCCCACATGGGCGGTCGACCGGCCGGTCAGTCGCGGGAGGTCAGCCACCAGCGGCGAAGCTCGGTTTTTCGGCGCTCCGGCGACCACGCCGGCCGGTCGGCGGCCAGCTGGGCTTCCTTGAGACCGATCAAGAGGGTGTTCAGCCTCGCCACGGCGGCCAGCTTGGCTTCCGGTGTGGCTGTGCGATATAGCGCCAGCAAGCGCGGCTCGATCGGATCTTCCACGCGCAGGCGGCTTGAGTTCATCAACGGGAGCAAGTAACCGCGCGCTGCGACAGGGTCAAGCGAGGGCGGAGGCGGAAACGGATCGGCAGAGCTGCGGAACGGCGGAGCTACGGCGGGGTAGGGCGCGGTGGCGCGCGTGCGCCGATAGCGCGTAGCGCCTATTCAAGATTGAAGAAGGAAGATGGAAGACGGCAGGGTAGGAGCCAAGATCTCGGGACTTGGAACTTGAGAATTGGAACTTGCCCCGGAGGGGCGGAGCTTCCGCCTTCGTTGTAAAACTTCGGCGCGACTAAACGGCGGGTAGGGTGCGGTAGCGCCGATGGCGCTTACGCCGACGCAAGAGCGAAGATGGAAGGGCGCGGTGGCGCCGATAGCGCGTAGCGCCTATTCAAGATTGAAGAAGGAAGATGGAAGAGGTGGTTCGACGCAGCTCACCACGCGGGGGGACGACAGAACTGCAGAGCTATGGCGGAGCGCGGGCTGAGACCTTGAGACCTGGAACTTGAGACTTGCCGCCGGGCCCTCGACCGGCGGCCTCAGAAGTTGAGGCGCTCCTTTTCGACGACCAGCGGCCGCTTCGTCACCTTCGTGAGGATGGCGCCGAGGTATTCGCCGATGATGCCGATGAAAAAGAGTTGCACCGAGCCGAGGAAGAACAGGCCGATCACCACCGGCGCAATGCCGAGGGCGAAACGCTGCCAGAAGATCAGCTTGTAGAGCAGGTAGACGAAGCCGATCCCGAACGACAGCAGCGACGCGGCGAAACCCGCCATCGCCGCCAGGCGCAGCGGCACCTTGGAGTGGCTGGTGATGCCTAGCATCGCCAGGTCATAGAGCGTGTAGAAATTGTTTTTGGTGAGGCCGCGCTGCCGTTGCGGCTGGTGATAAGGCACGCGCGCCACCGGGAAACCCAGCTCACTGATGAGCCCCCGCACGTAGGGATACGGGTCGTCGAGCGCGCGAAACGCCTCGATCACTTTCCGGTCGTACAGGCCAAAGCCGGTGACGTTTTCGAGCAGTTCCACCTCGGCGAGCCGGTTGACGAGAAGGTAGTAGCCGCGGCGCAGGGTGAAGACCCACGACGGTTCCCCGCTGTTGCTCTTTTCGCCCACCACCACCGGATAACCCTCCCGCCATTTCCGGACGAACTCGGGGATGAGGTCGGGCGGGTCCTGCAAGTCCGCCGCCATCACGATCACGGCGTCGCCCCGCGCCTGCAGGAGCCCGTGGAAAGGCGACCGCACGTGACCGAAGTTGCGCTGGTTGAGGATGACCTTCACCCGCGGATCCTCCGCCGCGAGCCGGCGCAGCTCGTCCTGCGTGCCGTCCGTCGACGCGTTGTCGATGAACAGGTGTTCCCAATCAAGTCCGCCCTTCGAGCCCGATGCGCCCTTTTCACCTCCACTCCCTGTCCTGCGTAGCCTTGGCAAAGTAGGATCACTTTCACTCTCACTTTCACTCGCATACGCCGCCATTACGGCGGCGATGCGCTCATGCAAACCGCGCACGTTCTCGCGTTCGTTGCGGCAGGGGGTGAGGATGGTGATCAAGCCCGGGGATGGATTCATGGGATCTCAGGTCTGAGGGTGGCACTCCGCTGGCGCCCGGACAAGCCTGGAACCGAGGAGCGACGGAACTACGGAGCTACAGAACGACAGAGCTGCGGAGCGACAGAACGGCGGAACTACGGAGCTGCGGCTTTGCCGGTTCGTGGCGGCCCGCCTTCGCTCTGTTGGCTCAGCTACGGCGAGGCAAGGGAGTGAGGGCGGGGACTGCAGAGCTGCAGAGCTACGGAACGGCACAGCGTCGAGCGAGATGGCGGTGGTAAGATGTCAGCCGGGATTCCCTGGCTCTGCTTGTCCGCCATAGCTCGAAGAGCGGCGGCGGAAATACTGAAACCTGAGCGCCGAACCCCACGCGTAGAATATCAACACCAGCAGCCCCAACCACGTGGCCGCGGAGACGGCGAGCGCCAGCTGGAGCCACGCCGGTGGACGGTAATCGATCCCGACCGTATGCGTGCCGGCGGGGAGGGCCACCGCCACCATGCCGTTGGGGGAACGCTCAACGGTGGAGTCCTTGCCGTCCACCTGTGCGCGATAGCCGGGGAATTGCATCCGAAACGTTTCCAGCAGTCCGGGTTTTTCGAGGGCAACCGTCAGATGCAACGGCGACAGAGCAGCAATCCGCAATGGCAATGCTTGCGGGTCGACCGTATGCCACCGGTAGCGGGCAAACACCGGCGGCCGGTTGGTCGTGATACTGGCGTCGGGGATGAATCGCAGGCGGATGGTTTCCGGCCGGTCGGTGGTGGTCCACAACGGAAGCCAGTGCGCCGAGAATCCCTTCGCGCCGAACGCCAGCGCCTGACCCGAGGCCGGCAGCAGGTATTGCCGGAAAAAGTGAGGCCCCTCGATCTGCAGCGTGCCGGCATACCTCTGTCCGCCAAAATCGAATTCGAGCAGGTGGCGCCGGCCCGGTTGCAGCACCAGCTCCGGGGAAAGATTCCAGATGCCCGGATTTACATCCCGCTTGGCCGTGAAGTCGCACCATGGGGGAGGGTTTGGGCGGAGGACGAAGCTGGCATTGTCCTGCATGATCACCCGTCGGCCGGTCCCGCCAAGTACGCGCAGTTCGAACCAGGGATCCATCACGCCGTTCGAAAAATACGACGGCAGCGCGAGGGAAAGACCGTAGGCATGGTTCATGAGCGGAGCGTTCTCCGGGCGCTCCTTGAGGGCGGTCTCCTGCCAGGTCGCCGTGCGCACTTGCGCGGTCGCTACCAGTTTGCCGGCTTCCCAGCCGCTCCAGAGCACGGCCAAGACGCCCAGCGCGGGAAGCAAAAAGCGGCTGCGGGCGTGCCCTGATGAAAAAGCGAGCATGCCCAAAGGCAGGGCCAATGCCGCCAGCACGGGATAGAGCCGGTGCATGGGCCAGTAGTACGTGAGCCGGGCCAGACTTTCCGGAACGGAATTCCACAGCCAGGGGGTGACGCTTGGAATCGGTAGAAGCAGGACCACCAAAACGACTGCGGCGGCAGTCAGCGGGAGCAATCGGCGGCGGCCCGGCGTCAGCGAGGCGGCGCAGCCCGCACCCAAGACCGCCCAGAGGGCGTAACCGAGCTGCAGATCGCCCAGGCTCGTTGCCGGCATCCCCACCGGAAGCAGGCTGTGCGGAAATGCTTCGCGGAGCGCCGCGACGATGCGAACGCGCTCGATGGCATAGGGGATGATGCCGGCGGAGTCGCCGCCCCGCAGGGTGGCGACGGAGGCAAAAACGCCAGCCACCAGGCCGGCGAACAGCAGCGCGCCACCGGCAACCTCCTTGCAGACCTGGCGGCTGAACCCATGCAGCACCAGCCGGACTGCCTGCACGCCGATACTGATCAGGGTCAGCCAGGCGGCCAGCGGCGCATGGGCGTACCAGGTGAGCGCAAGACCGACGACCATCATGCGCTGGGCCTTCCATCCGCCTTCGCTCGTTTCGAGCTTCCGCCTTCGTGCAACTCCGTCGAGACAAGTCGGCGCGACAGGTCCGCCTTCGCACGAAGTTTCGGCGTGACAGGCTCCGTCTTCGCGCAGGCTGAGGGCCAGTCCACAGGTCACCAGCGGCAGAAATGGCGTCGCCAGGCAGCTTGAGTAGAGATCCTGCGACGTGATGAGGCCCAGCACACCGGGGCAGGCGACGTAAAGGGCCGACAACACTGCGGCGAGATTACGCCGTGCGGGGGCGAGCCGGCACAGTGCGAAATAGGCCACATGCACCCCGCCGAGGAGGGAGACGAACACGGTCGCGTTTTGAAGGGCGAAAGTGTCGAGGCGCCGCCCGGTCAGCAGGTCCAGCAGGCCGGCGAGATGTTGATAAAAAGGCGCGGCGCGCAGGGGATAGACTGCGCCGTTGAAGGCGAACTCCGTCTGTCCCGTCCACACCGGGAAAATTCCGCCGCGCACTTGCGTGAGAAAATCCCGCAGCATGTTCGCGTACCACCAGGCGTCGCCGCCGCCGATGAGGCGGGCGGTCAGAAACGGATGCGCCAGCCAGCACGCGAAGCCCGTCAGCAGGCCGAGCCGCAGAAGCTCACCCGGCCAGGTGCGAGTCGCGGTCTGGGCTGGTCCACCGGAAGCGGGAGGGAGCATGGAGCCGGAACTTTACGCAGTCTCACGCGGAGGTTCCAAGTCGCAAGTTCCAAGGCACAGGTGCCAAGTACCAACTTTCAAGTTCCAAGTTCTAGGTCCCAAGTTCTAGGTTCTCAGGTCTTGGCTGCGGCCGTTCCGTGGCTCCGTAGCTCTGACGTTCCCTAGCTCCGCCGCTCCGCCGACTTGCGGTCGGGCCGGCGGACGCGCGGATGAAGGTCATTCGCAGCCGGTGCAACTTCGGTCATGGGCGTCCTTTTCGCAAAACAGCACAAGGTCCGCTGCATTGATCTGTCCTGACTGCTTCCGGAAGACGCCAATGCCATGCGGGATTTTTGTCATGCCCCAGCAGAAATGTGTCCCTCTTTTCTCAATGCACGGATCGAGAAGTCCGAACAGGCCTCTTCCTTAAACAACTCCTGCACGGTTGCCGCTTCATCCTCGAAGCACTGATTTTAACGATCATCATGCTCGTCTGGCCCTCCTGGACCATTGGTGGGGAGATCCCGGCCAAATTCGCCCACGACTGTTTCCAGCGGCCCGAAGCCGAATTGCCCCGGCGTTGTTTGGTCACATGCTCATGAAAGACAGTTGGCTGCCTGGACTCCGGATCAGCTTCACACCACATAACGATTCTCAAGAATCTCCTTGGCTGACCATCGCGGTGCTTATTTGACTTCCGGTCCAAGCTCCCAAACCGTTTTTTATGCAGACCGCACTTATCCGCAGCGGGCAGTTCAACATTGGTCATCTTTGTAGCCGGTTTCAATGCGACCTGGGGCTGGGGGGTAAGACCGCCCTTCGCTGGCTGGGCGCGCACGAAGAGCGCGTCGACTATACCTTCAGCGATTTGGAGCGGCACAGTTCGCGTTTTGCGAATGTGTTGCAGCGCTTGGGATTCTCCCCCGGAGAAGTGTTTTTCATCTTTCTCCCCAAGGTGCCTGAGGTGTATTTCACGTTCCTTGGTGCTCTGAAGGCGCGGCTGATCACCGGTACATTGTTTTCCAATTTCGGAGAAGAAGCCCTGCTCGACCGCCTCGGTGACGCCGGGGCGAAAGTGGTCCTGACTCGCCATAGCTACCTGAAAAAACTGCTGCGCATTCGGGAGCGGCTGCCTTCGCTCCGGCACATCATTCTGGTGGATGCTAACGAGCACCAGTCCGCCGACATCCTCAGCTATGCCCAGTTGATGAAGAATGCCTCGGATGATTATGAAACCCCAGTCACTCCGCCTGAAACCCCCTCCGTGCTTCATTACACCTCCGGGTCCACCGGCAAACCCAAAGGCGCGTTGCACTGCCATCGCAGCGTTCTTCTCCAAAGCCGAACCGCGGCTGAAGTCCTGAGTTTGCAGCCGCACGATCTTTATTGGTGCACGGCGGACCACGGCTGGGTCACCGGCACCTCCTACGGCATCATTGGGCCTTGGAGCCTGGGGATTACGCAGGTGCACTTCGGGGGTGCTTATGATGCCGCGAAATGGCTCCAGATCTTGGAGCAATATCGGATCACGATCTGGTATACGGCGCCCACGGCTCTGCGAATGCTGATGCGGGAAGATCCGGCGCTGTTTGAGCGCGTTGATCTTTCCCGATTGCGTCACATTTTCAGCGTGGGTGAACCGTTGAATCCTGAGGTGATCAGCTGGGCGAGGAAGGCGCTGCGCCACGACATCTACGATACCTGGTGGCAAACCGAAACCGGCGCGATCATGATTACCAATCGACCCGGTTTAGCCATCAAGCCCGGGTCCATGGGCAAGCCGCTGGCGGGCGTTGAGGCGGCGGTGGTGGCTGACGACGGCCGAGTGCTACCCGATAATGAGCAAGGCAATCTTTGCCTGAAGCCGGGCTGGGATGCCATGTTCATTTCCTATTTTCACCACGAGGATGTCTACCGGCAGAAATTCAAACATGGCTGGTATTGGACCGGGGATACCGCCTATCGAGACCAGGACGGCTATTATTGGTTTCAAGGCCGCAGCGACGATGTGATCAACACCTCCGGACACCTCGTGAGTCCGTTTGAGGTTGAGAGCGCCCTGCTGGAAGTGCCGGGCATTGCCGAATCAGGGGTGATTGGTGCGCCCGACGAATTGCACTGGCAAAAGATCGTCGCCTTCGTTGCCTTGCATAAAGGTTATGAATGGAACAGCGATTTGGCATTAAAGGCGCGCCTGCATATCTCCAACCGGGTGTCCCCAATGGCCACTCCGCAGGAGTTCTACGTGTTGGCACACATTCCCAAGACGAAAAGCGGCAAGATCATGCGGCGGGTCTTGCGAGCGCGCTATTTGGGAACCGACGCGGGCGACGTCTCGACATTGGATATCTGAGTTGGTTCGGCACCATGACAACGATTGAAAAACTGACCACCATCTTCCGCGTCGTGTTTGATAACGACGAAATCAACCTTCGGCCGGAAATGACAGCGAACGACGTCGACGGCTGGGATTCGTTGTCCTATGTGAACCTGATCATCGCCGTGGAAAAGGGGTTTGGGATTAAATTTACGCAAAAAGAGATAATGTCTTTCAAGAATGTCGGTGATCTTTCGAGATGCATCGATAGCAAGTTCGCCGAACGTTAAATCAAATTTCGTTCTGCTTCTCGCCCCTAGGGCGTTTCAGGCTTGTTGCCAGCAAAAATTCCGCAATCTGAGGCGAGGGTTTCGAGGCAATCGCCCATGCGCCTGTTTCACTCGATTGGTGCAACGTCGACGTCTGCGAATAGTCCGATACTCATACGAGTAGGCTTCGTAAGCGTGCCTGGCTGGCTGCTTCACGGCCGGGCCGATGGGCCATTCCTGTCCGATTCCTGTCAGAAGTCGTGCCGGCGGGTTCTCATTCCTGCCAATTCCCGTCAGGGTTGTCCAAAAATCGATTGACCGAGAATAGCGTGGTTACCACTTTGGGCAGCGGCTGAAGAGACCCGTTCAATTCGACTTGGAATAGCGGAGGGCGGAAATCGAAAGGGGGCGGGAGTCACCGAACGGCAGAGCGACGGAGCCGCGCCTGCGCCGATTCAAAAGGGAATCTAGCCGCTGATGCCAGGCATGATCACATCGGAGCGCAGACGGGCCTCCCCTCGAAAACTTCCCTCCCAGATCTTGAGCCGAAATCGCCGCGCCGGAAAGCCGCGCCGGAATTTTCTTGGTTCGAGTGGAACTTATAACTCATCATCGGGCGCCGTAAAGCGCTTCGTCCCGCATGATCTTCGTCACCTACTGGTATGTCATTTTTGCGGTGCTGGCAGTCGTAATCTTCTGGGCGCTGCGGTGGCCGTGGGCGCGGCAGGGATTTCTCGCGCTGGCCTGCCTGGTGTTTCAAGCGCACTTCGCGGGACCGGCCGGCATGCTGCCAATCATCGTGCTGACGATCATCACTTATCTGATCGGCCTGTCGCGCCGGGGGTGGGCGTGCGTGGCCGGCATCGCCCTCTGTGTCGCCGCCCTGTGCTTCTACAAGTATTCTCTGTTTCTCGTTGGCGAACTCGTGACGCCCTTCAGCCGTCCGCTGGCCGTCCGGCTGCTGTACAGCGTGAAGGCCATCATGCCCGGCGCGCCGCCGCTAGGCGTGAGCTTTTTTGCGTTCGAGTTCGTGCACTATCTCTTCGAGGTGTGGCGGGGCGGCGAACCGATCCGCAATCCGCTCAAGTTCCTGCTCTTTGCCCTCTTCTTTCCCTCGCTGGTCTCCGGCCCCATCAAACGCTATACCCAGTACTTGCCGTCGCTGGAAGCGGGCGTGCAGCGGTTTTCCCGGGAAAGCTTTGCCTACGGCTGCTGGCGCATCGCCCAGGGCTTCGCCAAGAAGATCATCATCGCGGACAACCTGACCTATCTGATTGACACCTGCCAGCCGCAGTTCGCGACCCTCAGCCTCCCGATGCGCTGGGGCGTTTTCGCGGCCATCGCCTTCCGGATCCTGATGGATTTCTCTGGCTACAGCGACATCGCGATCGGCTGCGCTCAGTTGTTCGGGGTGCGTCTGCCGGAAAACTTCAACTGGCCCTACGTGGCGCACAGCCTGCAGGATTTCTGGCAGCGCTGGCACATTTCGCTTTCGAGCTGGTTCCGCGATTATGTCTTTCTTCCCTTGGAGGTGGCTACCAGAGGCAACCCCAGTCCGACCTTCCGCGCCTCCGGCAATGTGCTTCTGACCATGCTTCTTTGCGGTCTGTGGCACGGGTCGGCCTGGAATTTTGTGATATGGGGGCTTTATCACGGCGTGGGGTTGGTCGTGTGCGCCACCTACCGCCAAGTGCCCGGACTCGGTCCCACCTTCGAGAAGATCTTCACCAAGGAGCCCAAAGCCGCCTGGCTGCTCACCCAGGCCTATGCTTGGTTTGGCTGGCTGGTGTTCTTTTATCCCGTGCCCGAAGCCTTGCGGATGGCCGGGCTGCTGTTTGTCCCATGAGTGCTCCCGCCGAACACCCTTCGCTGCTGACCCCCCGGGAAACGCCGGGCTGGTTCCGGCCGGGCTCGTTTGTGCTGGGGCTGGCCGGCGCGCTGATCGCCCTGTCGTTGCTGGGCTGGTGGCTGGGCCGGCGCGACCAGTATCCGCATTTCACCCGTTTTTTCCCGGCGATCTCGCCGGAGGTATCCTATTACCCGACGGTGGCGGAGATGGGCGCGATCGTGCGGGCCCGCTGCCGGCCCGACCAGGTGCTCGTCATCGTCGGCGGCAACTCGATTTTCTACGGTTCGGGCCAGCCGCCCGAGCTGATGTGGACGCGCCGGCTGCAGGAACTGCTGGGCGACCGGTACTGCGTGGTGAATCTGGCCTTCCGCGGCGCGACGGCCTCGGATGGCGCGGCCGTCGTGGCGGAGGTGCTGCGCCGCGAATTTCCGCACCAGATCTACGTGGCCAACGTGGGCACCCTGCAGGCGATCAATCCGCTGGGCAGCATCCCGTACCGCTTCATCTTTTGGGAGGCATATTACAAAGGGGAGCTCGTGACGTATGCGCCGCGGGATAATGTTGTGCATGCCTACTTTTGGGACGACCTTACCCACCGCAGCGAATGGCTCGACACCGCCGGCCGCGTCTGGCTCGACCGGGCGCTGCATTTCCGCGATTTCTGGAACTGGGTCGCCATGGACTGGATCTTCACCGTGCCGACTTCCTATTATCCCACGCTGGCGGAAGGGTTGTTGCGGGCGCGAAAATCGTTCTCCGACCGGGAGGGGAATTTTGACGACACGCCTTTCCGCCAGCGTTTCCGGACGGACACGCTCAAGCTTGAGACGGACATCACCCGGGGATTTACCGGACCGCATTATGAACGCACGGCGGACGGCGGATGGAGAATGCGCAGCCCGGAGAAGAAGGAATTTGAGTGGTTCATCCGCGTGGCCATGCCGGAGCAGTTGCGGCGCCGAACCCTCATCGTGGTGAGCAAGAACTGTCCGTTTTATGTCGAGCGGCTTTCGGCGGAGGAACGCGCGCGGGACGGGCAAAGCTACAGCGACAGCCTCACCATCTGGCGCGCCGCGGGGTATCACGCGGCGACCTACACGGACGATTTTACCGCCCACGACTACGGCGACCGGGCCCACCTGACGGTTTCGGGCGGACGCAAGCTCGCCGCGCTGGTCGCTGACAACGTCCGCCCCATGGCCGTGGAACTCGGCTACCTTTCACCCTGACTATATGAAAATGCTGCAAATGCTGCTTTCGCGTCTTCCGCCGCGGCTGGCCACGCTGGTCAGCCACGTCCTGTCCCTGATGGCCGGGGTGCTGGCCGCTGTCATCCTGCACTATGTCCTTTACCGCATCGACCTCCCGAGCAAGCCGTTCATCTATGTCGCATTCTGAGGTCCGGAGCACTCCAAGCAGGCGCGGATTTTCTGGATTGCAATCACCGGGAAAATACCGCGGGCTGACCCTTCAAATTTCACCGTTCTTGCGTATGATCATGTTTCCCTTACCGAGTTCTTTTGTCCGCATGCTGGCCGTTGGTTTGCTGGGCGTACCGATGGCCGGATGGGCGCAAACCTCATCCGACCTGCCCCCCTTGCCGGAGGATTTGATGCCCGTGCTGCGCCCGATGCTGGTCACCGCCCTCGGGCAATCGCCCCAAATGATCGTCCAGAACATCAATATCGCCACCGCGGAGGCCATTCGGATCCAGAATGCTTCGGGAATGCTGCCCGGGGTGAGCGGTTTCGCCGAATATGGCGCCGTCAAAGAGACCGTGGCCCAGGCGAGCAGCAGTTCCAAAGGCTCGTACTACAATCTTTCGTTTAATCAGCCGATTTTCGCCTGGGGCGCGCTCAAGTACCGGGCGGACTCCGGCAAAATCGGGATTTTTATCGCCGAACACCAGTACGCCGACGCTTACCGACTGCTGGTCGTCAGCCTCCGCACGCAATTTCTCGCCTTGGTGACGAAGAAGATCACGCTGCGCAACGCCGAGTACACCTTGAAACAGGCCGAGGAGACCCTGGCCACCGTGGAGGAGAGGTTTAAAACCGGCCGGGCTTCGGCGGAGGAGATGGCAGAGCCCCGGCTGGCGGTGGACGAGGCGCGGCTCGCCCGCGACCAGGCGGTGGAGGATTTGGAGAATTCGAAGCGGCTGTTTCTGCTCATGGTGGGAAAGGCCAATCTCGATCTGGAGGTGATTCCTGAGGATGTACCCCGGCCGGTCTACGCCCCCGAAGTGGTGACGCGGCTCTTGCAGGAATTTGTGCAGTCTGACGCCGAACAGACGTATTCCGCTCAGGTCTGGCGCGATTACATCAAATCGGCGGATCTCGACTATCGGATTGCCCGCGTAAACTTGCTGCCGAAGCTCAATTTCAGCGCGAGCCTCGGTGAGAGCGTCACGACCGCTGTGGGTCAGAACTACGTGCAGACGTACTCGCTGAACACCGCCAGTTGGAACCTTGTGGCGTACTGGTCGATTTTTGATGGTTTTGCCACCCGGGGCGCCAAGCTTTCCGCCTTGGACCGCAAGCGCAGCTACGAGCGCACCCTGCGCACCAACACCGACCAGACCATCGCCCAAGTCCGCGACCTCGAGAAGCAGCTCGGCTTTGCGTGGCGCAGGCTGGAGATCAGTCAGAGCCGGCGCGATATCAGTGAAACCGCGTTCAAGCACCTGGCGGAGAATTTGAAACTCGGTTCGGCTTCCCAGGCGGCGGTCAATTCCGCCCAGCTGGCGTTCTATACCTCGGAATTCACCCTGGCCTACGCGCGGAGCGGCTATTTGAACTACTGGTCGCAATTCGTGTCCACGCTATGCGTCGACCCGATTCTCAACGTGTTGCCCGCAAGTTATCTGAAAGATGGCAAATAATCCTTCCCGTTTTGGTCTCAAGCTGGCCGGCACCGTGGCGATTCTGGCCGTGGTGGGCTTCACCCTGGCCTATGTGCTCCGCCCGGTGGCGCTGGTGGCGGTCGTGAAACGTCAACCGGCCCCCGATGCCAAGCCCGGCAGTGTGACCGTGCAGGCCGAGCGCGAGACGGACCTCAAGTGCGAGTACGGCGGGCGCATTCTGCGCAGCGAACTTCTCCCCGGCAAACAGATGAAGGAGGGTGATTTTCTGGTCAAGCTCGACACCCGCGAACTCGAACTGGATATCCAGAAGACGGCGATCGACGTGGAGGCGCAGGAGAAACGCATCGCCATTGGATCGCCGACCGACAGCCAGATCATCAGCGCCCGTGAGGAGCTCGTCGGCAAGGAACGGCTGTGGAAACTCGGCAGTCTCGCCGAAAGTGAATACATCCTGCAACAGCGGGCGGTCAAACAGCTGGAGCAGCGTCGCGATCTCGAAAAACTTGAAGACCAGCAAAAGCTCGACGGACTGAAGAACGCCCTGAGCACCAAGCGCCTCCAACTCGAAGGCATGACGCTCACCGCTCCCTTCGACGGGGTCGTCTCCTCCGTGCTGGCGAACAAGGATGACATCATCGGTGCCAACACCCCCATCGCGCACCTCATCACCACCAGCCGCATCGTCGAGGGCAAGATCAGCGAGGAGGACTTCGCCGACATCAAGGTCGGCCAGAAGGCCTCGGTGCGCTTCCTGACCTATGGCGATCCGCCCTCCAACGCCACCGTGACCAAAATTCTGCCCACGGCCGACCCGGCCACCCAGCGTTACATCGTCTATCTGGCCGTAGACATTGACCCGGTGAAACTGGTGCCGGGCATCACCGGGGAGGTGTCCATCACCGTGGGCGTGCATGAAAACACCCTGACCGTGCCGCGCCGGGCGGTGTCTGGCAGCAGCGTCTACGCGGTGCGGAATGGCCGGGTCGAACTGCAAAAGGTCGAGCTGGGCTACGTGAGCCTCAACGAGGTCGAGATTCTCTCCGGCTTGAAGGAGGGCGAACAGGTGATCGTCGAGCAGCTCGACCGCTTCCGGCCCGGTGATCACGTGCGCGTCGAGGTCGAAAAGTAGGCCGCCGCCCTCGGGCGTCGGTTCATGCCGCAGTTCCGTTAATGTCACCCAATCTCCGCATCGCCTCGCGTTTTCTGACCGCCAAAAAGCGGGCGATGCTCATGAGCCTGTCCTGCATCGTGCTGGGGGTAGGCCTGTTCGTGGTCACCCAGGCCACCACCAGCGGTTTCGAACAATTCTTCATCAAGACCATCCTCGGCACCAACGGCGCCATCCGGATCGAGGACAAGATCCAGGATACCATGCGCTCCATGGAGGCCGGCGGCCGCGGCAGCGGGTCCACTTTCAACATCTCCATGCGGGGGGAGGGCAAGAAGTACATTGAGGGCATCGAGGAACCCAAGCTGCTGGTCAGAGCCCTGCGGCGTTTCGAAAATGTCGTGGGCGTGTCGGAGGTGCTGCACGGCCCGGTGATCATCCGCAGCTCCTTCAAGAGCGAGTCGGTCCGCGCCTACGGCATCAACCTGGATGACCACCTCCGGGTGTCCGATCTCGAGAGCCAGATCGTGCAGGGCAATCTCAACGATTTTCGCGGCAAGCCGACCAGCGCCCTGGTCGGCCGCGAAATGGCGGACCGCCTTCAGCTCGCCGTGGGTGATTCGTTCATTCTCGAGGCCCTGGGGGAGTCGCGCCGCTATCGGGTGAGCGCCATCTACGAAACCGGCGTCAGCGACATCGACCGGGTGCGCGTCTACCTCAACATGGGCGAGGCCCGCTCGCTGCTGAAGAAGCCCACCGGGGCCTCCTTCATCCAGGTGAATCTCTTCGACAAGGATCGCGCGCCGCAGGACGCCCTGCACATGGAGGAGGTGCTGCGTTACAGCGCGGCCAGCTGGCAGGAGCGCGAAAAAACCTGGCTCGAGGTCTTCCGCGCGCTGCGCATCTCCACGGCGATCACGGTGTCGGTGTTCACGCTCATCGCCGGCCTCGCGATGTTCAACACCCTCGCGATGATCGTCATGGAAAAGACCAAGGAGATCGCGATCCTGCGCTCGATGGGCTACACCCGGCGGGACATTTCGGGGATCTTTCTCTGGCAGGCGGCCATCGTGCTGATGATCGGCACCGTTTGCGGCTGGGTGCTCGGCGCAGTCGTCACCTACGCCATCTCCAATTTCCCCATCCGCATCCGCGGCATCTTTGCCACCGACACTTTCATCGTGAGCTGGTCCCTCTGGCACTATGTGGCGGCGACCGCCACGGCGGTGCTCATGGTCATGGCCGCCAGCCTCATCCCGGCCCGCCGCGCCGCGCGGCTCGAGCCCGGCGACGTCATCCGCGGCACCGCGCAATGATTTCACGGAGGCCGGAGACTGGAAAATGGAGACTGGAAATGTGGAGTTGGAGACGAAAGAGTGCGGCGCCAACAAATCATCCATCCCCTGTGAAAAACAAAGTCCAGCGATTCGAGGATCTTGAAGGATGGAAGGAAAGCATGCGACTCGCCGTTCAGATTTACCAGACGACGGTCGGGTGGCGCGACTACAGCTCGAGAGATCAAATGCAACGGGCTACGGTTTCGATCCCCTCCAACCTAGCCGAGGGTTATGAACGTGGTGCCAACCGGGAGTTTGTGCAGTTTCTCAACCATGCCAAAGGTTCGAGCGGAGAATTGCGCACACCAATCTACCTCGCGATGAAGTTGAGTCGTATCGATGGAGAGGTATCCCGGCAGCTGCTGGAGAAGAGCCGCAAGGTTTCGGCGATGCTCCATAGATACATTCAGGTACGGAAACGCGATTTTTGATGTCTGCCGCTGAATCTAATTCCTCCCGCCTCCCGTCTCCCGCCTCCGGTCTCCCCGCTGTGCCGGACAACGTCTCGCTTCGCTGCGTCAACATCCACCGCTCCCTCGGGGAGGGGGAGGGGCGGGTGCACGTGCTCAAGGGCGTCACCTTCGAGGCGCAGCGCGGCCAGGTTTACGCCGTGGTCGGTCCATCCGGCTGCGGCAAGAGCACGCTGCTTTACCTGCTGGGCCTGCTCGACCGGCAGGACGAGGGCGACATCTGGATCAACGGCCGGCTCATGTCGGACAGCAGCGACGCCGAGCGCACCGCCGCCCGCTGCGTGAACATCGGCTTCGTATTCCAGTTCCACTTCCTGATGCAGGAGTTCACCACGCTCGAGAACGTGATGATGCCCATGCGCAAGCTCGGGCGCCTCACCGAGGCCGAGATGCGCGAGCAGGCGCACCAGCTCCTCGCCGCGGTCGGCCTGGGCGACAAGAGCCACCGCCTCGGCACCCAGCTTTCCGGCGGCGAGCAGCAGCGCGTGGCCATCGCCCGCGCGCTGGCCAACGCGCCGACGATCATCCTTGCCGACGAACCCACCGGCAACCTCGACCAGCGCAACTCCGGCATCGTCTTCGATCTGCTCACCCATCTCGCCAAGGAACGCGGCCAGGCCGTGATCATCGTCACCCACAACCCCGAGATCGCCAGCCGCTGCGACACCGTGCGGCCCATGCGCGACGGGGTGTTCCTCTGAGCCGGCCGGACGTGGTGGCCGGCCGGACGCGCCGGAGGGGACCCCACGACTGCACATAAATTGCCATTATTTGGTGATTAGCCATGTCAATGGATGCGCAGTGCTTCTAATGATTTCCCGTGCGTGCTGCCGCCGGACAAATTTTGGTTTACTTCCCGGAAGTCACTGCGCTTCTTCTTCTTTTGACCTTAATCACGTCGACCCGAATCCGTGAACCTGCATTGTTCGCGAAAGACATTTTTTGCCAGATTGGCGGGGCTGGTGGCCGCGGCCGGCCTGGCCCCCCGACTGCTGGCGAAGGCCGCGCCCCCGCCGTCCGTCCGCCCGTCGGCATCCTTGGCGCCCCGTCCTGAGCCGCGCTCCGTGCCCCGCCGCGCGGATTCGATTTAGCCGTTCCTCCCGGCGTTCAACCGGAAACGACCTGGCCTATGTCGCACGTTTTCCCGAAGTGGTCCAACTCGCTCCCGCTGCAGATCATCATCTACCTGGCGGTCCTGGGCGGGACGGTCACGGTCGGGGTCACGTACTACTGCACGCCCAAATATCTCCGCGTCGGCTACGCCCCGGTGCAGCCCGTGCCCTACGACCACAGCCTGCACGCCGGGCAGCTCGGCCTCGACTGCCGTTATTGCCATAGCAATGTCGACCAGTCGGGCTTCGCCAACCTCCCGACCTCGCAGACGTGCATGAACTGCCACAAGCAGGTCAAGCCCCAGAGCCCGTTGCTGGCCGTCGTGCGCGCGAGCTATGAAAGCGGCGAACCGGTGCCGTGGGTGCAGGTGCACAAGGCGCCCGACTATGTTTACTTCAACCATGCGGCGCACGTGGACCGCGGGATCGGCTGCGTCGAGTGCCACGGCAAGATCAACGAGATGCCCGTGGTCTACCACGCCAAGTCGCTCAGCATGAAGTTCTGCCTCACCTGTCACCGCGACCCCGTCCAGTTCCTCCGCGCCCCGGCGGACGTCTACAACCTCGATGCGCCGACCCTCGTCGAGCAAGGGCGCGCCACCGACGCCGCCCGGTTCGTCCGCGACTGGAAGATCAAACCGCCGGAGAGCTGCTCCGGCTGCCACCGATGAAGCGCCAGTTTGCCCATCCCGCCCCCTCCGAACGCGAGCTGACCGGCCCGCGCTACTGGCGCAGCCTGGACGAGCTGGCCGCCACGCCCGCTTTCCGCGAATACCTCGAACGCGAGTTCCCCGCGGGCGCGGCGCAGCTTGGCGGCGTCGACCGCCGCCAGTTTTTCAAGCTCATGGCGGCCTCCTTCGCCCTCGGCGGCGTCGGTCTGGCCGGCTGCCGGCGGCCGGAAGCTTATGTGCTTCCGTATGGCAAGTCCGTGGAGGAGGTGAAGGACGGCCTGCCGCTGTACTTTGCCACGGCCATGCCGCTGCGGCGCGCGGCCATTCCGCTCGTCGCCGAGACCTATCAGGGCCGCCCTACCAAGCTCGAGGGCAATCCCTCCTACGCGCCCCACGGCGGTGTCAGCAGCCTCCTCGCGCAGGCCTCGGTGCTCGATCTCTACGATCCCGACCGCGCCACCATGCACCTGCAGAACGGCGCGGAGTTCTCTCCGGTCGCGGCGAACGACCTGCTCGATGCGATCAGCCGGAAGTATGCGGTCGGCCGTGGCGCCGGCCTGGCGTTTCTCGCCGAGGCGTCCAGCTCGCCCACGCGGGCGGCGCTCGTGGCCGGACTGAAGCGCAAACTTCCCGAGGCCATCTGGGCCGAGTATGAACCCATCGTCGATGAGCCGCCGGTGGAGGCCGCGCGGGCCGCTTTCGGCCGCGATCTCCAACCGGTCTACCGTTTCGCCCGGGCCCGGCGCATCCTCAGCCTCGATGGTGATTTTCTCCACACCGGACCCGCTGCCCTGGCCTATGCGCGCGGCTTCGCCCAGGGCCGCCGCGTCACCTCGAAGGACGAGGCCGACCGCATGAACCGCCTGTATGTGGCGGAGAGCGGACTCACGCTTACCGGCGCCATGGCCGATCATCGGCTGCGCATCGCCAGCAGCCACGTGCCGGCGCTCGCCGCGGCATTCGCCGGACGCATCCTCGGCACCGACGCCTATGCCGCGCTCACGCCGGGCCTCGACGTGAAGCCGGAATGGATCGCCGAGTGCGCCACCGATCTGCTCGCGCACAAGGGTGAAAGCCTGGTCGTGGCCGGCGCGCATCAGCCGGCTGCGACGCACGCGCTCGCCTACCTGATGAATGCGGCGCTCGGCAACATCGGCCGGACGATCGATTTCGTCGCCGCTGAGCCGTCCACCGCGGCGACCATCCAGCAGCTCGCCGCCGTCATCAAGACCGGTTCAGTCAAGACGCTCTTCATCCTCGGTGGCAACCCGGTCTACAACGCGCCGGCCGATGTCGACTGGCCGGCGCTGCAAAAAGCGGTGCCCGAGGTCATCCGGCACGGCTATTATGTTGACGAGACCTCCGCGGTCGCCGGCGTACACCTCGCCGCCACGCACTACCTCGAGTCGTGGGGTGACGCGCGGACGGCCGACGGCACCATTGTGCCAGTGCAGCCGATGATCCTCCCGTTGTTCGAGGGGATGAATGAACTCACCGTGCTGGCCCGGATCCTTGGTGATGCGGTTACCGATCCGTACACCCTCGTCTTCAATACCATCACCGGCCTGGCGGGCGGCGAGCCGGAGAAAACCTTCCGCCGCTTCCTGCACGACGGCCTGCTCGATGATACGGCCTGGCCGCCGGTCGGCGAACTCCAGCCGCGGGCCGAAGCCGCCGCCGCGATCCTCGCCGGTGCGTCCCGGATCCCCGCCGTGGGCGCGAAGGCCCTCGAGGTGCGTTTCGTCGCCGACTCCAAGACGGACGACGGCCGTTTTGCCAACAATGGCTGGCTGCAGGAGTGTCCCGATCCGATCACCCGCCTCACTTGGGACAACGCCATCCTCGTCTCGCCGCGTCTCGCGAAGGAGCTGGGCATCATTCCCCCCAGTTCGCCGTTGGAAATAGCGCGCGTGGAGGCCGCCGACTTCGAACTCGGCAAGGAGCAGGCCCAGGTTGGCGAGGTGAAGCTCGGCGGCCGGACCATCCGTGGGCCGCTGCACATCCAGCCGGGGCTTTCCAATTACACCATCATCGTGCCGCTCGGCTACGGGCGCACGCAGTCCGGCCGCGTGGGCACCGGCGCCGGATTCAACGCCTATGCACTACGCACGGGCGAGGCGATGCACATCGCCGTCGGCGCAACCATCGAGGTGGTCCCGGGCAGGCGGTACGCCCTCGCCAACACGCAGGAGCACTGGTCGATGGAAGGCCGCGACATCATCCGCGAGGCCAACGTCGAAGAATTCAAGGCGAACCCCGCGTTTGTCACCGCCCTCGGCCTGGAGCCGCACAGTCCGCCCTACGACGAGGCCAGCGCGCAGCTGCCGCTGGCCGAGAAGGCCACGGAGATTCCGCGCGGCAATTCGCTCTACACCACGCCGAAGTTCGACGGCCTGCACCAGTGGGGCATGTCGATCGACCTCAACACCTGCATCGGCTGCAACGCCTGCGTCATTGCCTGCCAGGCGGAGAACAACATTCCCATCGTCGGCAAGGATCAGGTGCTGCGCGGCCGCGAAATGCACTGGATCCGCATCGACCGTTACTACTCCGACGCCCGGATCGATGCCGGCGCTTTCGGCGGCGAGGGCAATCGCGAGATTCCCGAAGACCCGCAGGTTTCCCTGGAACCCATGGCCTGCCAGCAGTGCGAGCTGGCGCCCTGCGAAACCGTCTGCCCCGTCAATGCCACGGTGCATGACAACGAGGGCCTCAACGTCATGGCCTACAACCGGTGCGTCGGCACGCGCTACTGCGCCAACAACTGTCCCTACAAGGTCCGCCGCTTCAATTATTTTGACTGGAACAAGCGCGCCCTGGACGCGCTGTACTGGGGGCCGCTCGGCCACCAAAAGGATATGCCCGAGCTGCTCAAGATGGTGCACAATCCCGAGGTCACCATCCGCATGCGCGGCGTGATGGAAAAGTGCACCTATTGCGTGCAGCGGATCGAGAACGCCAAGATCCAGCAGAAGGTGAAGGCGGCGCAGGCGGGCAGCCCGGGCGACGTCCTCGTGCCCGACGGCGCCTTTAAGACCGCCTGCCAGCAGGCCTGCCCCGTCGAGGCGATCGTCTTCGGCAACCTGCTCGATCCCCGCAGCGCGGTCTCGCACGCCAAGGCGCAGCAACGCGACTATGCCGTGCTCGGCTACCTCAACGTCCGGCCGCGCACGACCTACCTCGGCAAACTGCGCAACCCGAATCCACGGATGCCGGATTACGCCGACCTGCCGCTCAGCCGGCGGGAATACAACATCAAGAATCGTCCGACAGGTGCTGAAAGCGGAGAGCGGATGCCGGAGACCGGAAAGACCTGAGCCCAGCCATGAACCACGCGGAAACCAGTGCAGCTCCGGTGCCGGCCATCCTCGCCGAGGTGAAGCCGGCCGTTCTGCCGCGGCCGGCGTTGGTCGCGAACCACCGCAGCTTCGCCTGGATCTCCGACAAGATCTGCGGCATCGTCGAGGAACCGACCCCGAAGTGGTGGTGGGCGTGCTTCGCCGTCACGGTCTTCGTGGCTTCGTTCACAGTCGCCGGTCTTACCTATCTGGTCGCCACCGGCGTCGGCGTCTGGGGTCACCGCAACCCGGTCAACTGGGCGTGGGACATCGTCAACTTTGTTTTTTGGATCGGCATCGGCCACGCCGGCACGCTGATCTCCGCCATCCTCTGCCTGCTGCGCCAGAAGTGGCGCACGTCGATCAACCGCGCGGCCGAGGCCATGACGATTTTCGCGGTCATCTGCGCCGGCATTTTCCCGCTCTTCCACGTCGGTCGCATCTGGCTGGCGTGGTATCTCTTCCCGATCCCCAACGCGAACGCCATCTGGCAGAACTTCCGTTCGCCGCTCGAGTGGGACGTGTTCGCGGTTTCGACCTACGGGACGGTTTCGGTGCTGTTCTGGTATGTCGGGATGATCCCTGACCTCGGCCTGCTGCGCGACCGGTTCACCGCGGCCGGCCACCGGTTGCGCGCCTTCCTCTACGGATTGTTCGCCATGGGCTGGCGCGGCTCCAACCGCCATTGGAGCAACTACGAAATGGCGTATCTCATCCTGGCGGGCATCGCGACGCCGCTGGTGCTTTCGGTGCACACCATCGTGTCGTTCGACTTCGCCGTCTCGCTGATCCCGGGCTGGCACACCACGATCTTCCCGCCGTACTTCGTCGCCGGCGCGATCTTTTCGGGCTTCGGCATGGTGCTCACGCTCATCCTGCCGTTGCGCGCCGTGTACAAGCTCGAGGATCTGATCACGCAGCACCATATCGACAACATGTGCAAGATCACCCTGGCGACGGGGTCGATGGTGGGCTACGCCTACCTGATCGAGTTCTTCATCGCGTGGTACAGCGCGAATCCGAATGAAGGCTTCATGTTCGTCAACCGCGCGTTCGGTCCCTACGCCTGGGGCTACTGGATCATGGTCACCTGCAACGTCGTCGTGCCGCAGTTCTTCTGGTTCAAGGCCGTGCGTTGCAACACCGCGCTGGTCTGGGTCCTCGCCATCCTGGTCAATGTCGGCATGTGGATGGAGCGCTTTGTGATCATCTGCGCTTCGCTGGCGCGCGACTTCCTGCCCTCGAGCTGGGGTTACTACTCGCCGAGCGTCGTCGAGGTTTTCACCTTCTTCGGCACGTTCGGCGTGTTTGCCACGCTTTTTCTCCTGTTCATCCGCTTCCTGCCCCTGATGCCCATGGCCGAGATCAAGGCCATCACGCCGCAGGCCGATGTTCACCGCGGTTCCGGCCACCCCTGAGACACCTCCACCCATGGCAGCGAAAAATTACGGCTTGATTGCCAGGTTCGACACCCCCGCGGAGATCTTTCACGCGGCGGAAGCGGTGCGCGACGCCGGCTACAAGTTCTGGGATGTCATCGCGCCCTTCCCGATTCACGGCCTGGACCGGGCGATGGGCGTGCGCCGTTCCTTCGTGCCGCGCTTCTCGCTGGCCGGCGGCATTCTCGGCTTCGCCACGGGCATGGTCATGATCTGGTGGGTCGGCGCGTGGAACTTCAAGCTCACCGTCGGCGGCAAGCCGCTGTTCAGCCCGCTCTTCGCCTTTCCGATCTCGTATGAGCTGACCATCCTCTTCACCGCCTTCGCCACGATCATCGGCATGTTCCTGCTCAACCGCCTGCCGATGCACTACCACGCGGTGATGAAGCAGCCGCATTACCAACGCGCGACCGACGACGGGTTCTTCATCGTGATCGAGGCGCGCGACCCGCTCTACAGCCCGGCCGCCACCAAGGCGCTGCTGGAGAAGATCGGCGGCCGGGAGATTGCCGAACTGGAAGACTGAGCCATGCGCTACGTTTATTATGTGACCGCCTTCCTCGTGGTGCTGACGATCTCCATCGCCGGCTTCCGCGGCCGGCGGTCGACGCAGCCGCCGGTGGAAGTCTTCCCCGACATGGACCGCCAGGCGAAATACAAGCCGCAGGCCGATTCGAGGTTCTTCGCCGATGGCCGGGCCGACCGCCCGCTGCCCGCCGGCGTCGTGCCGCGCGGCCGCACCGTCGCCCCGGATCCCGATTTTCTCCGCGCCGATGACTTTCTCTATCGTGGCAACCCCCCCCGGGGCGAGTTCGCCCGCGGCTTCCCGCCGCAGCTGGTGATCGACCAGCGGTTCATGACCCGCGGCAAGGAGTGCTACACCATTTACTGTTCCCCTTGTCATGGCGCGCTGGGCGATGGCCAGGGCATCACCAAGGCCTACGGCATGGTGACCACGGCCTCCTACCACGACGATCGCATCCGCCAGATGGCCGAGGGCGAAATTTTCAACACGATCACCAACGGCAAGAACACCATGTTCGCCTATGCCGACAAACTCAGCCCCGGGGACCGCTGGGCGGTCATCGCCTACGTGCGGGCCCTGGAGCGCGCCCGCCTGGGCACGATTAACGACATGCCGGCCGACCACAAAGCCGACTTGGGCCCATGAGCACCCGCGTTGAGACCCTTCCCGCCGCCGCCGTGGCTGCGCCGCCCGCCGCGAAGGCCGGGGTCGCGCTGGGTATCGGCTTGGGAGGCATTGCGCTCACCGCCGCCGGGCTGTTCGTGGCCGGGCCCAAGGTGGTCGCGGTGTCCTGGCTGGTGGCCGTCGGCTACTGGACGGCCATCGCGCTCGGCATGCTGTTTTTGGTGATCCTCCACCATATGTTTGATGCCAACTGGTCGACCGTCATCCGCCGCCAGTTCGAGCACGGCCTGGCGGCCTTCAAATGGCTGCTCATTCTCTTCCTGCCATTGCTGCTGGTTTCATGGTTCTACGAACCCGGCCTGGTCTGGAGATGGATGGATCCCCACGCCCTGATTCCGGGGCACCACGAGAGGGTGGGTGAGGACGTCCTCTACCTCAAGAAATCCGGTTATCTCAACCTGGGCTTCTTCACCATCCGGGCGGTGCTCTATTACGGCATCTGGATCGGGCTCGCCTCGATCCTGCGGCGCAATTCGTTTCGCCAGGACACCGATGGCGACGTCAAGTGGACGCTCTCGAGCCGCAAGTGGTCCGCCGCCGCCATCCCGCTCACCGGCCTCAGCCTCACGTTCGCCGCCATCGACTGGTTCAAGAGCCTCGAGTATCACTGGTTCTCCACCATCTACGGCGTCTACTACTTCGCCACCGGCATGCGCGGGGCATTGGCGTGCGGTGTGCTGATGATGATCTGGCTTTATCGGCGCGGCGACTACCGGGGCATTCTCAACAACAATCACCTGTATTCCATCGGCCAGCTCATGCTGACCTTCACGGTGTTCTGGGCCTACATCGCCTTCTCCCAGTACTTCCTCATCTGGAATGCCAACCTTCCCGAGGAGACCTTCTACTTCAATCTTCGCGAATACGGCGACTGGTATTGGATCGGCATGTCGATCGTCTTCCTCTATTTTCTTTTTCCCTTCTGCTACCTGCTTATCTATCGCTACAAAATCGAGCACGGCCGCGCCAAGTTCATCGCATGGTGGATTCTGGCGATGCTCTTTGTGGACATCTGCTTCAACACCCTGCCCGCCATCAAGGATGCCGCCGGCCACCCGCAGCCGTTCTTCTCGCCCGCCCTGATCTGGCAGCTCACCGCGCTGGCCGGGGTGGGCGGCGTCTGCGTGTGGGCCTATCTCCGGAGTTTTTCCACCGCGAAACTCATCCCCATCCGTGATCCCCGTATCGTTGAGTGCCTGACACACCATGAATCCTCCGCCTGACACCTCTGTCGCCACGGCTGGAGCGAAGGCCGGTTTCTGGGTGACCTTGCTGGCCGTCCTCGGCTGCTTCGTCATCTTTCTGGTCGTTCTCTACCTCGCCTACATCCCGCAGCGCCGCATGGCGCCGGAGGTGGACCTGGCAAAAATTCCGCCGGAGGAGCAGTGGAAATACACGCCCGCAGGCCGCCAGGCGCACCTCGACGAGCTGCGCGCCCGGGAAAAGGCCGCCGCCACCTCCTACGCTTGGATCGACAAGAACAAGGGCATCGTGCAGCTGCCCATCGACCGCGCCATGGCGCTCACCCTGCAGGAACTCAACGCGGGACGGAAACCATAAGTCCGCATGGAATGGATCTTCTACACGTTCGCTTTCCTGGTCGCCGCCGCCATCAGCGGCACTGCCGTCTATGCGCTCTACTGGTCGTCCAAGCACGGCCAGCTCCGGGACTTTGAGCGCGGGGCGGCCTCGATTTTCGACGAGCACGAGCCCGTCGGACAGATGACGGACCATTTCCCGGTTAAACGGCGGAAACCCGGAACCCTGAACCCTGAACCCTGAACCCTGAACCATCGGCCATGGCTTCCGCCTCCAGTCTAGCCGCCTCGCTCAACCCGGCCACACCGCCGGACACGGTGGCGCGCGCCGAGCTCAGCGAAATCGACGCCTCCACCAGGTGGCCGGCGATCGTCTTCCTGCTTTCCGCTCTTGTCTGGCTGCTGGTCGGCACGGTGTTCGCGCTGATCTCCTCGATCAAGCTCCACACGCCCGGGTTTCTGGGCGGCTATGAATGGCTCACCTTCGGCCGCGCGCGCACCGCGCACCTCAACGCGGTCGTCTACGGCTGGAGCACCAATGTCGCCTTCGCCGTGGCGTTCTGGCTGATGGCGCGCCTCTCCCGTGCGAAGCTGCGCCATGCCGGCGTGCTCGTCATCGCCGCGTGCTTCTGGAACCTTGGCGTCACCCTCGGCGTCATCGGCATCCTCGCGGGTGACTCGACCTCGATCGAGTGGCTGGAGATGCCGTCCTACGTCACGCCGCTGCTGTTTGTGGCCTACGCCCTCGTCGGCGCCTGGACGGTCATCACGTTCCGTTTCCGCCAGGTGGAGCACATCTACGTTTCGCAGTTGTATCTGCTGGCGGCGCTCTTCTGGTTTCCGTGGCTCTACTCGATCGCCCAGATCATGATCATCTTCGAACCGGCGCGCGGCACGGTGCTGGCGCTGGTCAACTGGTGGTTCGCCCACAACGTGCTCGGCCTGTGGTTCACGCCCATCGGCCTCGCCGCCGCCTACTATTTCATCCCGAAGGTGCTGGGGAAGCCGATCCACAGCTATTACCTCTCCGTGCTCGGCTTCTGGTCGCTCGCCATCTTCTACAACTGGGCCGGCGTCCACCACCTCATCGGCGGCCCGGTGCCGGCCTGGGTCATCTCGGCGGGCATCGCCGCCAGCCTCATGATGGTGATCCCCGTCGTCGTCACCGCCATCAACCACCACCTGACCATGGTCGGCAGTTTCGGCGCGCTGCGTTCCAGCCCGACGCTGCGCTTCGTCGTCTTCGGGGCCGTCAACTACACGGTCGTCAGCCTCATCGGCTCGACCATGGCGATCCGCTCGGTCAACGAGATCACGCATTTCACGCACTTCACCGTGGCCCATGCGCACCAGGGGATGTACGCGTTTTTCACCATGGTGATGTTTGGCGCGGTCTACTACATCCTGCCGCGCCTCCTCCTGAAGGAATGGCCCTCGGCCGCCCTCATCCGCACGCATTTCTGGGCGGCCGCGATCGGCGTCACCCTCTACTGGATCGACCTCTCGATCGGCGGCTGGATCCAGGGGATGGAGATGAACAACGCCAACGTCGCGTTCCTCGATGTCGTCCGGCACACCATTCCCTTCCTGCTCGTGCGCAGCGGGGCCGGCATCATCATGACCATCGGCCATCTCGCCTTCGCGGTGAATGTCGTCTGGATGCTTTGCGCCCGGCGTCCGGCCGGCGCCACCGCGCCCACCTTGTTCCATAAACCGCCGGCCATGCGGGCCGCCTCCGCCCGATGAACCGGGGTCCGCTCATCTTCCTCGGCATCTTCCTGGCGCTTGCCTTCTCGTGGACGGGCATCGTGCTGACCAACCAGATCCAGTACGGCAGCCTGACCCCCTACTACGACCAGAACGAGGGCAAGACCTTCCCCGACAAACCCTCCGGCCTGGCCGAGCGCGGCCGGGCCGTCTACCAGGATCTCGGCTGCCTGTACTGCCACTCGCAGCAGGTGCGCCGGCCCGGCTTTGGCGCCGATACGGAGCGCGGCTGGGGCGAGCGGCAGAGCGTGGCGCGCGATTATGTCTACGAGCGGCGCGTCTTTCTCGGCACAATGCGCACGGGCCCCGACCTGCGAAACATCGGGGCGCGCCAGCCCTCGGCCGACTGGCACTATCTCCACCTTTACGATCCGCAGCTCACGTCGCCCGGCTCGATCATGGCGCCGTTCCGCTTCCTGTTTGAATACCGCCCGGTCGCCGGCGAGCGTTCGCCCAAGGCGCTGAAGCTGCCGGGCGACTACGTGCGGCAGCACGGCCTCGACCGGCCCGGCTATGAGCTGGTGCCCACGCCGCGGGCCGAGGCGCTGGTCGCCTACCTGATGAGCCTGAAGGACACCTACCAGTTCCCCGAGGCGAGGCCGTACGTGCCGCCCAGGAAGGAGGGCGGATCCAAATGAACGGCGACCCTTCCGATCATCTCCGTCTTGATCATGGCGGCGCGTCGGATGAGCAGCTTCAGCAAATCCACGCAATTCTGCTGCGCGAGAAACCCGAGCCCACCGAGGGCTATTCGCCGCTGCCGCTCATGTTGCTGGGTATGATGGGCGCCTGCATTCTTTTCTCCGCCATCTACCTCGGCCGTTACTCGGGTGGCTTCGATCCGATGGTCTACGATGAGCGCATCCTGCCGGGCATGCTGGAAGGCAACGCGGCGGCTCCTGTGGCGCAGGACCCCAAGGTGCTTGGCCGGCGCATCTTCATGGCCAATTGCGCCGCCTGCCATCAGGCGACCGGACAGGGTCTGCCGGGCGCCTATCCGCCCCTGGCCGGCTCCGAATGGGCCATGGGACCCGACGAGCGCATCATTCGCATCGTCTTGAGCGGCCTCAGCGGTCCCCTCACCGTCAAGGGGACGCCGTTCAACTCCTCCATGCCCTCCCTGGGTCCGGCGCTGAGGGACGAGCAGCTCGCCGGTGTCCTGACCTACATCCGTTCCGACTGGGGCAACAACGCGCCGGCCGTCTCGCCGGACAAGGTGAAGGAAATCCGTGCCGCCGTCGCCGGGCGCACCGGGCCCTGGGCTCCCGAGGAGTTGCTGAAGATTCCCTGAGGCGCTTTGGGCCAAGGCTCCTTGCTGCCGTCGCGTCCCACCCTTGTCCCATATCGTTTCAATCGTCCGGCACTATGCACAACTATGTTCAAGCTTGAACATAGTTGTGCATAAGTGTCTATGGCCGAAATTCCCGCTGGAACCGGTTGAAGAGTTTCTTTCGAGCTTCCCACGAACGTCGACCGAGGTACTCCGCAGGCAGCAGTACCCGCGGGAGCAGCGGATCTTTACTGAGAGCCGCTTTCCATGCCTCACGTTCGCGCCGAGCCCACGCCCAAAACCTAGATGCCGGTGGCATACGAGGAGATGGTGCCTCGGGACATTCGTTTACGATGGCTTGATGCCTCTCGTATAGGGCGTTGATGGCGGGAAAATCCCACGCGCCGCGTACTATTGCCGCGTCTGATTCGCCGCCACAAGGTTGACCTTCGAACAGGGTCAACGACTCCACATTGGTTGGCATTTTTCTTAGCTGCCGATGGATTTCTTCGAGCGAATCAGGTGTAATCCAGACACTCTGCTGTAAATAACCGAATCCATGCCGAAGGAGGAAGCGGCGCATGCTTACCCGCAGCGCTGAAGCTCTAACGGGCAGATCAAACAGCACCATCCGCCAGCGGCCGTCCCATTTCCGTTCCCAACGATCAGACGGATCACATCCGCCCAGCGCCGTCTGTCTGCCTTCAGCCGTCAACCGGTACACGCGGCTCATGTCGGAGGTCGGCTGCCGTTCCAAGAACTTCTGGCGCTCGAGAATTTCCAACCGGCGGCCCAGTCCGTTTCGGTAGGCCCACGACTCAAAAGTGTCGTCCAGATTCCGCCACGTGGGGCGAAGAACCGAGTCGGCTGCCCAGAGGAGAACATAGAGAAATTCCTCGGTTGAAGTCTTCATGGGCAGTCACGAACTAAAATTCATGCACAACCATGTTCAAGCTTGAACATGGTTGTGCATGAGGACAAAGGCCAGCAGCGCGGGCGGGGGCGTTCATGGCTGGGGGAGCGACGAGGCGGCGGGGGACAACGGCTCCCCGCTTATTCGCCGAGGCGCTTGTCGGGCACGAGGTGGTTCTGGACGTAGTCCCGCACCGCGTCGCCGAGCGGCGTGACCGGCGGCGTGTAGCCCGTCCGGCGCAGCTTGGCGATGTCGGCCCGGGTGAAGTACTGGTATTTGTCGCGCAGCGCCGCGGGCATCTCGATGAATTCGACGGCCGACTGCCGGTCGAGGGCGGCGAAGATGGCGGCCGTGAGCACGAGCCAGGTGTTGGCCTGACCGGAGCCGATGTTGTAGAGGCCGCCTGCGCTGGTCGCCTTTTCGGCGAAGTGCAGCGTCATCTCGACGGCATCCTTCACGTAGAGAAAGTCGCGCTGCTGTTCGCCGTCCTTGAATTCCGGCTTGTAGCTCTTGAAGAGCCGCACTTTTCCCGTGGCGAGGATCTGCTGGTAGGCCTTGTTGACGAGGGAACGCATGTCGCCCTTGTGATCCTCGTTCGGGCCGAAGACGTTGAAATACTTCAGGCCGGCGATGCGATTCAGCAGTCCTTCCCGCTGGGCGTGGAGGTCGAAGAGCTGCTTCGAAAAACCGTACAGGTTGAGCGGACGCAGCCGGGCGAGGTTGTCGTCCTGGTCGTCCATGCCCGCGGCGCCGTCGCCATAGGTTGCCCCCGACGAGGCGTAGATGAAGCGCGCCTCCTGCGCCAGCGCCCAGTCGGCCAGCTCCCGGGTATACGCAAAGTTGTTGTCGAGGAGGTAGGCCTCGTTGCGCTCGGTGGTGGATGAGCATGCGCCCAGGTGGAAGACGGTGCCGAAACGTCCGAACGCGCGAGGGTCGGCCTGCAGCCGCGCCCGGAAGACATCGGCCTCGACGAAATCGGCAAACTTCAACGGTGCGAGGTTCCGGCGCTTGCCGTCCCGGCCGGCATCCAGCGGCACCACGCCGTTCCATTTTTTGTCCGGCTCTAGGAAGTCGGTGATGACGATGTCGGTCCATCCGCGTCTGTTGAGCGCCCACACCAGCGCGCTGCCGATGAAGCCGGCGCCACCGGTGACGAGAATGCGCCCTTGGCCAAGCGTGCTCATGCGCGGGTTTTTGACCATGGATTACACGGGTTTGTACGGATAAATTTCCGATCATTCGTGCCCATCCGGGTGATCGCTGGTGGATCAGTCGTCTTTGGACAGTTCCTCCGAGCGGGCCTTCGCGGCGAGGACGGTTTCCTTGATTATGTCGCGGAAGCCGCGCGCGGCCATGCGCTGCAGGCCGGCGTAGGTGGTGCCGTGGGGGGAGGTGACCTGGTCGCGCAACGCCTCGGGTTCGGCCTGGGTTTCCGCGAGCAGGCGGGCGGAGCCGAGCGCCGTCGCCTGGGCCAGCTGCGCAGCCACTTCGCGCGGCAGGCCGGCGGCCACGCCGCCCTCACGCAGAGCGGCGACGAATTCAAACAGAAAGGCCGGCCCGCTGCCGCTGACGGCGGTGACGGCGTCCAGCTGTTTCTCCTCCAGTTCAATCGCCTGCCCCAGCACTCCCAGCACGGTGTCGACGAGGCGGCGGTCGGCGGCGCTCAACGGGTGGAGGGCGCACCAGCCGGTGATGCCCGCCCCGATCTGGCCGGGCGTGTTGGGCATGGCGCGTACGAGATTGCGCGTCCGGGGAAAGGTCTGGGCGAGGCGGGCGAGGCGTTTGCCGGCGAGGATCGAGATGACCAGCCGGCCGGCGGTGAGGTCGGCGAGGCGCGGATCGAGGCCGGCGAGTTGCTGGGGCTTGCAGGCCAGCACCACGGTGTCGGCCTTGGCCAGCAGCGAGACGAGATCGGAATGGGCGGTGATGCCGGTGCGCCGGGCCAGCACCTGCGCCGTATCATCGTTGCCCCCGATGCAGGCGACGTCGGCGGGAGCAGCCGCCTTCCGGGCCAGCAGTCCGCCGACCATGGCCGAGGCCATGCGGCCAGCGCCGAGGAAGGCGAATCGAGGCAGGGGCGGGAGGTTGCCGATTTCCTTACCCATCCGTCGTCTTCCTCTGCTTCCGGACGATCGGATGCAGGAGGATCGCCACCGCACCCCCGCCGGGGCGGTCCTCCATGGTCAGATCGCCGCCCATGTTGCGCAGGGCATGCCGCGCCACGGTGAGTCCCATGCCCACGCCAACGGACTGCTTGGTGCTGATGAAAGGCTCAAATATATGGTCGCGGATTTCGGGATCGATGCCGTGTCCCTGATCCTCCACGCGAATCTGCACAAATTTGCCGTCCTCCCCCCGGTCGACGAGTTCCGTCGTGACGGTAATGGGCCGCTGCTCCGGCGGCGTGTCCTCCGGGTAAGCCTCCCACGCGTTGATGAAGATTTTCGCCAGCACATCCTCGCAGACTTCGAGATGGGTTTCGATGACCAGGTCGCCGAGCGGATTGTTGAAGGTGACGGACGGCGTGATCTTGTATTCGGCCTGATAACGCTGCAGGCCGTCCTCGAGGATGTGTTGCAGGCCGACCTTGGTGACGGGCAGCCGGGTTTTCACCACCAGCGAGCTGAGCTGCCGGATGATCGACACGATCCGTTGCACGGCCTCCTCGACATTCAGGACGTTCTTTTTAACGAGTTCCGGCTTGTCATAGTAGGCCTTGATGAGGTCGAGGTAGCCGATGACCACACCGAGCAGATTGTTGAGGTTGTGGGCGATGCCTTGAGTGACGGCGCCGATGGTCGCCGCGCGGCGCGCCTCGGTGAGACGGCGCTGCAGGTCGATAATCTCGCGGTTGATGGCGGCGAAGCGGAGCTGGGTCTGGACCCGGGCCAGCGTCTCGTCGAGGTCGATGGGCTTGGTGATGTAGTCGACCGCACCGACGCCCAGGCCCTCCAGCTTGCCCTCCTTGGAGGTGCGCGCCGTGACGAAGATGACGGGGATGGAGCGGGTTTCCTCATTGGCCTGCAGCTTCTGGCAGACTTCGATGCCATCCATGTCCGGCATCATCACATCGAGCAGGATGAGCTCGGGTTTCTCCTGCTGGACCAGCGCCAGCGCCTCCGGGCCTGAATAGGCGGCCGCCACCTGCATGCCCTCGCGCTCCAGTTTGCGTTTGAGGAGCTGGACGTTGATGGGCTGGTCGTCCACCACGAGAATCTTTGGCGCGGCCATGTTCGATGATAGAAAGATTAATTGGACGCGATGGCAAGATTGCCGTGCGTCGTGATCAGGTGGTATGCTGCTGCTTGTACGCCTTGAGGGTGTTCTTCATCAACATGGCGACGGTCATGGGTCCGACGCCGCCGGGCACGGGCGTGATCTTGCCGGCCAGCGGAGCGACCGAGGCGAAATGCACATCGCCGACGAGACGGTGGCCGGTTTTTTTCGTGGCGTCAGCCACGCGATTGACGCCCACATCGATCACGACCGCGCCGGGTTTCACCATGTCAGCGGTGACGAACTCCGCGCGGCCGATGGCCGCAATCAGCACGTCGGCCTGGCGGGCGAGGGCGGGCAGGCCGGTGGTCTGCGAGTGGCACACGGTCACGGTCGCATTGGCCCAGGCCTTTTTTTGCATGGCCAGCAGGGCGACCGGCTTGCCGACCAGCAGACTGCGGCCGATCACGACGACGTGCTTGCCGGCGAGTTTGACGCCGCTGCGGGCGAGGAGTTCCATGATGCCCGCCGGCGTGCAGCCCACAAAACCCGAGTCGTCGTCCTGCGCGATCTTGCCGAGATTGATCGTGCCGAGGCCGTCCACATCCTTGTGCGGAGCGATGCGGCGGAAGACGGCGGTTTCGTCGAGGTGTTTCGGCAGCGGTGACTGCACGAGGATGCCGTCGACGGCGGAGTCGGCGTTGAGCTGGTCGATCAGGGCGAACAACCCGGCCTGCGTGATGGTCACGGGCGGGAGGAGGACGCGTCCGTCGATGCCGATCTCCGCAGCCGTCTTCTCCTTCCTTTTGACGTACGAGACCGACGCCGGATCGTCGCCGACACGCACCAGCGCCAAGCAGGGCTTGCGACCGGGCAGGGCGGCCACCTCGGCCTTGAGTTCGGCGACGATGTCCGAGGCGATCTTGTTGCCGTCGATGAGCTCCATAAAAAACCGAAAGGCCGGCCGCGTGGCGCCGGCCGGCCGGGCAAGACTTATTGGGTCTCCAGGTTTTCAACCTCGATCACGAGGTCTTTGCCATCGGGGGTTTGCCTGAGCACGCCCGAAACGGTCACGAAGCGGTCACGGTACGGCTCGATTTTTTCGGCGGCGAGCACCTTGCTGACATCGAGGAAGGCGACCCGCTGGCCTGCGGTATTGTTGAGCTGGTACTCGTAGTCGCGACGGGGACCGATGAGAAGAATGCGTTTGGTCTGGACCAGCATGCCTTGGAATGTATGCGGCAGCGCCGCGGCGGTTCCGCTGCTGACCAGCGGCGCCGATTGGCCGGCGGCCATCACCGGTGGCGAGAGTGGCATGGTCGGGGCGGGCGCGGAAGAGATGCCGCCGATCTTGATATAGCCAATGATGGTCTTGGAGAGCTTGATTTGCGTCCAACCACTGCGGAGGCCGGTGATCTCGGTCTTGTCGCCCTCCTGCATCGTGGTAAGGGTGGGGGCATCGGCCTTGGGCAAGAGGCGGATGGCGGCGCCGGGATGGATGTCGAGACTCTTGCTGAAGTCATTATTGCTGACGTAAGCCTCGTGCGGCCCGGGCAGCTCGATGGCCATCCAGCCTTCAGGGGCGGTGGTGTTGGCCGCGGCGGTTGGTTCGGTGCCGGCCTTGAGATAACCGATGGCGGGCGTGGCGGCGTCGGGCTGGGCGTGAATCGCCGTGGTTTCCATGAGTGGCGCAGCGGCGAGGGGAGCAGCCAGCAACAAGGCGGCGGTGGAAAGGCGAAGCGTTGTCTTCATAGGCAGGCGTGGTTTCAGCGGACTGTGCCGCCGTTAAGGCAGGCACCATTACTCAACTCGATCTCCTTGTTAGAAAGTTGTTTCACCCTGCGCAAAGGAATTCCTTGAAGCGGAAAAACGTTGGTCGGCCCGTGCGGGGACGCTTTCTGTCGTGGCCAGGCAGGGTCGGGGTGCCTTGATATCATGTTCCGGTGCCCAGGCAGATTGGATATTTTAAGCCGTGGTGATAATCAGGCAACGCCGTTATGCTCACCGGCTGTGTCCATATTCGGAGCCTGGACCAGCCTCCCTCGAAGTCTTTACTGGTTGCATTTCCATGAGTTCCGCCAGCGTGGCGCTCGTTAACCAAGAGACCGGGTGCCCCAGCGGGTGGGAGGGCCTGTTTCTGCTGGTTGGTTGAAAAATCGGCTCGCTCATTGCTTTTCGATTCGCGCTACTTACGGCATGACCTTCAACAACCGCATCGCCCTTGTCACCGGCGCCGGCCGGGGCATCGGCAAGGCCATTGCCGGGGAACTTGCCCAACACGGCGTCACCGTCATCTGCGTCAGCAAAAACGAGGCGAATTGCGGCGCGGTCGCCGCCGCCCTCCAAGCCGCCGGCGGCAAAGCCAAAGCCCTCCCGGTCGACGTCGCGGACGGTGGGGCCGTCGCCAAGGCTGCGGCAGACCTGCTCGCCGAATTCGGCACCATCGACATCCTCGTCAACAATGCCGGCATCACCCGCGATGGACTGCTGTTCCGCATGTCGGAGGACGACTGGAACGCCGTGCTCACCACCAACCTCACCAGTTGCTTCCACTGGACGAAACACCTCGGCCGGGCCATGACCCAGAAACGCTGGGGCCGCATCGTGAACATCGCCTCCGTGGTCGGCCTCAGCGGGAATGCCGGTCAGGCCAATTATTCCGCCGCCAAAGCCGGTCTGATTGGCTTCAGCAAGAGCATCGCCAAGGAATTTGCCCGCCGGAATGTCACCTGCAATGTGGTGGCGCCCGGATTCATCAAAACCGACATGACGGCCGGTCTGGGCGAGGAGGTCACCAAGGCCGCCCTGCAATTCATCCCCCTGCAACGGTTCGGCGAACCCGCCGACGTGGCCCATCTGACCGCCTTTTTGTGCTCCGAGGAGGCGGGATATATTACCGGCCAAGTTTTTACCGTTGACGGCGGCATGGTGATGTGATCCCAAAGAGCAGCCCAAACCCTGGCCCATTCCCAACATGGCTGATCAGAAAACCATCGAACAGCGCGTCAAAGAAATTATCGTTAACCAATTGAATGTTAACGAGGAACAGATCACCCCGGAAGCGTCTTTCCTCGACGATCTGGGCGCCGATTCGCTCGACACGGTCGAGTTGATCATGGCTTTTGAGGAAGAGTTTAAAGACGAGATCAAAGGGGAAATCCCGGAATCCGACGCTGAAAAACTCCAGACGGTCGGCGACGTGATCGCCTATATCGAAGAAAAGTCTTCTTCGAAATAATCCTTCCCTTCGCTTTGCGGCGTTCTACCGTGTTTCCCTTGGAAACTTTTCGGTAGAACGCCTTTTTTGTACATGGAAGCTGCTCCCTCCATTCCACGCGTGGTCGTCACCGGCCTGGGTGTGGTCACCTCGCTCGGCTTCGAGGTGGATGCTTTCTGGGCCAACATCCTGGCCGGCAAGAATGGCATTACCCGGGTGACGCAGTTCGACACGACCGATTTCCCGTGCCAGATCGGCGCCGAGGTGCTCGGCTTCGACCCGACGACGCACATGGATCCGAAGGAAGTCCGGCGCAACGACCGCTATACGCACTTCGGGTTTGTCGCGGCAAAGAAGGCGGTGGCCGATGCCGGCCTCAAGCCGTCGGCCGAGAATGGCGACCGCATGGGCGTCATCATCGGCTCCGGCATCGGCGGCATGCACACCTATGAGCACCAGCTCAAGGTTCTCTGGGAGCGCGGCCCGCGCAAGGTGTCGCCCTTCACGATTCCCTCGCTCATCAGCAACATGTGCAGCGGTCTCGTGGCCATCGAGCTCGGCGCGCGCGGTCCCAATTTCGCCGTGGTGAGCGCCTGCGCCACGTCGGCCCACGCCATCGGCGAAGCTTTCCACGCCATGCACCGCGGCGAGGCCGATGTGATGATCGCGGGTGGCAGCGAGGCGGCCATCACGCCCTTCTCCTACGCGGCCTTCTGCTCGATGAAGGCCATGAGCACGCGCAACGACGAACCGCACCGGGCCAGCCGGCCCTTCGACCGGCAGCGCGACGGCTTCATCATGGGGGAGGGCGCGGGCATCCTCGTGCTGGAGACGCTCGAGCATGCCCGGGCCCGGGGTGCCCGCATTTACTGCGAGCTCGTCGGCTACGGCGCCACCTGCGACGCCTTTCACATCACCCAGCCCGACCCCGATGGCCGCGGTCTTTCGCTCGCCATGACCCGGGCGCTCGCCCGCGCCCGGCTGCGCCCCGACCAGATCGATTATCTCAACGCCCACGGCACCTCCACGCCCTACAACGACAAGTTTGAGACGCTCGCCATCAAGCGAGTCTTCGGCGACCACGCGCGCAAGCTCATGGTCAGCTCCACCAAGTCGATGACCGGGCATCTGCTGGGTGCGGCCGGCGGCGTCGAGTCGGTGATCTGTGCGAAGACGCTCCAGACCGGCGAGGTGCCGCCGACGATCAACTACGAGGAACCCGATCCCGAGTGCGATCTCGACTACGTGCCCAATGTCAAGCGGACCGCTTCGGTGCGGGCCGTGCTGAGCAACAACCTGGGCTTCGGCGGCCAGAACGCTTCCTTGATTTTTCGACGGCTGGTTTAGGCGGCGTCCGCGCCCTTCGACGGCCAGCATTTTCTTGGCGCCGGCGTGTCTTTGCGCGAGGCTTCCTGACGCGTGAAACGCGCCATCTTCACGGTCCTCGCTCTCGTCGTCATGGTTGCCGGCTGCACGATCCGCCGCGAGCCGGTTGACCGCCACGAGGTGTGGCGCGCCATCCAGCAGCCGGCGGCGCGCTACCGCCTTGATCCGGTCTTCATCTATGCCTTGGTGGCGGCCGAATCGGGTTTCGACGCGCGGGCACGCAACGGCGAGGCCCGGGGTCTGCTCCAGCTCAAGCCCGGGGCATGGGGGACCGTCTCCGCCCGGCCCTACGATCCCGCCGTGTGGGATTGGCGCATCAACCTCGAGACTGGCATCGACTATCTCGCCTGGTGCCGGCATGCGCTCCACGCGCGCGGCAGATTTTCCGAACGCCTGCTGCTCGCCGCGTTTCATTACGGTTTCGACTACGTCGAGTCGTGCGACTTCGATGAACAGCGCATCCCGCGCCCCGGCCATCCCCTCTATCGTGAACTCTGGCGCGGCAATCTACATCCCCTCCCGCCCCCGGATGGAATGTCAACCAATAGTTGACATTGCACAGGAAAAAATCCGCCCCATTGGGGGAATAGGCGTGACGCCGGCTGGGGTTGCCGGCAGCCGGAGCCTGCAGTGGGCAGCATAAAGTCGCGTTTGAACCGGCCGGGGTTTGCACCCAACCTTGCCGCCACACCATGGCCGCGCCTCCGCCCAACATCCTGTGGATCGTCACCACCCAGTGGCGCGGCCAGGCGACGGGCTATGCCGGCGACCCCAACGCGCACACGCCGCACCTTGATGCGCTGGCGGCCGGGTCGGTCAACTATGCCCAGGCCGTGACGCCGCATCCCTTCGGCCCGTTTGCCCGCGCGGCCATGCTCACCGGCGTGCGGTCGCCGGAGAACGGCGTGCGCGATTACTACGATCCGCTTCCGCAAGAGGCGCGCACCATCGCGCACCGGCTGCGCGCGCGCGGTTGCACGACGGCGTTTTTCGGCAAGTGGCACCTTTATAAGCGCGATCCCCGCGCGGAGCTCATCGGCGAGGCCCATGCCAGGATCGTGGTGCCACCGGCATGGCGCGGCGGTTTTGAATTCTGGGAGGGATTTGAAGGGGGATTCCTTTTGAATGATCCGTGGCTGCATGGAACGCGGCTGCCGGAGCCGGTGAAATTTCCAGGCTATCAATCCGAGGTGGTGTGCGCGCGGGCGGGAGCATGGATCCGTGAGAGCGGAGAGCGGAGACCGGATACCGGAAAGGAGCAGGCCGCCGGAAGTACGCCTGCTATCCGGTCTCCGGTCTCCGGTTTCAAAAATCGGTTCCGGCCGTGGTTTTGCATGGTGAGCCTTGAACCGCCGCATCCTCCTTATGATGCGCCGGTCCCTCGACGGGACCCGGGACAGGCCGCGGGCGTGATGCCGCGCGATCCACGGGAGATCGTGCTTCCCCCCAATGTGCCGCTGGGCACGGAGGTGGAGGCAAAGGCCCGCTGCGAGCTGGCCGGATATTACGCCCATCTCGAGGCGACCGATCAGGCGATCGGCCGGTTGCTGGCGCACGTGCCCCGGGAAAACACGGTCGTGGTCTTCACCTCCGTCCACGGCGACATGCACGGCGCTCACGGCCTGTTCCGCAAAGGCTGGCCGTACGAAGAAAGCATCCGCGTACCGCTGCTGGTGCGCGGAACGCACCCGGATGGTTTGGGTTTTTGGGTTTTGGGTTCCGGGTTGGGAGAGCGAAACGAAGAGCCGGTCTCGCTGGTTGATCTGCCGCGTTGGACGCTGGAATGGACTGGCGGAGGTGGGCTCAAAACCCAAAACTCAAACCCCCCAACCGAAATCCAACGGATTTCCATGCCCAGCGTGGTGCGACTGCCGCATCAATGCGATCGCGTGTGGCGGGGCGTGCGCACGCGCACGCGCAAGCTGGTGCTCAATGAAGACGGCGCGCCATGGTTGTTCTTCGACCTCGCCCGTGATCCCGGGGAGGAGCACAACCTGGCGGGTGATCCGGATCGGGCGGCGGAAATAGCGGAGCTGCGCCGACAGGTTTGAACGGTGGGCAGGGCCCATCTGACGCGGTGCAGGTGAGAGGCGCGGCGCTTTGCCGGGTCAATCCACAGCCTTGGGGGCGAAGTTGCGGCGGATGGCGGCCGCGAGCACATCGAGCTTGAGCGGCTTGGTGAGGTAATCGTTCATGCCGGCGGCGCGGCACGCCTCACGTTCGCCGACGAGCGCATTGGCCGTGATGGCAATGATGCAAGGCTGGCGTTCGGACGGCAGACGGCGGCGAAGCTCGCCGGTGGCCTCCAGCCCGCCCATGGCGGGCATCTGCAGGTCCATCAGCACGAGATCGTAATCCTGTTTTTCGAGCACGTGGATTGCCTCGAGGCCGTTCATGGCGGAATCGGCCTGGTAGCCCAGCCGTCTCAGCTGACCCAAGGCGACATTCCGGTTCACGGCATTGTCCTCGACCACCAGAATGTGGAGCGGGATGTCGTCGCTTAACAGCCGGCGGTCGGGTGCGGCCGTTTCGGTCGGCGGGGCGGGGGGGACAAAGAACGAGCGGATCGCCAACAGCAGGGGCGTAATCTTGAGCGGCTTGAAGAGATGGAGCGTGGGAGCGAGTTCCGCGAGCAAGGCACGCGGGATCGACTCGCCGACGGGCAGCAGAAGCAGAATCGGCAGCTGCGGCTGTCGCCAGTGTTTCCGGAGGTCAAGGGCCAGCTGGCGACCCTCTCCGTCTGGCAGCAATTGATCCACGATGAGGAGGGCGGGCGGTGGGATGTGTTCGGCCAGCGACCGGGCCGCTTGGACTGACTCCGCCGCCTGACAGGTGAGCCCGGCCCCCCCCAGGGTGATGGTGAGAAAACGGCGGCTGGCGGCATGCTCGTCAACCACCAGCACGGAGCGACCCTGCAACGGGGCGGGAAACACGTCTGCCGACGATGGGCTGGACGACGGCATGGGGTGCACGGGGATGGTGACGACAAAGACCGAACCGTGGCCCGGTTCGCTTTCGACGCGAATCTCGCCACCCATGAGACCGCAGAGTCGCTGGCAGATGACGAGACCGAGGCCGGTGCCGCCATATTTGCGCGTGGTGGAGGAATCGATCTGTGAGAACGGCTTGAAAAGCAGGTTCCTTTTTTCCGGCGGGATGCCGATGCCGGTGTCCCGCACGGCTATCTCGATGAGGCAGGGTTCGGTCGGGGGGGGCGGGTGCGGCACGTCCAGGGGCGTCTCCGCCGGGTACGCTTCGATGGAGATGTAGCCGTGGGGGGTGAATTTGACGGCGTTGTTCAGGAGGTTGACAATGATCTGTCGCAACCGGGTGACATCACCCACAATCCAGGCCGGCACTCCCGGGGCGATGAAGTAGGCAAGATCGATGTGCTTGGCCGCCGCCTGCACGGCGAACAAGTCGAGCGCCTCTTCGATACATGCGGCCAACTCGAAAGGCTGCTGTTCCAGTTCCATCTTGCCCGATTCAATCTTCGAGAAGTCGAGGATGTCCTTGATAATGGCCAGGAGCGCATCGCCACTGGAACGGATGGTGTTCACGCAGTCGCGCTGCTCGGCGTTGAGCGGGGTCTCGAGGAGCAGGCTGGTCATGCCGATGACGCCGTTCATGGGCGTGCGGATCTCGTGGCTCATCGAGGCGAGGAACTCCGACTTGGCCCGCGAGGCGGCGTCGGCTTCCTCCTTCGCGCGGCGCAGGTGGTGCTCGGTCTCCACGCGCGCGGTGATGTCGGTGAGTATGGCGATGAAGTTCTCGACGACGCCGGTCTCGCTGTGAACGGGTTGCAGGTCGAGGTGAAGGTGGTATCGCCGGCCGTCGCGAGCATGACAGACGAGGTCCGCGTGGAACGGCACCGCGCGCTGCAGGGCATCCTGCAGGCGGGAGACGGTGGTCGGATCGGTGTCGGCGCCGACCAGCAGCTGCGTGAAGTGGCGGCCGATCACCTCGGCCAGGCTGAATCCGAGCAGGCGAACGAAGCTGTCGTTGATCCACTCGAGGCGGCCGGTGGCCTGGGTGATGGCCACGAGGTTGTCGGTGCTGCTGGCGACGAGGGAGAGCTTGCGGGTGGCGGCCTGACTCGCGCGCAGCGCCTGCTCGGCCCGGCGGCGCTCCTCGTTCTCAGTCACCAGCCGCTCATTGGCCCGCTCAGCGGCGCGGCGGCGCACATGGGCGGTGCGGGCGAGATCGACGACAACGCCGAGGAGCAAGCTCAGTCCGAGCCCCAGTACCGTGACGAGCTCGGGGAAAAGCTGGCGGCCGCGCTGGAGCACGACCTCAGAAGGCGTGAGACTGATGCGAATGCGCTGGTTGAAGAGGTTGAAGACCGAGTCCTCGCGCAGACTCGCCCTGACGGGATCGGGGGGGAACTGTTCGAACACCCGCTGGCCGTCGATATCGATCGTGACCGCATAGAGGGCGGAGAGATGCAGGCGGTTCTCGACGGTCGCCAGCAGGACGGGATAAAAGAATTCTCCCATCAGCATCTCCGGATTTGAACCGGCGGCCGCCGGCACGGGCACGCAGATAAGGAAGCCCTGGCCGCCCAACGGCAGCTGGATCAGGGAGGAAAACACCGGTTTGCCGGTGCTCTGCACCTGCTCGATGAGTTCGCGGTGCAGCGCGTCCTTGCCATGGTCGTATTCGAGGAGGTGTTCGTTGCCCTTTTCCGGAAAGACCCAACGGGTATGCCGGGTGAGGTCGATCCAGGTCAGCGAACGAAGGGCGGGGAAGTCCTCCTGATAGGCGGCGCCTTCGCGGTTGCGAATAACATCGGTGAGCTGGCTGATCTGCATCCAGCGCGCCGCCATGCGCTGGAGAGTCTTCGCCTCGTTATCCAGCTCGTAGTTGAGCACGGTGGCGGCGTTGTTGATGGTAAGCTGCGTGGTGGAGCGGATGAAACCCAGCTCGCGGTCGCGCAGGGCGGCCGTAAACAGCAGGGTGAGCATGGCGCCCGCGGCCACCACGGGTACAGGCAGCCAGCTGGGAGGGCCGGCCGCGCGGTCGGGATCGTCGCGCCAGACACGGCTGAGCAGCAGATGCCCGAGCAGGACGAGGGACAGGCCGTTGAGCGGTGCGGGCCGGATGTTCAGACCCCACATGGAGATCGTCGATAGTCCGAAGAGCCATCCGATCAGCGGCTCCAGCCCGATGGCAATGACCAGCGAGGCGGCGAGGGCGATCATCAGTGGGCGCTGCCGCGACAGCAGCGGCCGGTCGAGCCAGGGCAGGCACAGGCCGGTGATGAAGAGCGAAAGCGCGGTGAGGCGCGACATGCGGCCGGGGGCTGACGGATCGACCGTGATGTGCACTTGGAGAAGGAATTCGTCGAGGTGCAGATTCCAGCCAGAGAGATACTGCAAAATCGTCAGGAGTCCCACGGCGGCCGGCAGCGCGGCCAGCCACACCAGGCGGTGCTTCTTCCATTCCAGCGCCAACAGGACGATGCCGATCGCGACCAGGCTTAGCGCCATGTTGGGCTGCATCGGCGCATATTCCGGCTGAATCTGCACGAGTGCATCGATCCGTTGCGCCCAACCCACCAGCACCAGCGTTCCCATGAGGACAAGCAACGCGGCTCCGAGCAGTGAGGCGCGGCTGAGCCAGTCGCTGGAAACAACAGGTGAACGGCGGATCATGAACAGGGTCAGGTCCTAGCTAGGCGCCGCCGTCATTCCGGGGCAACGTGTTTCTAAACGCCCCGTTCATTTTTAATCCTGCGCCAAGCCGGTGCCCCCTGCCAAACATCGGGGAACCCGGCTGGAGGCCGGGGGCGGTGATGGAAGCAGCCCCGGGGCTGTCATCCTGATGGATTCAGGGTCTTGGGGCAGGGGGAGGAGAATTTTCCGGCCGTGGCTCCTGGCCGGATTGGGCCGGAGTGGGCGCCGCCGGTGCCATCCCGCCCGGTGTCGCCTCTGGCGGTGCTTCGGCCGAAGGCCGCGTCAGCGCCCGCAGCAGGTACATCGGTCCGTAGTAAAACGCCCAGGAGGGTTTTTCGAGCGGACCGGTGAGCTTGAGCTCGAGCACGTTGGAAAGCGGAGTGAGCACGGCGCCCAGCACATCGGTGAGCACGAAGCCGCTTTCTTGCAGCGGGAAGACCTTCGCTTTGAAGTCGAGCGTCTTGGCATCGAGCAGGTATTCGCCCCGGGCATCGATGGCCGCGGTCGGGCCGGTGAGTTTGACTTGAGAAAATGCCAGTTTGTTGCCCTCGAGCTTGAAGTTGGCATGGGCGGTGTCGAGGCGCAGCGACGTGAAGTTGAACAGCGTCTTGCTGAGCAGCTCGGAAAGGAGTCCGAGCAAGTGGATTTCGCCGAGTTCCCGGCCGGTGATGATGAAGTAGCCGTCGCCCTGGAAACTGAACGGCTGCCGGTAACGGCCTTCCGCGGTCAGCGCCGCGTCGAGGCGGCCGCCGGTGGCACGGCGGAGGAAACGGCCGGGGGGACGATCGGGCGAGCGGGGCTTGCCCGCCAACTGGAACTCATCGAGCGCGTTGACGAAGCGGGCGAGATCCGCCCCTGTGAGGAGCGCATCGAAGGCGAGTCGGCGCGTCTCGGGCGGCCCGTCCAGCCGGGCCTGGCCGGTGGCGCTGCCGCCCGCGAGACCCGCCTCGATCTGGCGCAGGTCCAGAATGCCGTCATTGTAGTCGGCGGTGAACTTGAGATGATCCAGCGGAAAGTTGTGGGCGGTGAGATGGCCGCGGGAAGCGAGCACCAGATTGATCCGCGCATGGGGACCGCCGGGAATCGCCGGGCCTTCGAGGCGACCGCTCAGATGAACCGCGGGCGGTTCGGCAAACTGGTAAGGCGCCACAAACGCCGTGCCCGCCGGACCGTAGAGCCGGGCGCATTCGGCGGGATCAAGGTCGGAGACCCCTTCGAAATCCAGTGTTCGGTAGGTTGCCCTTTGCGGATCAATGGTGAGTTCAAACGAACCATGAGCGGAGTGCCCGGCACGCTCGGCGGTGAACTCAAACACGTTGAAGTAATTGGGTCGGAAGAAAAGGATGGTGCGCACATGGTCGAAGGGCTCGCCGCGGATGCCGAGATGGTCGGCGTCCACCTGGCAGAAGACAGAGGTGAAGCGCGCCGTGCCCCAGCGGCCGGTCACATCAACGTCGGCCACGGGCGGGGCGGCCGTGAAATCGTAGCTTCCCCAGAAACGCGGCCACCAGGCTTTGAACCAGCCGGAGATGTCGGGCGGACGCAGCCGGCCTTGCAGGAGAAAACGGTAGTCACGCGTGGCAGGGTCCACCGTGTAAGATCCGCGCGCCACGTTGTCGCCTTGGAGCAGGAGGAGATCGGTGACGCGCAGGTCGTGACCGGTGTACGTCACATGCCCGCTGGCGGCGTCAATCGGCACATCGCGGACGGTGACATGGCGAACAGAAACGTCGGCTTCAGCATGGGCGGGCTTCCAGCCTTGGACGAGTTCGACGGTTCCGTGCATGGGGGCGGGTTCATGCAACTCAATCCCTTTAAGCACGGGAAAATCGAACCGGTGGAGGGCGTGGTTGAACAGTGCCGGGGTGAGCGCGCCGGAGAGTTCAAAGGCGCCTTCACCCGTCTTGACATCGGCCTCTCCGCGAACCGCGATGGCGGATCCGCCGGCGCGCACGGAAAAATCGCCCTGCAGGCGCGGAAACCGGGTCAGGGTCACGTCGAGGAAGGGAGCCTCGAAGGGGATCGCCATCATCGTGCCGCGTGCCGCGGTCATTTGCGCGGACTGCGGAGTAAAGGCAAACCGGTCCGGCACGAGCGAGCCGGCAAGGTCGACGCGTAACCGCCCGGCCTGTGCCCGACCCTCCCATTCCACGCCGTCCGCCTCCAGCTTCACCCGCACGGGATAAGGCGCCGCGCCCAGCAGTGGGAAAGTGGTGTGGGCGCCGGCCATGGTCACACGGCAAGGAAACGCCGGATGAAAGGCGCGGGCGAACAGCTCGGCTTCCACGATGGCGCCACGTTCCTCCGAAGGGGTGAGTACCAATTGCACGCGGGGATCCTCCAGCGCGTCGAGCAGTGGACGCAGCGCCACCAGCTTGCGGCCCGCCTTGAGATAGCGCTGCAGCAGCAGATCGAGCATCGGCATCGTACTGGAGCGCGTGCGGACCGCCGCCGGCAGGTGGAATCCGCCCCGGCTGGCGATGGAGAGGCCCGCGAGGCGGAAGGTGCACAACGCAATGTCGTAGTCGGACCGCGATGGATGGAAGACACCGTCAAGATCACTCAGCACCACCTCATCCGTACCGGAGGGAGACAGCATGGCCGGCAAATGCAGGTCGAGTCCGGTCAGGCGGAGTTCATGCAGACGGAAGTCACCGACCAGCAGGGCCCAGAAATCCAGACTGGCATAGGCGCCGCGGATGGTCACCAGCGGCGTGGAGTGGGGGGGAAAAAAGAGTTGCACATTCTCAATCACGAAGCGTCCCGTGGGATCAAACACCGCGCGGCCAAAGCGGGCCGTGATCTCCGAGGCGGCGAGGCGGCGCTCAAGGGCGCGCAGCGCAAAATCGGGCAGCGCCAGTTCGCGATGGGTGGCGATCCAGATCTGCACGGCCAAGAGCGCGGACAAGGCCAGCCAGACCGCCCAGCAGATGATCAGGAGAACGCACGAACCGCACCAGCGCAGCGCGAACAGCATGGGCTGCTTGAGGTTCATGGTGGAAGGCTGTGGTGAGGGAAAGCCCGGATGCCGGATCCCCATCCCCGGTCGGCGGGAACTACGGGCCGATCCGTGGAGTCTTGGACTCCGCAACCGGTGCCGCGGGCGGGGCTGCTGGCGCGGGTGCGGCCGGTCCGGGATCGTGCGGGCCGAAGGTGAGGGTGAAGAGCGCGTCGAGCAGCTTCTGATCGGCTTCGAACACGGCGTTAAACTCGGGGGAGCCGGCCAGCTGCGTGCCGCCGCCCGTGCGCTCGGTAAAGAAAAGCGTGTACGGAGCCGTCTGGACACCCGTGCCGCCAGGCAACGACAGGGTGGCTTCGAGCGAGTATTTCCAAGGCCGCGCCTCGCCGGCGATCTCGACCGACGGTGGGAATGAATCGAGCACGTAGCTTTTCACGCGCAGGCTGCGAAGCTGCTCGAGGAGCGCGAGCAGGGCGGTTCGCCTCGCCTCGGGCTCGGCCGCGAGCGCCTGACTCCAGGTCTCCTCCCCCGTGAGTTGGCGGGAGAACAGCACCGTCTTCGTCTTGGTGTCGGTGAGGGCGAGGCCGGTGATGCGCGCGCCGGCGTGCTCGTCGGCGGGCAGTTCACGCAGCAGGCGGTCGCGATAGTAATTCACGGTCACGGGTGTCTCGCGCAGGATTTCCGGATCGACGAGATAGACGAACGGCTCGGTGGCGAGCTTGGCGTAGGCCCGGTTTTCGCGTTCGCTGGCGACGCCGATCAGGAGCGTGACCGACGAGGGCATCGCTGCGGTCTGGAGGCTGCCCTCCGCGAACGTGCCCTTGGCGGCAAAGTTAAGCGTGATCTCGCGCTCGGGGCGGTTGAAACCCCAGTTCTCGAGCTCGATGGCCTGCGGGGCATCGCTAAGGAACTTCTGCGCCTGCAGCATATAGAGTTTCTCGATGATCCGCCGGACGAAGGCGTGGTCGGCGGGCAGGGTCTGGGGCGCCTGGTTGGGCGCGCGCGTGACAATCTGCCAGGGATCGGTGTCGAGCGGCTGCGGGCCGGAGAGGCGCTGGAGGGTCAGTTCGGGGCGGTTGGGGGCAGCGAGCGTGAGGGAGGTAAGGGCGCGCGAATCGAAGCTGAGCAGGTGTTTGTCGCGCAGTTCCTCCTGGGCGTTGCGCAGGATGTCGAAAAGCTTGTCGGGAAAAGCGACGGTGAAGACAGGCGTCCTGTCCTCCATTTTCGCATAAAAATCGGTGGCCGGCTCGGACGGAGATTCGTCCGGCCCGGCTCCGGCGGCCAAAGGTTTGCCCTCCGCACGGGCCGGGGCGGCGGGTTTGCCGAGCAGCAGGGTCTCCCGGCGGCCGTTGCCTTCCAGCGTAAGCCGGAAGGCGGGATTGGCGAGGCCGGTCTGCTCGGGCGGGACGGAAGCCGGATCGACAAACAACTTGGTGTAGAGGGCGTTGAGGCCGTTGATCGCGAGTTCGACTTCGGTACGATTCGCGCGGGTAAGGATGGGCGCCTCAAACAACCAGCGGGGTCCGTCGCGGCGGAGCCGGATGCGCAGGTTGGCGGGAGCGGCGGTTTGCAGGTTGAAAAAGCGCACCTCGAAGAGCGGAATGTTGAAGATCGTGTCGGCCCGCAGTTGGTCGAGCGTGAGCGCCAAGCTGTCGACCAGACTGCGGCCGACGACGTGGATGCGTTCGCCATCGGGCGAGAGGACGTACAGGCGGTTGCCAACCTTGGTGGCATCGCCGACGCGGAGGGTGACGGTCTTGAGCGGAGCGGCCGCGATCTCGCGGGCGGGCAGCGCGTTATTCAGACCTGAGGTGAACGTCAGCGTGAGCTGGGGTTTGTCCAGCCCGTAGTCGGCCAGCGAAAGGCCGCTTTTCGGGAGATCCTTGACGAGGAAGCTGGTCTCTTGCTCGAGGAGCATCAGTTCGTTGAGCATGCGGCTGACGGCAGGCGGGTTGGCAGGCCATTCGATGGGCTTGGTGAGCATCCAGCCCTCGGGACGCTTCTCGATGCGCACGGGCTCCGCCAAGCGGCCCCCCGTGATGGCGAGCGACTGGATGGCGGCGGCTTCGGGGCCCAGCACGCGCCGCCGGCTCTCCTCCCAGATCCGGTCCGTCTGCCATTTGCGCACGAACGTGAAGATGAAGAAGAAGAGGACGACGTTGAGAAAAAGCAGGACGAGCGTGACTTTGGTGCGCATGGCAACAGGGATTTAAAGAAGAAAGATGGAAAACAGAAGCGGGGGCGAGGGGCACCCTAGGTTTTCGTTCTTGAATTCGCATTCTTCATTCGCGTTAGCGGCGCCGCGTCCAGTGGACAATGAAGCCGAGCAGAGCGGCGGAACCGGGGAGGAGAAACAGGAGACCCAGCCGGAGCTTGGCGAGTTCCTCCTGGGAGAGCGAGAGTTCAAAGCGCTCGATCGGACGCGGGGGGATGTGGAGCTGGGTGTCCCGGTCCACGGTCCAGTTGACCGCGTTAAGGCACAGAATCTGGCTGCCTTGATCGGTCAGGCGGCGGTTGGAGAAAATGTCGCCCGAGCCGATGACCACGAAGCGGCCGCCCGGCACGCTGAAAGGCAGGGCGCCGGCGGTGACCCGTTCGGAGGAGACGATCACTCCGAGTGGTCCCTGCAGATCGGAACCGGGCGTGAACGCCGGCAGGACGTTCGTCAAGCGGTAGCCGAACTCACCCCACGAGGTCGGTGAGGAGGTGGCGAGGATGGAGACCTTGAGGGCATTGTCGAGCGGGCGGTCGGGGTCGGGCCGGACGGAACGGGGCGGGCTGATGCGCAACGGAACCTTGTAGTCAGCCAGGCCCTTGGTGATGGGATGGCTCCCATCGATGTGGCGGATGATGAGGTCGCCGCTGTCCGTGATGACTTCGGGATTGGTGTCGTAGATGACGTCGTCGTCGACGCGCACGCCCCAGTCGTAAAAGAGATTGTCGAGGCCGAACTCGCGCGCCGGATCGAGGGTGAGAATGATGCGGCCGGCATGCGTGGAAAGGTACTGGCGCAGCAGTTCCTCCTCGAACGGCTGGAAGCGTCCCTGGGGGGAGGGAATGATGATGAGATCGGTGCCGTCGGGGATGCGCTTGGTCAGGGAAAGATCCAGGCCTTCGAGGTCGAAATTCCGCAGGCGCAGCTGGTCGCGCATCACGGAGAGACCGCGGACGGGGCTGACGTCGTCCGGGCTCATCTCGCCATGGCCGGCGAGGAAATAGATCTTTTTCTTCACCGGATTGGAGACGTCGAGGATGGCGGCGGTGATGATCTGCTCACCCTGAAAGGCCTCCCGCCGGCGCTCCTTGCGCAGGTAGAGTTCGTTGAAGGGCACGAAATGGCGGTTGTCCCCGCTGAGGAGCAGGATGACATCGGGCGCGTCGATGCCGAGCGCCTCGGCGTCGCGGCGGCGCTGGTAGACGTCGAGATATTCCACGCTGATGCGGCCGTCACGGCCGGCGTGGGGGTCATAGTTGGTCGCGGAGGCGTAGAGGTATTCCCGCAGCAGGTTCTGCACGTCGTGGTAGGCTTGGACGGCGTCGGAATTCTCGGAGTCGGGCGTGAGTGTGACGACCACGCGGACGGGCCGCGTCAGCTCGCCCAGGTAGGAGAGGGTCTCGGGCGAAAGCGAGTAGCGGCGGTGCTGGCTGAGGTCGTAGCGCCAGTGATAATGGATCGAGAGGTAGTTGAGCCCGCCGAAGAGCGTGAGGAACAGCACGGCCTGCAGCACCAGGTTGATGGTGCGAAGCCAGCGGGCGGCGCGATAACTCTCGATCGGCAGCATGGCGGGATTAGTGGTGGAGCAGCTTCGCCTCGACGCCCAGGATGGTCAGGATGAGCGTGAGCGTGGTGCCGGTGAAGTAGAAGAAGAGGTGCCGGGTGTCGATGATGCCGCGGCTGAAGTCGTCGAGATGCTGGAACACCTGGGCGTAGTCGAGCCCCGCGCGCACCGGCCGGAAGACTTCGAGCTGCAGCAGCTGGACGTCGAGGGAGAGCTTCGGGCCGAAGATCAGCACCATGAGCATCACACAGCTGAGCACGGCGGCGACCGCCTGGTTGCGGGCCAGGGCGCTCGCGAACACCCCGATGGCCACGAAGAGCAGACCGGACACCGCGACGTAAAGATAACCGCCGACCAAAGTTCCCAGATCGAGCAGGCGCGGGTCCGCGGCGAAACGGTGCAGAATGTAGAACAAGCCGCCGGTCGAACCCCACAGCAGCAGATAGAGGAAGTAGGCGGCGCCGTACTTTCCCAGCACCACCTCGGCGGTGGATACCGGCGTCGTGAGCAACGTCTCGAGCGTGCCCAGCCGGCGCTCCTCGGAGACGCTCTTCATCGTCATCAGCGGCACGATGATGAACACCGCGAACCCCAGGAACAGCCGGAAGAAGTCGTAGGCGGGCGAGGTCTCCTGCGCCGTCTCGCTGTAGACATTGAGCAGGAACGTGAAGATGAAGCCCATCACAAACAGGAAGAGCACCGCCGCGAGGTAGGTGCTCGAATTGACGAGCAGGATGCGGATTTCATGGCCGAGGATGGTGAAGAAGTGGCGCATGGTTCTTCAGGGGCCGGAGGTCAGAAGTTGGCGATCGGAGGGTAGGGAAACGGGCATGCGATGCGTAAGGTCATCTGACATCTGAGGTCGGACGTCCGTCTTCTCGTTCCACGGGCGTGTCGACGATGTCCCAACTGCGTTTGGTGGCGGCCAGGAAAACATCCTCGAGCGTGGGATGGGCGCGGTTGAGGGCGCGCACCCGGTAGGACTTCGTGGTGAGCGCCTCGAGCAGGCGCTCGCCCAGTTCCCGGTCACTGGTGGTGGTGAGCGTCACGGCGTGGAAGCCTGCGTCGTCCGGGCCGGTGGCCTTTTGCACGGCCAGCGCCGGGTCAACCCCCGCGAGCACGGCGGGCAGCGCCGCCACGTCGCCGGCGAGTTCGAGCTCGTAATGGGTGCGGCCCAGCACCTCGCGCCGCAGCTCGGCCGGCGTGCCCTGCGCGACGATCCGGCCGTCGTTGATGATCAGCACGCGGTCGCACGTGACTTCGATCTCGGGCAGGATGTGGCTGGAGATGATGACGCTCATGCGCCCGCGCAGGCCGCCGATGAGATCGCGCACGACAAGGATTTGATGGGGATCGAGGCCGATGGTCGGCTCGTCCATGATGATCACCTCCGGCTCGCCGAGGACGGCCTCGGCGATGCCCACGCGTTGACGCATCCCCTTGGAAAGCTTGCCGAGGATGCGATGGCGGATGCGCTTGAGATCGCAGAGTTCGAGCACCTCGTCGAGCCGCGCATGGAGCTTTTCGCGGGGAATCTCCTTCAGCCGGCCGCGGTAGTAGAGGTATTCATTGATGCGCATGTCCTCGGGCAGGGGATTGTTCTCGGGCATGTAGCCAATGTGGCGCTTGGCCTCGTCGCTGCGCGAGGCGACGGGGATGCCGCAGATGCGCACGACGCCGGAGGTGGCCGGCAGGAAACCCGTGAGGATGCGCATGGTGGTGCTCTTGCCCGCGCCGTTGGGGCCGAGGAGCCCCACGATTTCGCCGCGCCGCACCGTAAAGCTGATGTTGTTCACCGCCGCGATCCCCCCGTAGGTTTTCACCAGGTGCTCGACCTCAATGGTGGGCGGGGCGATGTCTGGATCGACGGTGGGCATACGGAGGAAGACAGCGTGATAGACAGTGATTTCCGCTCAAAGTCACACCGGCGGGGCGTTCAACCGCCAGGCGGCGGCGAGGCCCCGCAAGGTGAGGTCGGGCACGACCGTGAAGGGATGGCGCAGGGTCTTCTCTAGTAATGCAGCCGCGCCGCCGGTGGCGAGCACCTTTGGCAGGGGCTCGTCGCGCCGGGCCAGCTCGGCCAGCACCGCGTCGAGCAATGCCTGGATCATGCCGCCGAAGCCGATGACGGTGCCGATGCGCATGGCTTCGACGGTGGACTGGCCGATGATGCGCGACACCTCCAGCGAGTCGTCGAGCAGCGGCAGCAGCGCGGTCTGCTCATGCAGGTAGTGCCGCATCACCCCGACGCCCGGGGCGATGATGCCGCCTTCGTAGCCGTGCGCGCGCGTGATGATGTCGAAGGTGACGGCGGTGCCGAGGTCGATGACGATGACGGGCGTGCCGCAGAAGGCCTGCGCTCCGGCGACGTTGGCCAGGCGGTCCTGGCCGATCTCCTGCGGCTTGGGATAGCTGAGCGGCACGCCGAGCCGCTTGTCGGGCGTGAGCTGAAGGACGGGGCGGGCGAACTTGTGCTGCTCGAAAACGCGTCCGAGCAGTTTCGCCGCCGCCGGCACCACCGCGCAAAACGCGGCGCCTTCCAGGGCGGGATGGTCGGCGACGATGCGTTCCAGCACCGGGCCGAAGCCCTCGGAGGGATGGTCAATCAGAGGCGTGGGCAGCTCGCGCTGGAAGAGGGCCTGCCCGTTGCCCACTACGCCGTAGTGCGTGTGCGTGTTGCCGATGTCGATGCAGAGGAGGGGCATGGAGCTGGGTCGAAAGGTAAAGGTCGAAGGTCGAAAGTCGAAAGTCGAGCGCCGAAGGGGAATCGATCAAGCGGGATCAAGCAAGCCTTCGACCTTGGACTAGCTTTTCTCCAGCGTTACTTCGCCGGCATGGAAACGCTGGGGACGGCCGTTCTCGCCGCGGATGAGCAGCGAGCCCTCGTCGTCGATGCCGCCGGCGACGCCCGTGATGCGCCGGCTGCCCTGCACCAGCGTCACCGGATGGCCGCGCAGGAGGTCGAAGCGGTTCCATAAATCGGCAAACGTGTTCCGGTAACCGTCCTCCATGAACCGCTCGTAGGCGGAGAGCACCCGGCCGATGATCGCAGCGGTGAGACGGTTTAGGTCGAGCGGGTGCCCCGTGCAGACGGCCAGCGTGGTGGCCAGGCGGGCGAGCTCGGGAGGCAGCGCGGCGAGCGGACTGTTGATGTTAAGGCCAAGGCCGAAAACGAGGTCGCGAATCTGGTCGGAGTCGATGCGAGCCTCCGTCAGCATGCCGCCGAGCTTGCGCCCCTCAAAGTAGAGGTCGTTGGGCCACTTGATGCCGGGCTCGAGGTGGCAGAAGTTGGCCACGAGTTCGCAAAGGTTGGCGCCCATCCAGAGGGTGAACGTCTGCATGCGCCCGGGTTCGAGCTGCGGACGGAAGACGAAGCTGGCGTAAAGATTGCCGTTGTCCGCGCTGTGCCAGACGCGGCCGAGGCGGCCGCGGCCCAGGGTCTGCCGACGGGCGAGCACAACAAACGGCGTGGTCCGGCCGGCGGCAAGCTGGCGATCGGCTTCGTCGTTGGTGCTGTCGACTTCGGGCAGGCAAAGGATGTCCAGCTGCCGGGTGCGCGGCTTCAAGTGGGCCTGCACGAGCAGGGGATTCAGGCCAGCCGGCCGCCGGATGAGCCGGTAGCCGCGGCTGCGCACCGCCTCGAACTCAAAACCCTGTTCGCGCAGCTTGCCCATGTGCATCCAGACGCCGACGCGGCTCATGCCGAGTTTCCCGGCGAGGAAGTTGCCGGACACAAAGGCGGATTCGTGTTCGAGCAATTCGCGGAGGATGACGAGTTCGGGGGGAATCATGGCAGTCGAGTCCGAGGCCGCCCCCCGGCCGACGGCGGATGGGTTTTCGGCGGAGGGGAATCGCGGCGCGGACGGCATGGACGGGGAGGACGGTGAGTGACGGTGAAAGTAAAAACCGAAGCGCGACGGTTCGGCAAATGACAATTGACAAGTTCCGGCAGTTGCTCCGTCGCAGCCGGCCGGGCCGAACCCGCGCTGACGCTGGAGACGGAGGAGGGAATCGATCGCGTGCGAGGTGCGGCCAGGGTGGAACCCGCTACGGCTGCTCGTCGCGGGTGAAAGTGTCATTGCGAACCTTCGTCAGCTCCTTCGCGGCCTCCGGATCGAGTTTTTTCAACTGGTCGATCTGGTCGTTGATCCATTTGAGGTCGTCCAGGCGCTTGTCCTCCTCATACATCATGCGGGCACGGGCCTCCTTGGAGATACCGATGATCGGCAGCGTGAAGCGGTTGAGAAATTCACGGTCGAACGGCGTGAGGTATTCCTTCACCAGCATCGCATCCAGCGCCTTCGGCGTCAGCCACTCTTTTTCGTCGATGCGCGGCAGCCGGTTATCTTTGACGATGACCGGGGCCATCTGCACGACGTCAGGATCGGGCGGAGGCGGGGGAGTCTGATTGACTTTCTCGGCTGGTGGCGGGCTCCAGACCGGCAGTTGGGTGGACAGTTCGGCGGTGAGCTGAGGGGAAAGCCGGGGGCGGGGTTTCGGCACCACGGGTTTGGCCGGGCTGGGTGCGGCTGAGGTGGTCGTCTCGTTTGTCGAAATCGCCGCGGCTGGCGCGGTTGGTTGGGTGGGCGAGATGGTGGCGCCGGGAGCCGCCGGCCCGCTTCCGGGGTCTTTCTTTTCAGGCGCCGCACCGGCCAACGCGCCCAGCGCCATGATCAGGGCAAACCGAGATACGACGTTATGCCGGCGGAAGGGCATTGTGAAGTTAGACGGGAAATTATGGGAAAAGTTTCCCGCACGGCCGCCGATGGGAGGCAGACATCGGTCAACGCCGGCCCGCGGCCAGTTTGCGGGCGATCACCACGACTTGGGCCTTAAGCACGTCGATGACTGCCTGCTGGTAGGCCGCCGGGTCCACGGTCACTTCGTAACTGCCGCCCTTGCGCTCGTCGCGATCGCGACCACGCGTGCGCCGGAGACCGGTCACAAAGGCCTGCTCATACCCGATCGCGGTGGAGAGCGTGAGGGAGGCCGTCTGGCCGTCCGGCGTGAGCAACGCCGCCGTGCCCGCCGAGAGGAAGATCTGCGGCCGCGCCCGCAGCGGGGGGGCGTCCGTGGCCTGCCCCGGGGGGAGAAATTCGCGCCAGTCGTAGGTGGTGGTGCGATCGGTCGAGTATTCAACGAATTCGACCAGAAACGAAATGATGGGCAGGGTCGCGCCGAGTTCACGGGTCAGGCGGGAGGCGGGAAGAAAGTTTTCCAGCATGAATGACCCCACCCACGGGCAATGGTGTCCCACGACGGTCATGGTCTTGCGCGCGCCCGAGATGCCCGCGATGGTCTGGTAGGTCTGGGGTACGTCCTGTTCTCTCCCGCTCCGCGGCGCCTGATGGGCCAGCTCCTGGAAGCTTGGATTCACCGCGAGTGGTTCGTAGGGCATGACCTCGATGCCCTGCGCCCGGAGTTCGGCGACCAAGGCGTCGTGCACGGCATCGGCAATCGCCTGGAAATTCGCGGGCTGCAGACCCGTGAGCCGGAGGCTCGCCGGCAGGGCGCGGTCGGTCTCGTCGCGCTGGGACAGGCGAAAACCGGAATCCGTGACAAAGGTGAGATTGACGAGGGAGGGCGTGAGGCGTTTCAGGCCGCGCAGGTTGCCCCATGTGGTCTCGCGATAAAAAGCCGCCACGTCCGAGGTGGCGGCGAGCCGGGTCACCTTGATCTGGGCGCAGAGGCAGGCGGAACCCGCCGGCACGAGGACGGCAGTCCATGCAAAACGGCGGAGCAAAAGGCGGAGCGGCATGGCGGGCAATTCGGCGGCTAGGATTGCCGGAAACCGCGGCGCCGTCAACCGGACTACACCGCGGAGAGCACGGAGAACGCGGAGCCAATTCACCACGAAGAACGGGAAGTCGAGTAACAAACTCAGGCGGACTGGTTATCCCCGCACCTGGCCGGAGCCGGTGACGACATACTTGTAGCTGCAGAGTTCGCGCAGGCCCATGGGACCGCGTGCATGCAGGCGGTCGGTGCTGATGCCGATCTCGGCGCCCAGCCCGAATTCAAAACCGTCGTTGAAGCGCGTGCTCGCGTTCCACAACACCACGGCGCTGTCCACCCCGGCGAGGAAGCGCTGTGCCGCGGCCGTGTCGCGGGTGACAATGGCGTCGGTGTGCGCGGAACCGTCGCGGTTAATCGTGGCGATGGCATCCTCCAGCGAAGGCGTGACGCGCACGGCCAGGATCAGGTCGAGAAACTCGGTGGTGTAATCCGCGGTTTTGGCGGACCTGTGGGCGAGCTGGTGCTTTTTGAGGATGGCGGCCGACGCCTGGTCGCAGCGCAGCTCAACTTTTTTCTCGAGCAACGCGCGGGCGAGGCGCGGCAGGAGCGTGCCGGCCACGGCTCCGTGCACGAGGAGCTGCTCGGCGGCGTTGCACACGCCGGGGCGCTGCACCTTGGCGTTGACGACGATGCGCTCGGCCATGGCGGGATCAGCGTCCTGGTCCACGTAGACGAAACACACGCCCTTGAAATGCTTGATGACGGGAATCGTGGAGTTCTCCGCCACGAAGCGGATGAGGCTCTCGCCGCCGCGCGGGATGATGCAGTGGACGAGCGAATCGAGTTTGAGCAGCGTGGTGAGCGCCGCGCGATCGGTGGTCGGAATGAGTTGAACCGCAGAAGTCGAAAGTCGAACGTCCAGGGTCGAAAGCGGGGTGTCCGCGATGGCTTGGTGGATGATTTCGACCAGCATTCTGTTTGTATGAAAGGATTCCGTCCCCCCTCGCAGGATGGCGGCGTTGCCGGATTTCAGGCAGAGCACGGCGCAGTCGATGGTCACGTTGGGCCGCGCCTCGTAGATGATGCCGATGACGCCGATGGGCACGCGGACCTTGCGAATCTCGAGTCCGTTGGGCCGCACCGTGCGCTCCAGCTCCTCGCCCACGGGATCGGGCAGCGCGGCGACCTGTCGCACGCCCTCGGCCATCTGGGCGATGCGCGGTGGCGTCAGCGTCAGCCGGTCGATCTGGGCGGAGGTGAGTTTGTTTTTCTTCGCCGCAGCGAGATCCCTGGCGTTGGCGGCGAGGAGGGCGTTCGTCGAGGCGGGTATTCTGCTGTCCAGCAGAACGGCCAGCCGGGTCAGCGCGGCGTTCTTCTGGTCCGTCGACGCCGTGGCGAGCACGAGCGACGCCGCGCGGGCGCGGCGGGCGAGAGAGGTCACGAGCTTGGGAAGGTCGGCGGGCATGGAATTGGAGATAGCCGCAAAAAGGCACAAAAAGCGCAAAAGAATTTTTCTCCGGACCGCCTGGCAGGCGCGTTGAACCACGAAGCCGCGGAGGGCACGAAGGAATTTCCGTCATGCTTCGTGCCGAGGCGCCGTTGCGATGCTCAGGTCAGTCGAAGAGCTTGCCGCGGCTGAAACACCACACGGCCACGGCCATGACGCCGGCGGCGATGCCGGCGAGGATGCCGACCTTGGGCAGCACCTCCAGCAGCGACCGGCCCGCCCAGAGCACGTCGGTGAAACCTTCCACCGCCCAGTACACCAGGGTGAACTTGCTCACCGTCTGGATGTAGTCGGGCATGAAGCTGACCGGGAACCAGGCACCGCCGACCGCGCTCATGGAAATGACGACGAACGTGGAGATGCCGCTGGCGGCCGCCGCGCTGGGGGCGATCGAGGCGATCAGCATGCCGAAGGCCGAGCAGGCCGCGGCGGCGCTCAAAGCCACCGCGAACAACGCGCCGGCGTGGCGGAAGATGTCGAGGCCGAAGAACAGGCGCCCGGCGCAGAAGAGCGCGGTGATCTGCACCAACCCGAGGATCACCCCGAAGAGAAACCGCGCCCAGAGGATGTGCGCCGGCCGCACCGGGGAGGACAGCAGGCGCTGGAAGACGCCGGAGTTCTTTTCCTCGAACAGCGTGGTGGCCGAGGCGCTGACGGCCATGAGCAGGAACATGATGGCGTAGCCGCCTACCAGGCGCGCGCCCATGGGATTCTTGACCTCCTTGCCGGCCACCTGCTCGGTCTCGATCTTCACCATCCGCGAGAAAATGTTCGTGGAGGATTCTTGATCAACGGGGGTCGCCGTGGCGGGATTTTTGATTTCCGGGTTCGCCCCCTGGCTTTGCGCATCGGGCCCGGCCGGTGCCGGGGTCGCATCCAGGCGGCGCAGGCCCGGCGGTGGGGCGGGAGTTTTCTCCGCCTTCATCCGGTTGAGTTCGCTGAATCCCAGGTCGCCGGAGATCGCCCGCTGGTAGATCTTTTCGCGGTCCCCGCCGAAATTGTCCGCGACGGTGTTGGCAATGGTGCGGTTGAAGCGCTCGAAGCGTTCGTTGCCGAGGAAGCCGCGGGCGTGCTTCTGCAGCGACTGGCCGAGCAGCTGCGGCACGTTGGAGAAGACGGTCTTCTGCAGAAGGCCGTTGACGGTTTGCGCCTCGATCTCGTTGCGCGGGTTGAAGAGAAACTTCATGCGCACGCCGAAGGCGTCGTCCGGTAGGAGATCGGCCGGCAGGATCAGCGCATAACGGTACCAGTTGTCATGCAGACCGGCGCGCACGTCGGCCTCGGTCAGCGGCCGGGTGGCTCCGTTGCCGAGATCGCGGGTGGTGATGACCTTGAAGGCTTTCTCCGCCTTGAGTGCCTCGATCAGTTTTTGCGCGGCGGGCTCCTGGCTCAGGTTCACGACCGCGATCGGGATGCCGACGGGTCCGCTGTCCTTGCGGTACAGCCCAAAGACGTGCCCGAAGAGGTAGATCAGCACGATGGGCACCAGGAAGGTGATGACGACCGCGGCCTTGGCGCGCCAGAACATGAGGAGACTTTTGCGGAGGAGAATACGGACCTGTGACATGGGGATGGCGATTTGTGAACGCGGGGGATTCAGGCGTCGCGCAGCGTGCGGCCGGTGAGGTGAAGGAAGAGCGCTTCGAGCGTCGGGCGCTGGCTGACGAAGAGCCGCGGCGGCAGGTTGAGTGACTCGGTGAGGGCGAAAAACGCGGACAGGGGATAACCGGTGTGCGGACGGAAACGGTGCGTGCCATCGACCGTGGTGATCTCACCCTCGGCGGCCAGCTGGGTCACCAGCGGGGAGGTGGCGGGATCGACGGGGAAGGTGATCTCGTCTTCGAAGGGCAGTTGCACGAGCAGTTCATCCAGCGTGCCGAGTGCGAGGATTTTGCCGTGGTCGATGATGCCGATGCGGGAGCAGAGCCGCTCGGCTTCCTCCATGTAGTGGGTGGAATAGATGATGGTGACCCCGCCCCGATTGAGCTGTTGCAGATATTCGAAGATGGCGTTGCGCGACTGCGGATCGACGCCGACGGTGGGCTCGTCGCAGAGCAGGAGTTTCGGGCGGTGCAGCAGCGCGGCGACGAGGTTGAGCCGGCGCTGCATGCCGCCGGAGAAGGTCTTCACGAGCGAGCGGCGGCGGTCGATGAGTTGCGCGGCGGTGAAAGCCTCGTCGATGCGGGTCCGCAGTTCGGAACCGCGCAGGCCCTGGAGCTCGCCGAAGATCCGGAGGTTTTCGTCGGCGGTGAGTTCCGGAAAGAGCGCGATGGTCTGGGGCACCAAACCAAGGACGCGACGGGCGGCACTTGCGCCGGATGCCACCGGCCGGTCGTCGAGGGCGACCGTGCCGGCCTCGGGAGTGCGCAGGCCGGCCGCGAGCGACATCAGCGTGGTCTTGCCAGCGCCATTGGGGCCGAGCAATCCGAAGAATTCGCCCGGGGCGATCTCGAGCGAGACGTCATCCAGCGCGGTGATGCTGCCGAAGCGTTTGGAGACGCTGCAAAAAGTGAGCATGGACGTAATGGATAATAAACCGAGCGGCTGGCGAAAGGTTACTGGAAGAATTTGCGGCTCGGCAGGGATTTCAATAACAGTCTTCGAGGATTGTGGAGAGAGGAAACGCTCGGTAGCGTCATCGCATGACAGCAACTCCCGACCATGCCCACGTGATCGCTCCTCCGCCGTTGATTGCGGCCGCGGCGATGCTCATCGGAGCGGGCCTGCGCTTTCTCTGGCCCGGGCGGCTGTGGCCGTGGTCTCACGCCTGGGTGCCGATGGATGCATGTTTCGCGGTGGCGCTGATCCTGGCCGGGCCGGCGGCGCGCCAGATCTGGCGGGTGAGAAGCACGATTCTGCCTCATCGGGCGACCACGGCGCTGGTGACATCGGGATCCTTTCGCTTTACGCGCAACCCGATGTATCTGGCGATGGGACTGCTGCTGGCCGGCGTGGCGTTCGCGCTGAACAGCCTCGCGATGCTGCTGGTCATCGTGCCATGGGCGGTCGTGATGCGCCACGGGGTGATCGCCCGCGAGGAGCGCTATCTCGAGGGGAAGTTCGGCGAGGACTACCGCGCCTATTGCCGGCGCGTGCGCCGGTGGTTGTAATTTCGCCCTCAATTTGGAGGGCGAGGCTCCCGCCGAGCCGAATGTTCCCACGACGAAGCCTGTCATAGCTCGCGGCGGACCAGGAGGTCCGCCCTCCATGTCGTGCGAATGGAATGATGACGTTTTTCCGGTCAGCGCGCCGGAGCGAGGGCCATGGCACGGGCCTTCACCCCGGCCCAGTGGGTGTCGGGAATGATCGGGCCCATGTGGCGGACGGTCTCGGCGCCCATCAGCGACGCGAGCGCGCCGCAGTCCGGCAGCGGCCAGCCGCGCAGATGGCCATAAAGAAAGCCCGCCGCCCACGCGTCACCGGCCCCGTTGGTGTCGACGACATCGGAAACCACGACGGGGGCGATGCGGTGGAGGGCCTCGCCTTGGGCGAGCCAGGCGCCGTCCCGGCCGATTTTCACGGCGGCGAGGACACCGTGGCCGGCGAGCCGGCGGGCGAGCGCGGCATAGTCGGAGGTCTGGTCCTGAAACAGCGCGCGGATCTCGTCCTCGTTGGCGAAGACGATGTCGAGGCCGCGCCGCAGCTGCGCCAGCAGCCAGTCGCGCGTGGCGTGCACGACCTCGAACGAGGCGAGGTCGAGGCTGACGGTGCACCCGGCGGCGCGCGCGGCGTCGAGCACGGCGTCGGCGAGGGCCTGGTTGAAGACGAGATAGCCCTCGATGTGCGCGTGGCGGCAGCCGCGGAAGTCGGCCGGGGAGATCTCCCCGGGTGCGAGCGTCATGGCGGCGGCGAGGCAGGTGCGCATGGTGCGCTGGGCGTCGGGCGTGACGAGGGCGAGGCAGCGGGCGTTGGGGAGGGTGCCGTGCTTGAAGCGGCTGCCGTCGACGCCGGCCGCCTCGAAACGGCGGCGGTAGGTGTGCGCGAGTTCGTCGTTGCCCAGCTTGCCGAGGAACGTCGAGCGCAGGCCGAGGCGCGCGGCGTTGAGCGTGGCGTTGGCCGCCGAGCCGCCGGTGGTGCAGGCGGGCTCGCGGTCGAGCAGCGAGAGGACGCGCTGCATCTCGGCGTGGTCGACGAGGACCATGCCGCCTTTGGCGCCGGTGAGGTGGGCGAGAAATGCGTCGGGCACCGGCGCGAGCAGGTCCATGATCGGCGAACCGACGCCGATCAGGTCGAAGGGGACGGGAGACGGTTTCATGCGGGGGCGGACGCTGCGCGGCGCCATCAGTTCGACGCCGTCAGGCTGGTTGCCAGCAGCGGTTCGTCGTCGATCTCGATGAGAATGGACTATTCGCCGGCTGCTCGAAGGTGAGGTTGCGGATCTCGTTGATGAGAATGATGCGGTGCAGAGGACTCTGCGACTCGACCGGGCGGTGGATGAGCTCGGTGGGATTGGTCGGATCGCATCCCATGGAGAGGCGGACGCGGTGCGCGCCGGGCGAGACGTCGGTGAGCGTCATGGGATGGTGTGGGTGCCGGAACCGGGGTCGATGGGAACGCCGTCGCAGGTGATCCCGACGGGCAGTTGCGGCTTCGGTTGCACCGGCTGAACATGGGCGGCGCGCGCGACGGAGGGCAATCTTTTTGGTGACGACCGGACGGTGGGCGTTCAGGCTGATGCCATGGAGCTGTTCGAACGCCTGCTGGCGCCGCTGGCCGCCTATCCCCGCTGGTTCGTGATCACCTGCCTCGTCCTGGTCGCGCTGGGGGCGGTGTGGCTGCTGGTCAAGCTGATCAAGTGGACGCTTTCATTGGTGCTCGCGGCTGCGCTGCTCCTGCTGATCCTGGCCGCGGTGGCTTGGATGCTGGGCGGGTGATCCGAGGGTGTAGTGATTCGACCATACTGGTCGAAGTCGGGACGGCGCCCCCGCGGCGCGCGGGTTGCGCGCCAGCGATGCGGCGAGCTTTGGCTTGCATCACCCAAGGCGGGCGCCATTCATGGAATCCCGTGAAGTACATTTTCGTCACGGGCGGGGTGGTCTCCTCATTGGGCAAGGGATTGACGGCAGCGTCGCTGGGGGCGCTGCTCGAGATGCGCGGACTGCGGGTGCGCATCCAGAAGTTCGATCCCTATCTCAACGTGGATCCGGGCACGATGAGCCCGTTCCAGCACGGCGAAGTCTACGTGCTCGACGACGGCGCGGAGACCGATCTCGACCTCGGCCACTACGAGCGGTTCACCTCGGGCCGGCTGTCGCGGCTCAACAACCTCACCTCGGGCCAGATTTACGAGTCGGTGATCCAGAAGGAGCGCCGCGGCGATTACCTTGGCAAGACCGTGCAGGTGATCCCGCATGTGACCAACGAGATCAAGGCGCGGATCCAGCAGGCGGGCAAAGGCGTCGACGTGCTGATCACGGAGATCGGCGGCACCACGGGCGACATCGAGGGCCTGCCGTTCCTCGAGGCCATGCGCCAGTTTGCGCTCGAGGCCGGCCCGCACGAGGTGGTGTTCATTCACGTGACCCTCGTGCCCTACCTGAGCGCCGCCGGCGAACTGAAGACCAAGCCCACGCAGCAGAGCGTCGCCAAGCTGCGCGAGATCGGCATCCAGCCGCATATTCTCGTATGCCGCTGCGACCACCCGCTCATGCCCGAGCTGCGCGAGAAGCTCAGCCTCTTCTGCAACGTGCCGGTCAAGGCCGTCATTGAGGAGCGCAATGTCGCGGCCTCCATCTACGAGCTGCCGCTCATGCTGCAAAAAGAGGGTCTGGATGGCCTCGTGGTCAAGATGCTCCGTCTGAAGGCCCCCCCCAATCCCAAAAACATCTGGGCCGCGATCCTGCGGCGCATCAAATCGCCGCGGCACGAGGTCACGATCGGCGTCGTCGGCAAATACATCGAGCTGCAGGACGCCTACAAGTCCGTCTACGAGTCGATCACCCACGCCGGCATCGCCAACAACTGCAAGGTGAACATCGTTCGCATTGACGCCGAGGCACTCGAGACCCGAGGCGGCGCCGTCATGCTCCGGAGGCTCGACGGCATCCTGGTACCCGGCGGCTTTGGCGAACGCGGCATCGAGGGCAAGATCGCGGCCGCCCGCTACGCCCGGGAGCACCAGGTGCCCTATTACGGGCTCTGCCTCGGCCTGCAGGTCGCGATCGTCGAGTTCGCCCGCCACGTCCTCGGCCTGCGCGGTGCCAACAGCACGGAGTTCGATCCGCGGACGCCGCATCCCGTCATCAACCTCATGGAGGAGCAGAAGAAGATCGTCGACAAGGGCGCCACCATGCGCCTCGGCTCCTACGAATGCCAGCTCACGCCCGGCACCCGGGCGCAGCGCGCCTACCGGACCACCAGCGTGCGCGAGCGGCACCGGCACCGTTACGAGGTCAACAATGGTTATGTCGACCGGCTCCAGCGCGCCGGCCTGGTGGTGAGCGGACGCAACCCGCGCCGCAACCTGGTCGAGATCATCGAGCTGAAGGATCACCCGTGGTTCGTCGCGGTGCAGTTCCATCCCGAGTTCCAGTCGAAACCCAGTTCGGCGCATCCGCTGTTCGCCGCCTTCGTGGCCGCGGCTTTAAAGAACCGCCGCGTCAAGCAGGGCGGCGGCGTGAAGACCGGCAAGCGGAAATCCGCCTTCGCCAAGACCAAGGCGGGCAGGCCGGAGACCGGAAAAGCGAAAGGCTAGCCTGGTATTTTGGCCGCGTCATTCTTCGCTTTGCTCGAAGGAACAGGCCGGTCATACTGATTGACCATTGGACACAGGACCTTCGACGATTGGCAGCCACCCATGCTTTTTAATCCCAAACAGCTCCTCCTCATCGCCGGGCCGTGTTCGCTGGAAAACGAGCGGGTGTGCCGCGCCGTGGCCGAGAAGCTGCTCGCCCTCGCGCTCAAGCAGCCGGAGCTGAAGATCGTCTTCAAGGGTTCCTTCGACAAGGCCAACCGCACCTCCGTCGCCGGTCCGCGCGGCACCGGCCTCGAGGCCGGCCTCAAGCTCCTCGCGATGGTCCGGCGCGACTACGGTTTGCCCGTGCTCACGGATGTGCACGAAACAGTGCAGGTCCCGGCGGCGGCCAAGGTCTGCGATGTCCTGCAGATTCCCGCCTTTCTTTGCCGCCAGACCGATCTGCTTCTCGCCGCCGCCGCGACCGGCCGGGTGGTCAACGTGAAGAAGGGGCAGTTTCTTTCGCCGCAGGAGATGCCGTTCGTCCTCGCCAAGCTGAAGCAGGGCGGGGCACGGGAAGTCTGGCAGACGGAACGCGGCACGACCTTCGGTTATCAAAACCTCGTCGTCGACATGCGCAGCTTCGCCCTGATGAAGGCCAGCGGTTGGCCGGCCATTTTCGACGCCTCGCACAGCGTGCAACTGCCCGGTGCCGCCGGTGGCAAGAGCGGGGGGCAGCGCGAATTCATCCTGCCGCTGGCGCAGGCCGCGCTCGCCGCCGGAGCCGACGGACTATTCATTGAAACGCATCCCCGGCCCAAGCAGGCCATTTCCGACGGCCCCAACATGATTCCCCTCGCCGGGCTTCCCAGGCTGCTCGAGCGGTGTCTGGCCGTCTGGCGGGCCGTGCGAAGTTGAAGCACCGGCTTGGAACTCCGTCGGATTCCCGTGTCCCGGCGTTGACCGCGCCGTTTCACCTGCGTAGCATTTGTTCCCGGTAAAACCTCCGAATTGCATGGAAACCTTTCTGATCGATGTGCCGGTTCCCTCGATGGGAGCCACGGTGAATGAATTGACGGTCATCGACCTTCTCGTTGTGCCCGGAGCCAGGATCGCGAAAGGCCAGAAGATCGCCGAAATGGAGAGCGACAAGTCGGTGTTCGACTTCGAGGCGCCGTGCGACGGCACCGTGGTCGAGGTGCAGGGCCGGGCGGGCGACATTCTGCCCTCCGGCGCGCCGTTCCTGCGCATCGAGACCGCCGATGGGAGCCTGAAGCATTTACAGGTGAAGGGGTCAGGAGTCAGTAGTCAGGAGTCAGGCAAGGCTGCCCGGTCGGTCACTCCGATGACGGCCGCGGCGCCTGCTCCGGCTCCGGCCTCCGAAATCCAATGGACGCCACGGGCCACGAAGCTGGCCCAAGAGGCCGGCCTCGATCCTGCCGCCCTTAAGGACATCCAAGCCACCGGTCCGGGTGGACGCGTTTCGGGTGACGATGTCACGCGCTACCTCGCGGGGCGCGGTGGCGCGAAATCCCCGGCTCCCAGTCCCAGGCCCCGAATGGCAGCGGCAGGCTTCGAGGCTTTCGCCACCGAGACCGTTTGCGTCGCCGGCATCGGGTTTGCCGTGCCGGACAACGTGCGGCCCAACAGCGAGATTTTGAAGGCGTTCCCGAAGATGACCGAGGCGGAAATCGTCAAGCTCACCGGCATCCAGGAGCGCCGCTTTGCCGCCGAGGATGAAACCGCCACTCATCTCGCCGCCATCGCCGTGCAGCACGCGCTGGCGCAGGCGCGCCTCCATGTGAGCGAAATCGACGGCATCATCATGGCGACGCTCCTGCCCGACCAGCCGGTGCCCAGCGCCGCCAGCGGCCTCGCCCGGAATCTCGGAATCCCCACCGCACTTGCCTTCGACCTCAACGCCGCCTGCGCCGGCTGGCTTTACGCCCTGGAGGTCGGCCGCGCCTTGATTCGTGCCGGCACGGCCCGAAAGCTGCTGGTCGTCACCGCCGAGCTGCTCTCGCGCATCACCAACCCGAACGATCACAGCACCGCGTTTCTTTTCGGCGACGGGGCCGGTGCAGCCGTGCTGCTCGATACCAACGGCGGACACCGTCTCAACCGCATGCACCTGAGCGGCGACGCCACCTTTTTCAGCGCGATCCAGCGCCCCGGCGGCGGCGCCATGCGCCCGGTGCCGCAGCCCAACGGCGACGATCTGCACCACTTTTATCTGCAGATGAACGGCGCGGTGGTCTTCAAGAACGCGGTCATCGCCTTTGGCAACATCATCGAAAACGCGTTGCAGCGGCACCATTTGAAGCCGGAGGACGTGCAATGGGTGGTCCCGCACCAGGCCAACGAGCGCATTCTCAAGGCGGTCAGCAAGCGCGTCGGCATTCCGTTCGAAAAATTCGTCGTGACTCTAGGCAAGTACGGCAACACCTCGGCGGCATCGATTTCGATGGCGCTGGGCTGGGCGGCCGAGGAGGGCATCTTTCGCGCCGGCGACAAGATCGTCTGCTGCGCCGTCGGCGCGGGTTTCACCTACGCGGGCGGCCTGCTGACGTGGTGAACGACGCCGTGCCTGGCGGCTCCCGCTGCAAGTCCGGCGCTAATCCTCCCGCCAGCCCGACATCGAAAAGCTCGCCGGCAATTACTCTGAAATCCCAGCCGGGATGGAAATTGCGGCAAACGCGCGCGCCTGTTCCGCGACGCGCTCGGCGGCGGTAGGGACGGCCTGTTGGACGGCGGGGGTCAGGTGGGTGCCCACGGTGAAGGGGTCATGGACCTCGAGGGCGAAGATGCGCACTTGGCGGGGCATGGCCAAGCCGAGCCGCTGGCCCAAGGCCAGCGTTTCGCCGACGCCGAGGAAGTGGGGCGAGGTCGTGAGCACGGTGGAGAGTTCTTCCGGGCCGAACTCGTGGATATGGCCCGGCGGAGCCCGTCCGGTTTGAACGGAATCGACCAAGACCACGGCCTCGCGGCCGGCGATCTCGTCGAGGAGCGCCAGACCCATCTCGGTGGTCGCCCGGACCTCGATGTCCGGCTCGCCGGCGAGGCGTTCGTGCACGGCGGCGGCGACGAGCAGGCCGGCGGCATCGTCGGAGAGGATGTCGTTGCCCAGGCCAAGGACGAGGACGGGGGCGGGCATCAGAGGACAGAGGTCAGAAGACAGAGGTCGGAGGACAGAGGACAGGAGGTGGCCGCGAAAAAGGCGCGTTACTCTTGGATCAATTGCCGGACCAGCTGGCGGTGGTGGTTGTAGAGGGAGACCTTGAGGGGGGTATGGCCGGGGAGGGCATGGGTGGCGCAGCCCAAGCAGGGATCGTAGGCGCGGAAGGCCATCTCGATCTGGTTGAGCAGGCCCTCGGTGACGTGGCCGCCCTTGATCAGGCCCTTGGCGGCCTTCTCCACGCTCATGGCGATGCGGGCGGCGTTGTTGCCGGTGGCCACGATC
>Ga0116112_1000012_pt1 | contig 168024 bp, 174 predicted proteins | sample June2015DPH_8_15_FD_89721 | JGI IMG/M metagenome (GOLD analysis project Ga0116112, IMG submission 89721) | Peatland microbial communities from SPRUCE experiment site at the Marcell Experimental Forest, Minnesota, USA - June2015DPH_8_150 | ecosystem: Environmental > Terrestrial > Soil >... | reverse complement strand
TAGAGCATCTCGTTTACACCGAGGGGGTCGGGGGTTCAAGTCCCTCAGCGCCCACCATCAAAAAGCCGGTCGAAAGACCGGCTTTTTGATACCCGCAGCATTAAATTTTAGATGTTCTGTTCTTGCTGGCGGACTTCCCACTGGTTGACGTTATAGAACTGGTCCAGCTCGCTGTTGTCAGCCTTACGCTGATAGTTAAATACCGGGCCGCGGGTTATATAAAGAAGGTCGGGTTGATACAGCGCCAGCGCTGGCATGTCCCCCGTCCAGGCAGTTAAAAAGGCTTTGTATTTAAGCACTCTTATTGATGGGTCAGACCGCGTTCGGCCGGCTTCCAGGGCCTGGTCTGTGACAGCGGATTTATACTCGCTTAGGTTAAGGTGGCCCTGCGAACTGACGCTAGCCTGGGAACTATCCCAATAGGCAAAAACATCCGGATCAACACCAATATTAATACCGTAAAGCAAGATGTCGTAACTATGGTTGGCGATGACTATACTTTGCAGATCTTCGGCATCGTAGTAATGCACCACGACCTTGACGCCGATCTTAGCCCACTGCTGCTGCAGAAACTGGGCCACGCGCGAGTATTGCGGCGTATCTTGCGAACTCATTGTAAAGCTAAGTGGTTGGCCGTCTTTGTAGCGTATCCCGCCGGCACCACGGAGCCAGCCATCCTGGTCCAGGCTTTGGTTGGCAGCAGTTAAGTTGTAGTTAGGTTCAGTAATTGAGGAATCGTAACCCAGCTGACCTGTAAGTAGGGGGCCGGTGACTAATTTGATTGGCGAACCAAACAGATTTTCTAACTGGCTGCGATCAACACTGATAGTAAGCGCCCGGCGGATATTGACATCGTTAAGGTTAGCCATAGAGTTATTGAAAAAGGCCATGACGGCGCTAGTTAGCGGTGTGGAATAAGTCTGCACACTGCTGTCATTCGCCAGTTCCGGTGGTAGCGTTTCTAGACCGCTCATAGCGTTAAGCTGTTTGTGCTCAAAAGCGGATATTAGATGCTGGTCATCAGAAAAAGTAGTCAGACTAAAGCCATCCAGCTTGGGACGGCCCACCCAGTACTGGTCGTATGCTTGTAGGGCAATACGTTGCTGCCGGTCGTTTGCAGTATTGCCGCTAACATCTATGTATTTCAGTTCAAATGGGCCGGTGCCGATAGGCGCCGTATCGAAAGCAGCGCTACGTAACTGTTCCGGTGGTATAGATTTAAGTAAGTGCGCCGGAATAATACCGTTAGTCAGAGCATATGGAAACGGGCTGAGCGGGTTGGGCAGATCAAAATTAACCGTGTAGGCATCTTGTTTGGTAACAGTAATATCTTTCCAGCTACTGTAGAGCGGCGACTGAGTCTCGCTGTTTTGGATCGTGTGATAAGTAAAGATTACGTCATCCGCCGTGAACGGTTTACCGTCCTGCCATTTGATACCTTTCTTTAGGTGGACCACATAGCGTGTCTGATTATCGCTAAGCGTCCAGTCTTTGGCTAGATCACCAACCAGGTTGTTGTTATTGTCGTATTTGAATAAGCCGGAAAATACCAAACGGCTAACTGCGGCATCAGCAGTACCGGTAGCATAAAGCGGATTAGCTGTCGTAAAAGTACCGATCATACCCTCGTTATAGAGTCCTCCTGGTACCGGTCTAAGCACATGGTAATAAGCTGATAAGCCCCTTAGTTGCCCTATGCCGGCCAAGACCAACACCACGAAAAGGCCGACCCAAAGCAGCACAAAACGGCGGACTGAAGCCAATCTGTCAAAACGTCTAATTAACAACTTATCGATATTGGCGTCAGCTTGTTGGCCAAGTTCAATGGCCCCTTTACGGCGTTGGCTAAGACCCCGGCGCCAGCGGCGCCTGGTGTTTTTATCCAATTGCGGAATCGCTATTTTCACTCCCGCCCCAAGCTACTTAGCGACAATATTGATAACTATGCTGGCAGCAAAAATAAAGACCAGGATAATAGTCAGTTGGTGTAACGTCTTATCAGAACCACGTCGCACGGTGTTAACCTCGCCCGCCCCGCCCAAGCCGGCCCCCAAGCTGGCACCTCGCGTTTGAATTAAAATTAGAATTATCAGCAGAATTACACTAACGATGGTTATATAGTTCCAAACTGTCATCTGCTTATCTTAGTTTACCTAACGGCTTAAGCGTGTCGTCTAGAACACGCGTTACCAAAAAATTGATTAAGCCAACAATAACACCGGCGATAATAGCTACACCAAAGTTCTCTACAAACAGTGGGTGATAAAGCCAACTAGCGATCAGTATTAGCAAGCCGTTAACCAACAGCATGAATAGACCCAAACTGAGCAAAATCGCAGGTATAGACAAGAAAACGAGTAATGGTTTTAGAAACATGTTGACTAGGGCTAGAAAAAAGCCGGCGGCAACAACCGTACCCCAGCTAGTACCGACGCTCAAACGAGAATTACCCAAGATAGCCTCGGCAATCCAAAGCCCCAGAGCCGACACCAGCCAACGGACCAAAAAACGCATAGCTAATCGTTGCATGCGGCTATATTGTACCAAGCTGGGCCACCCAAAGGCGAGTTATTTACCTAAGTGCTTCTAGGTACTTAGCGACTTTTGCGCCGGTTCGCCTACCAAGTAGTTCTTGTAATTCCGATGGCTCGGCACTAATAGCCGCTCTGGCGGAGCCGAAACGGCGAATAATTTTTTTGCGGGTAGCCGGACCGATGCCTGGAATTTCGTCCAACAGACTTGAGGAGCTGCGCCGGCGCTTAAGCGTGCTGTGGTAGCTTATGGCGAAACGATGCGATTCATCACGGATACGCTGCAATAGTTTTACAATGTGGCTATTCTTTGGCAAGAGAATAGTTATAAATTTTGAGCTTTCGCTAACATATGCGCCCATAGTTTTAGCTTTGGGCGTCGGGTTTTTACCTGGCTGGTTTAAAACGATGATTTCTTCCTCACGCTTAGCCAAACCGATCATCGGAATACTAAGACCGGCTGCGTCGCGGGCCTTTAACGCCACTTTGAGCTGACCCTTACCACCGTCGACTAGTATCAAATCAGGCGTCCCCCATTTTTGGCGGTTGGTCTCGCTCAAACGCCGGCTCAAGGCTTCATGCAAATGCACAAAATCATCATTGCCAGGAAGCCGCATCTTAAATTTGCGGTAGGCGGTTTTATCGGGCACGCCGCTGGCAAAAACTACCATGCTGGCAACGGTATCCGTGCCCTGCATATGGCTGATATCAAAACCTTCTATCCGCTTTGGCGGGTCAGCCAAGCCTAGTAGTTCGGCTAACTCAGTTAGTGCCCGGTCCTGGCTAGCATCTTGAAGCTCACGATCGCCAAATAAAATTTGCCGGTTGAGTTCGTATAGGGCAAAGAGTTGGTTGCGCAAGCTGGCGGCCTTTTCAAAATTCTTGGCCGAGGCAGCTTTCTTCATATCGCGTTCAATGCCGCGAACCAACGCTACCCGTTGGCCTCGTAGGTACTGCATTAGTTTGCGCAGATTGGCGCGATAATCGCTTAGACTAGTGCGCCCCTCCTCAAGGCCCGGATCAAGCCCCAAGTGGTAGTGCAGGCTGACGCGTTTTTGCCCAACTGGCCGACTAGTGGCGTATGGGAAAGCCCGGCGTAAATAGCGCAGAGCTTTTTTAACGGCTAAGCCATTTATGTAGGGGCCAAAATAGCGCGCGCCGTCATCCAGCGGCCGGCGTACTAAACTTACCGTCGGGTAGTCGCTTTTGTCATCAACTCTAACAAACTGCTGGCTTTTATCATCGCGTAGCAAGATGTTAAAGCGCGGTTGGTAACGGCGCACGAGCTCGGCTTCTAAAAACAGGGCGTCGGCTTCATTCTCTAGCTCTGTCCAATCAACATCGGCAATTTCGGCGACCAGTATATCAGTTTTAGAATCGCGGGCGCGGCTTGGCTGAAAATACTGGCGTACGCGGTTGCGCAAATTGGCCGCTTTGCCGATATAAATGATCTCACCGGCTTGGTCTTTATGAAAATAAACCCCCGGCGAGGTTGGCAACCGCGATAATTTGGTCTGCAGTTTTTTAGGACTCATTACAATCTTTAGCCTAACAGGCTATAAAATGTTTGTCATCAGATCGATGTAGGTGTTATAATGCTTGGACTAATTATTTAACGGGGAGAAAGGAGCAGCCGACATGAAAAAAATTGCACTTAATATAAATACTCTGGCTGCTTCTGTAGCCTGTTAACTCTTGCAAATAAATATCTTCTCAGACTGAATTTAGGCAATGTAAGCGCGGTAAGGAGCCGACGCAATGCGACCTCGTAAGGATCAAACCAAACAAATTCTAGCTTTCTATGGACAACGAGTCTGGAAATATCCCAGAAAAGTTATTGGCCTATTGCTTGTCATACCCTTAACTGTTTTACTCAACCAGTTCTTGCCGCCGATCATACTCGCTAACGTCTTAAACCGGCTTAGTACTAAGAACTTTGACGCACACCACATTTGGAATAGTTTTGGCGGGGATTTATTAGCCTATGCCGCGTTGACACTGTTTGGCGGAGTCATAGCTTGGCGAATAGTCGACTCGTTGGCCTGGCGGCTAGAAGGTAACGTTGAACAGGACATAGCTAGAAAAGTTTTTGACCATTTGTTGAGTCTCGGTGCTGATTTCCACGCAAATTATTTCGGAGGATCGTTAGTATCGCAGACCAATAAACTTATGGGGTCATACATTCGTATGGCCGACACCACTATATACCAGGTGGTGCCGCTGATAGCCAGCTTGTTATTTGCTACTATAATCCTGGCTCACCGGGCACCGTTATTCGTGATAATATTGCTGATTTTTTCAGTCTTTTATATAGTTACCTCTTTTTTTGTAACCAAGCCGGTGCGTAAACTTGGCGCCGAGCAAGCCGCAACTGAAAGTATTCAAACCGGCTATCTGGCTGATGCCATCACCAACATCATGACCATTAAAAGCTTTGCCGCCAAAGCTCATGAAAATCGCCGTTTTGCTAAAGCGACCAACAATACCAAAGACAGCCTAATGGCTTTGATGCGAGGCCACCAAAGACAGCAGATTTATTTCTCGTCGATGGCAAGTCTGATATCAGCTGCTTCCCTTACGATGGCGGTTGTTGGTGTGGCTATTTTCAAAGCCAATTTAGCGACAGTTTTCCTGATTCTGAACTATACCGCCAGCATTGTTGGACAATTGTTTCAGTTCAGTAATTCGGCGTTGCGTAACTACAACCGTTCGTTAGGTGACGCCAGTAATATGGTCTCCATACTGCAGCTGAATCAAGAGGTGGAGGATTCACCAAACCCCGAGAAATTAAAGATCAGGCAAGGAATTATTGAGTTTAAAAATGTAGTGTTTGGCCATGAAGGTTCTAGCGAAGCTATTTTTGAAGACTTTAATTTAACAATTTATCCAGGTGAAAAAATCGGTTTAGTGGGACACTCCGGGTCCGGTAAGACGACTTTTGCACGATTGTTGTTGCGGTTTTCAGATATCAGGGGTGGTGAAATAACTATAGATAGCCAGAATATCGCTGCTGTTGCACAGGATGATTTACGTTCCGCTATTGCTTATGTGCCGCAAGAACCGCTGCTTTTTCACCGCAGTATCGCTGAAAATATCGCGTATGGTAAGTCCGGCGCGAGCGTAGCCGAAATCGAGCAGGCCGCCAAGCTGGCTAACGCTCATGGGTTCATCAAAAACTTACCGAATGGCTATGAAACTTTAGTTGGTGAGCGTGGTATTAAATTATCCGGCGGACAGCGCCAGCGCATTGCTATTGCCCGGGCCATGCTTAAGAACGCCCCGGTTTTGGCGCTCGATGAGGCTACCAGTGCTCTGGATTCCGAGAGTGAAAAGTTAATCCAAGCAGCTCTTTGGAAATTAATGGAAGGTCGCACCGCCATAGTTATTGCACACCGCTTAAGCACGATCCAGCGGATGGATCGGATTGTGGTATTGGAAGAAGGAAAAATCGTTGAACAAGGCTCACACAAAGAGCTTATCGGCCAAAATGGCGTGTACGCTAAACTTTGGGCCCACCAGTCCGGCGGATTTTTAGAAGATTAAAGAGATACTTTATTTTTCGGCTTTTTGCTGGCTTGAAGTATCCGTTTCAGTTGCCTCGCCTTTGCCGGCCTGGCCTTCGGCGGCCTCGGCTTCGGCAGCTTCACCTTCGGCGCCCTCTTCAGCCTCGACAGCCTCTTCAATCTCTTCAGAGATCTGAGCCTTGGTCTCTACAACACTAGCAATCGGATGTTCGGGGTCTGTCAAGATGATCACGTCCGAGGGGACAACCAAATCGGCAACTGTAATCTTGTCGTGCAGTTCAGCCAGTTTGTTGCCATCAACGATGAACTCATTCGGCAGGTCTTTTGGCAAAGCTTCAACCTCCACTGTGTCAAGCTGATGCAGTACGACCAAACCGATTTTTTCAGCCGGTATTTCACCTTCGATATGTATGGGAACTTCGGCCTCGACTTTCTCATCCCGTTTAACAGCTTGAAAAACTACGTGCTGCATACGCCTTTTAAGCGGGTTGATATGGACGTCTTTGATTAACGCCAAGAAGTTTTGCGAGCCAACGCTAAGGTTGAGGGGGTGGTGCTTGCCGGCCTCTTGATACACCCGGACCATCTCACGCTCAGCCACAGCTACATGGATTGATGGCTGACCGTGGTTATGGATCACCGCCGGTATTAGCCCTTCATGGCGCAGCGAACCTAAGCGTTTCCCAATAACAGTACGCTCTTGCAACTTCAACGGTTCGTCCAAACTGCCCATGGATTAAAACTAAACTCCACTTCTTACCGCCAATATTGTAACAGATAAAGACCTTTTTGTTGATACAATTAGACTTATGATTTTTAGCGTTGATCATATTTTACAGGCCGGAGGAATTTTAGCGGTGGCGCTGATTATTTTTGCCGAGTGCGGCCTGCTGGTCGGGTTTTTCCTGCCAGGGGATACCTTGCTGATTGCCGCTGGTATTTTTGCCAGCGAGCATAAATTAAATATCTTCGCGTTATTACCAGTAGTAATAATCGCTGCCATAGCTGGCTACCAAGTTGGTTACCAAATAGGTTGGCGCGGTGGACCAAAACTTTTTAAGCGTAAAGATGGCCTGCTTTTCAGGGAAGATTATATCCCGCGTACCGAAAAATATGTCACCCGGCACGGTGGCAAAACTATGGTATTGGCTCGTTTCATTGCCGTAATACGCACCCTGGTACCGTTGGTCGCAGGTATCGGCAAAATGCGTAAAAGCACTTTCTTGTTTTATAACATCATCGGTGCGATCATCTGGATTAGCAGTATAACCCTAGGGTCTTATTGGGTCGGCAACCGCGTGGAAAATGTCGATAGGTTTATCATTCCGGTAGTGATTATCGGCATCGCCCTGACCGCCGGAGCCGAATTCTGGTTTGTTCTACGCAATAAGTCATCAAGGCGCCAACTGATTGAGGGCTTGCGCGAAGAATATAGGTATTTCTTTAAAAAGAAAGTGTAAAGATTTGTCTTCTTTTCCAAAGAAGCAAAAACTTTTTGACACCTTTTACCGAAAAGGTGTCGCCAAACTCTGGGCGCATGGCTCGCTTGATACAATCACCCGTCAAAGCGCCCAACAGCCTGCGGAACGACCCCTACGGGGATCGGTCTCGCTCTTTACTGTTTTTAGATGAGTCGCTCGGCTAAGTCCTCGGCTTATTAGTTGTGCTTTTGACGTGTTTGCTCAGGCTCGCCCTGCATGCCCAAATGATCAGTTTTCTCGAGTCCCAGAGAAATTCGCTTCCCAGGGTCCGGCTCTGGAACACTCACGGCGGGGTCTAGTAGAAATTCATAAAGAATTCTAGCTTTTCTAATGTCCTCATCTAGAACGCGGATAACTGTAGCTAGGTCAAGCAAAGACTTGGATGGTAGTAGCAATCTGCGAGCTTCCATCTCATCGGCAATAACAGACACGTTATTGCGCCTGTCGTGCGCCAATGATAATGCTTGTAGGGCAACTGCCAGTCTTTGAGCTCTTTCCAGAGTCGACTGATTAGCCTCTAGCGCCACTCTCTCCTTAAAATCACTTGTCATTTAAGTGTTTTGGCTAGGAATTGGCCGGTATAGCTGGTTTTGATTCTGGCGACCTGCTCCGGCGTGCCTTCAGCGATAATTCTGCCGCCGGCGTCGCCGCCTTCGGGGCCCATATCAATAATGTGATCGGCGTTTTTAATCATATCCAGGTTGTGCTCAATCACGATCATGCTATTGCCGCCGTCTACCAGCGCGTGTAGGACATCCAACAGTTTGGCCTCGTCGGCCATGTGCAAGCCGGTTGTTGGTTCGTCCAAGATGTAAAGCGTGCGGCCGGTAGCGCGACGCGACAGTTCAGAAGCTAGCTTGATGCGTTGGGCTTCCCCGCCGGACAACGTCGTAGCCGGCTGGCCCAAGGTTATATAGCCCAAGCCAACGTCAACTAAGGTTTGCAGTTTGCGGGCGATGGCCGGAATATTGGTAAAAAATTCCAGAGCCTGTTCGCAGGTCATTGCCAACACGTCACTAATAGTCTTGCCTTTGTAATGGATTTCCAACGCTTCGCGGTTATAGCGTTTACCGTGGCAGACCTCGCAGGTAACGTAAACATCCGGCAAAAAGTGCATTTCTATCTTGATTACACCATCACCGGCACAGTTTTCGCAGCGGCCGCCGCGCACATTAAAGCTGAAGCGGCCCGGACCATAACCGCGCAGTCGAGCCTCTGGAGTGGTTGAAAATAATTCACGGATGGGCGTAAAAACACCAGTATAGGTCGCGGGGTTAGAGCGTGGAGTGCGGCCAATTGGCGATTGATCTATGACAATCGCTTTATCAAGATTATTAATGCCCTCAATATCGTCATGTCGTCCTGGCACTGTTTGGGCACGCATTAACCTAGCTGAGAGCTCGCGCGCCAAAATGTCGTTTACCAAGCTGGATTTGCCGGAGCCAGATACACCGCTAACCACCACTAGCTGTCCCAACGGTATAGTTACATCCAGGTTTTTAAGATTATTTTCGCGGGCACCTCTTACGACCAATCGCTTGCCATTGCCCGGCCGGTGGGTCTTAGGCCTTGGAATAAACTTTTCGTGGCGCAAAAACTCCGCTGTGATACTGTTTTTAGCCTTGGCGACTTCATCTGGAGTACCGGTGGCTACCACCTCGCCACCATGGATACCGGCTCCGGGGCCAATGTCTACTAGGAAGTCGGCGCTACGAATAGTTTCTTCGTCGTGTTCTACCACGATTACGCTATTCCCCAGATCGCGCAATTTCTCTAGGGTATTAAGCAGGCGTTTGTTGTCGCGCTTGTGCAAGCCGATGCTGGGTTCATCTAAAACGTACAGAACTCCCTGCAAGCCCGAGCCGATCTGGGTTGCCAAGCGGATGCGCTGGGCTTCCCCGCCGCTCAAACCGACGGCGCCACGGGCCAGTGTAAGATAATTCAAGCCAACGTCCTGCAAAAATCTCAGGCGGGCATTGATTTCTTTTAGAATTTGATGGGCAATTTTCATCTCGGCGTCTGATAGTTTAAGGTTCTTGAAGAAATCACCCGCGTTGTCAATCGACAGCTCGCAAATGTCCATGATATTTTGCCCGACAACAGTTATGGCCAGCACTTCCGGTTTAAGGCGCCGGCCTCCGCAAGCATTGCATGGCCGCTCTTGCATAAAACGCTCTATGTCGTGGCGGATAAAATCGCTCTCAGTTTCTTTGTGGCGGCGCTCTAAGTTGGATATTACACCCTCGTAAGTAGTATTAAACGAGCGGCCGGGACCCAGGCTGATTTTATAGGTTTCACTACCTGTGCCATATAAGATTTTACCCAGCTGGTTTTTGCTCAGTTCGCCTGTCGGTTGGTGGATAGAAAACCCATAGTGCTCGGCCACGGCCTGCATTTTTCTCATGTACCAAGCGTCCGTATTTATACGGTTGTATGGCCTAATAGCCCCTTCGGCGATAGTCAGCCGGCCGTTAGGAATTACCAGCTCCGGATCAACCTCTAGGCGATTGCCCAGGCCGGTGCAAACCGGACAGGCGCCATACGGCGAATTAAAACTGAAGGTCCGCGGTTCCAGGTCTGGTATAGCCACGTCAGGGTGGTCGACACAGGCATACTTAAGGCTATATAGCTTGTCCTGCTTGTTATCGGCGTCATTAATTATCAATAAGCCCTCGGTTATATCAAAGGCCTGCTCCACACTTTGCACTAACCGGGTACGGCTGTCTTCATTATTAACCAAGCGGTCTACGACAATTTCTATTTTGTGTTTGTAGTTTTTATCCAAGGTCGGAAATTCATCCAAGGCATAAATTACGCCATCTACCCGAGCCCGGGCAAAACCGACGCGCAAATACTGTTCCGGGATATGTTCAAAGGCGCCTTTTTTATCTATTACCACTGGTGCCAAGATTATCAGTCTGGCACCTGGGCTGCCGGCCACAATTTGGTCGACCACGGCTGTAGTGGTTTGCCGCTGCACCGGCTTGGCGCAGACCGGGCAGTGCGGAATGCCGATGCGCGCGTATAGTAGACGTAAATAATCATAGATTTCGGTCACGGTTGCTACTGTACTGCGCGGATTACGGCTGGCGGATTTTTGGTCGATGCTAATGGCCGGGCTAAGGCCGTCAATCTGGTCGACATCCGGTTTTTCCATCAAGCCCAAAAATTGGCGGGCGTAAGCACTTAGTGATTCTACATAGCGGCGCTGGCCCTCGGCGTAAATGGTATCGAAAGCCAAAGAAGATTTACCGGAACCCGAAAGCCCGGTTATAACCACCAGCTTACCGCGCGGAATCTCAAGGGAAATATTCTTGAGGTTGTGCTCGCGCGCGCCCCGAATAGATATAACTTCACTCATTAAACCGAACGATTATACACAAATTTGCGGTTTTTTTCTAGACCCTAAGGTGGTACTACGAACACGAGCGCAAGCATAAGCATATAAATAAATATTATTGATTAGTATGCAATTTAATTATAGAATGTAGATAAGTTTTGGAGCGCTCTTTATGCTTAATGATCTAATCTTCTTGGGGCAAATCCCCGGAACCAATTTTCAGATAACTTTTACCGACATCGTGGACATATCTCTACTCAGCCTGGCTCTACTTCTTTGCGGCTACCTTTATTATCTGGAGTTGAAAGCAGCGTGGGACAGGAAATTCTCCGAGAAGTTGCAGAACCAGCGTTTTATTCTGCCGGTACAAGCGATTGGCCATATAAGTTTAGCTCTTCCAGCAAATAACGATCCTGTTCAGCTAGACCTGTTTGTTTTTCCAATTCCCCAAGACGCTTAAAGAAATGGGCGGCGCGGCTAGCCCCACCGCCTTCCATCAGACGCTGGCGGCGGAATTTTTCCCATTGTTCTTGCTCGCCGGGGCTGAGTGATTTGGGATAATTACGGGCTTTATATAGCGGTAGCAACAGTTTTAGCCTCTCATCAGCAAAATCCAGCTGAAGATCAGCCAGCTTTTCCGCGTCCGCGGCCCGGACTACGCGCATTCTGGTTCTATCAGTATCATTAATGAAACCATCGTAGAGCTGTTCGTCGACTTTCTGCGGGTCGGCAATTATCCCGGCTTGGACTTTGGGCCAGATAATTTCGGCGGCGGCTACCAGTTTGTCGCCAAAATCCTCAGCCTTTAGCAGCTTGGCCAGATTGGTATCAACTTCGGCGCTGTTAATTTTCAGCCGGCTAGCGCTTTTGGCGTCCAAAACTGACAACGGGGCAATAGTTGGGCATCTGTTATAAGACAGGACCTTTACAGGAAAATACGGCTCCGCAACACGCACTGCGCCAACCTGCTTACTGGCAGAGCCAGTAACTCTGCTGGCGCTTGCGGCGGATTGCGATGTTGCCGGCTGTGACTGCTCCTTCGCAGTACCATTACTGTACAGCTCAGTCCGCTGCTCGCCGGCGCCTTGCACTCCACTCGCCTGCGTGCTGCTGGAAGACCGATATTGCCATGCTGCCGCGAGCTCTGTCGGAGACATTGACAAAAACGGGGTAGGGTCAATGCGCAAATCATATACCAGGGCAGCATTTTTGCTGGGGTCTGGCGCAACCATTACCGCTATGGTAGTTTTTTCGTATTCAGCCGGGTAGCGTCCGCTGGTATAGATAAAGGGTCTGCCCGTGGCGACCAGTGCGGCGATTTTATTTTTGTCGCGCAGTTTGAGTAGATAATTAAACAGTTTTGGCTGCTTGGTTTTTACCAGATTGGCCAGCGCAATTACGGCTTTAACATCGCTTAGGGCGTTGTGGGCGTTAGCGTGCTCCAGTTTATTAATCTGACTGATATCTTCCAAGCGGTTACTGGCTTTGCCATCAGGGGCAAATGGCCATTTTATACCTTCCGGCCTGAGCGCCCGCGTCATACGTACCACGTCAAGCAGATCCCACTTGCCACGGCTATCTTTCCATTGCCACTCGTAAGCATCCACGAAGTTGCGCCAGAGTGTGAAGCGTATAAATTCATCGTCAAAACGGATATTATTATAACCAGCAGCGATGGTATCCGGCGTAAATACTTGACGTGTTAAGTATTTTGTAAACTCAGCTTCGGTGACCCCTTCGGTGATTGTCTGTTGCGGAGTAATACCATGCACCATCACGGCGTCCGGTTCCGGCAAAATATCGGATGTCATCTTAACTAGCGTGTTATCAGGCTCGCCTACTGGTTTAAGGTTCATGTCAGTTCGTTGCCCGGCAAACTGCATGATACGTGCCAAGCGAGGGTTGAAGCCGCTGGTTTCCAGATCATAAAAATAAAAAGTCATTTTTAGTATTCCAGTTCGCCTATCTTTGGGTTGCCGATTTGGACCACCTGCCCGGGTTCAATATTTTGGCGTTCTAGCTCGCGCATGACCCCCATTTTACGCAAGATGTCGCGCAAGCGCTGTTGCCCATGATAATCGTTAAAGTTAATGCGGTTAGCAAAGCGTTCAACTTTTTTGCCGGTAATTATAAATACGCGGCCGGCTTTTTGGACGGCCCAGGAATCATCATTGTCTTTGAGGCCGATAGTTGGCAGTCTGAGTTTTCTGGATGTCCTGTGGACTTTTTTGTGGGCTTTATCAACTTTGCTGAGAGCGGCGCGCAGGAGTTCCTCCATCCCCTGACGGTTCGTATTGGAAATTGCCAGCAGCAGAGTCCCGCGGGGTAATACTTTTTTAAGACGAGCTATTTTCTTGTTAAGTTCTTTTTTGTCGAAGCCGTCGATTTTAGTCAATGTTACTATCTGTGGTTTTTTGCTTAGATCGACTTGATAGGCAGCAAGTTCTGACATGATGGTTCTATAAGCCTCGGCGACATCTTCGTTGTAGACGTCAATCAGATGTACGAGCACGCTGGTGCGTTCCACATGGCGCAGAAACTCGTCACCCAGGCCCCTGCCCTGGCTGGCACCCTTAATCAGTCCCGGGATGTCAGCAAACAGTAAGCTATGTTTTTTATCAATATCGACGACGCCTAAATTGGGAGTCAATGTTGTGAACGGATAGTCGGCAATTTCCGGCTTGGCGTTACTAATAACTGACAGCAGGGTGGATTTACCGGCGTTGGGTAAGCCGACTATCCCGACATCGGCAATCATCTTTAGTTCCATAATCCCCTCGAGCTGCTGGCCCTTTTCACCCTTTTCGGCGATACGGGGCGCTTGCCGGATAGAGCTTACGAAATGGGCGTTACCAAATCCGCCCTTTCCGCCTTTAGCAACTACGAACTCCTGACCATCGGCGGCCAGGTCGGACAATGTTTGACCACTACTGTTAACCACCGTACCAACCGGTACATCCACTAGTAAATCCTCGCCGCTTTTGCCGTGGCGCTTAGACTTGGCGCCGGGCTGGCCATCTTGGGCTTTAAGTAACTTCTTATAGCGAAAGGTTGCCAGCGTGTTTTGGTTACGACTGGCGCGCAAAATTACGCTACCGCCATTGCCGCCGTCACCGCCGTCCGGTCCGCCTTTTGGACGGAATTTTTCGTGCCTGAAACTAAGCGCGCCGTTGCCGCCATCACCTGCCCGGAGTATCACCTGAACTCTGTCAACAAACATATAATTAAGGGTAGCGCGTTTAGCTTACAGGGTAAAGCAAGTCTGTCTCTAGTAAAGATAGCTGAAGTCACCCACCTGGTCGGCAGGTATAGTCCGGTAGTCTACCGTATCCCAGCCTTCTTGATTCATTTCAGAAATGGTAGCGCTGCCGTCGCTATTCACGCTCTCGACGAATCCTACGTGGTCATAAGAAAACCAGATAACAGCGCCCGCCTGCGGTGTATTGCTCCAAGGCAAGCCATGTTCAATATAATAGCTTTTCCAGGTGTAAGCATCGCCCATGTTTTGCGGAACCGGGCGGCCAATCTGGGCCCGCCTAAAAGCTGCCCACCATGTGCACCAGCCACAGTCATAGGCATCGTTTATCCCGAGGCTGCATGAGCCAAAACGGTGGGCCCCGGTAGCTGCTATATTTCCAAATAAGTTTAGGGCGGCCGTAGCCACCACTGGTTGAATGCCGTTAGGTATCCAGACCAGCTCGCCGCTGCTTACACCATTTTCGGCATCATTGACCGTTATAAAAGTATCGACATTGGCTTGATATTTATTGGTGATACTAGCTACGGTGTCTCCGGGTTTGACCTGGTAAACTATACCCTCTGCCGGCGGAATCAGCAGTATGGTATCAACTTTTAAGGTGTCGCTAGTAAGATTATTGGACCAACGGATGCTATTGGCGCCAATGCTAAATTTAGTGGCTAAACTGCCGAGGCTATCGCCGTTGGCGACAGTGTAATGAGTGATGTCATAGCGTGATTTTTCGGCGGTGGAGACGATTTGTGGCTTAGCCAAAGTAGTGCTGTCATTGGGCACCACAGCCAGCAGGATGGCTGAGGAATCGGCGCGGTTGCGCACCATGGTCAGTTCAGGTAAATGAGCCATCTGGGCGGCTTGCAGGGCGATTTCGTCAGATGACAGCTGATCCAAAGGACTGGAAACTGAGCTGGCCGTGCTCACCAGACTATCGGCAGCACTGCTGCGAACTGTCTGGCTAGCCGAACGGTTAACTAGTAAAAACACACTTATGGTTACAAGTAATATAAAGTTTCCCGCGATCACACCCCAGCGGGTGGCCCGGCGGCGAGATTTCTTATTCATCTTATCGAATCTATAGGGTAGGCCTGGTAGAGCCATGACAGTTTCCATGCCCCGCTTGCCCTTACGCCTAATAAACGCCAATTTGGGTCTACGAATTTCTAAATCACTCCTAGGAGCGCGCCTTCGGCTGCTTTTACCAGGTCGCCCGCGCCGCATATCATTATAGCAAATAGCACCTTTGCGCCCCTACCCGAATCTATGGCTGCGCACACGTGGTCGGACAATATTGCTGGATGGCTTGATTCTGCTCGGCCTGCGTATCGGAGTAGTGAATTTTGCCGTCGTCGCCAGCTATGAAATATAGGTAATTAGTGTTAGAGGGATGCGCTACGGCCTTCAGCGCCGCGGCCGTTACATTGCTGATAGGCCCGGGCGGCAAGCCCGCATGCAGGTAAGTATTATAGGGCGAGTCGATGTTAACACTGCGCGGTACTCCGGCTATATCGGCCGCGTAGTCAGCGGTGACATTAGACTGCAGCATCATGCCTTGCTTCAGGCGGCTGATAAAGACTTGGGCAATGGTCGGTTCCTGGGCTGCATCACCGCTTTCCTGCAACACAATTGATGCCAGGGTTATTCCCTGGTAGGTACTCAGTCCTTGAACAGAAAAACCTTGTATGATATCCGGTGTAAGTTGTTGGGCCATTTCATTCAGCGATTCCTGAACAATAGTTGCGGCTGGGGTGCCGGCTTCTTTTTGGAAAGAGTCAGGATAAAGATAACCTTCCAGACCGGCGCCAGCCGGCAAGCTGGTCAGCGCCGGGTTACCGGCATAGGTCACGGGGTTAAAAACCGTGTCTATTTCAGCTTGGCTATAGCCGGACTTGGCAAAGGCTTGCTCTATTTGGTCTACGCGCAAGCCGGGTAAAATAGTAAGCAGATTCTTGGTCACCTCGCCCTTGACCATTTTATCGACTATTTGCTGGGTGCTCATAGATGGGCTCAAAGAATAAGTACCGGCCTGTAAACTGGCCTGCAGCTCTTTATCGCGAACATAGGTTTCGAAAGCCCCAGCGCTGCGAATTAGACCGGCTTGTTGCAAATTAACAGCGATTTGGTTTATGCCCACGCCCGAGCTAACCGTAAAGTATTTAGCAGTGGTAGATGAAGATACTGGTTGCAGGTTGTGGTTATATTGAATATGCACACCAACCGCACCTCCAATAACAATTAATCCGATCAGAACTACAGTAATTAGCCATACGCTGCGGCGCTGGCGGCGGACCGGCGGTTTGAATTTGTATCTTTTTATTTTTAAGCCTAGCATGGCACTCTTTCTGATTCCGGCGCGTCTAAAAAGTCTTGCAAAATTATGGCGGCGGCCAAAGCGTCAATATCCTGATCCTTGGCTTTTAGCCTCAGTCCTTCAGCTTTGATACTGGTAAGGGCTTCGTCTTGCCAGTAAAACGGCAACTCTATGCGCTTCTTAGCGGCGTCTACCCAGTTTTGCACCCAGGCCGTTTGGGCGGTATCATACCCTTGTAGATTACGCGGCAGACCGACCACGACGATTTGCATGTCGTGCTCTTTGATGATCTGCTGCAACGCTTTTAGCGCACCGGCGGTCTTGATGGTTGTCAGCGGCTCGGGCAAGCGAGCAAGGCTTGAGGCACGGGCTATACCGATGCGCTTTTTTCCCACATCCAAGCCCAACAGTTGTTTAACTTCCACTTTTGACCTGTTGCTGCACCACCGTTATTTTACTGGCTTTGGGCGCTTTGGAAACCCAGAACGGGCTCAGCTTGACAGTTACGTTTTTAACACCGGGCAAGTTATCTATAGCCGCGGCAATATCGCCGGTTTTTTGGCCGACAGCTTCTTTCTTGATGCTGGCGACATCCAGAATTGGTACCGCTGTGGTGTCTTCGGTAACGGCTAGAGTTGCGGTAGTTGGCGAGCTTTGGCTTTGAACGCTTACAGTCGCGCTATTTAGTACGTTACCGTTGCTAAGCTTTTGCTCACTGGAGTTAACTTGTTTATTGAGGGCGTCGGTAATGGCTTTTTGCAGGTCGCTCTTTTGCAAAGTGAGCACAGTATAAGTGATTTTAATGGTCACGCTGACTGTGCTGGCTTGCTGGCCCACGGCCGGAGTAGACGTAACCACCGGTGTACCGGCCTGAAGCGTAGAGGTTAGAACATAGAGGCCCTGACTAGCCAGTTGGTTTTCAAAACTCTTTGTGAAGCTGCTGGTGTCGCTGCTGGTAAGTTTGCTCTGAGCGCCATCTAAGTCTGCCTGACTGACAACGGTGATGATATTATCTGTACCGCCGCTCATTTTTGATCCAGAGCCAGTGATAGTAGAGTACCCAGAAACCGAGTAGCCACCAGAGATGTCCTGATTGAATTTGCTGCCCCCGGTTTGGGAAACCACATCCACGTTATTGCTAGCCATGTCATCCTCGCAGCCACTTCCATTGAAATGGCTAGGAGGAACTACCGCGTTTTCTTGTGTGATATAGGTTAGTCCATTCAAAGTTATCCCCGTGCCGGCAGACACCGTATGGTTTGTGCCCGATAAAGTATCGTTTTGATTACAATTATAAAAAACCATGGTGCCAGAAGCTTTTTGGCCGTTGTTTTGCTGGCCGGTGACTGGCACGCTCTGGGTACTGGTTTCGGTGGAGCTTTTTTGGGCGGCGGGTATGTTGCCGCCAGTTTCGTCAAGGGTTTTAACGGCGCTTGACGCATTAAGCGTCAGGCTGGCGGAAACCGGCAAGCTGGTAGTCTGGACGGTGATGGTAGCTTTGGGCAGCACAAACACTGCCAAAATGATGAATACTATCAACAGAATAAAAGCCAACATACCCAAGCCCAGCATTATACGAAAACGGTCAAAATTGGGTACCTTTACCTTGTTAGATTTGGGAGTCTTGGCAGATTTTTCCGGTTTTTCCGCTGGCTTATCTTCATCCCCCAGGGCAATGGCCTCCGGTTCTTCCTCTTCGTGATCGCCTGCCAACTCGCCAATAGAACGGTGGTAATCTAGCTTGGCGTTATCTTCATCAATATCGCCTTCGTTAGTCGGTATACCTTCGGCTTTAGGCGCCGGCATTCCGGCACGCGGTGAAGGCGGGATTTCGGGCTTGTCCTGTAGGCTGCTAGCCACATGTAAACCGGCGGCGCCAGCTAGCGGCAAGAGGGCTTCTTCTTTAGTTATCAAAACCACGTTTTTGTCAGCGTTGTCGGCGCTACGCCCAAGCAGGCGCATATTGACTATGCTTTGCAGCGTGGTTGAGCGTTTTGGCAGCACCAGGGCTACAATCTTCTCTTTAGCAGTCTCTACCTTATCAATGATGGTTGTAATCTCATCATCCACATCCACATACACCGTCTCTTTGTCGAGCTTGGGGGGAATTTTGCCAGATGGTTTAGTCGCGCTCATAGGCTTATATTCTTAACATCTTATTGAGTTTATCCTTAACGGAGGCGTTATCGCCAGCCACGCCGCTATTTATAGTGTCCATACCGACTCTAAGTAAACCCATGGCCGTGATAAAGGTATGGTCGTTAACATCGCCGGTGGTATCGGTGATACCTACCACCTCATCTGGTTGTATGTGGTGCACAGTAGGCTTTTTGGTAAACGGCAGGCTTTTGTACCAGTCGCCGTCCTGAAGTTGATCCATCAACATGTGCAAGGAAGAACCGCCGCCGCACAACAACAGGTGCTGCGGCAGATGGTCTAATTTATCAAATTCGGAAAGCGCCAGTTCTACGCCGCTAAGCCAGACGTTCAGAGTTTTTGACAAGGCTTTTTCTATCTCGGCCTTTTTTGCACCTTCTTGGGCAGCGCTTAGGGCCAGCTTTAGCGATTCTGCTTTAGTGAAATCTATGTCCAACTCACGCTCAATAGCATGGGTAAAGGCCCGGCCGCCGATGCCAAACATCTTAGTACCTTCTACGCCGCCTTCGTTGACTACGGCTATATCTGTAGTGCCGCCGCCGACATCCATTAGTACGGCGCTTATAGAAGTGCTGGCGTTATCGCCAACTACCGAACGGGCTACAGCGAACGGCTCAGCCGCCACCGCCAAAAGCTCCAAATCAAGTTCGGCGGCTGTGCGCTCCAGTGCGCCGATATGGATCATCGGCGCGAAGGCGGTGTACATCTCTACCACCACGTCGCGTCCCTGGAAACCTACCGGATTGGTAACTTTATAGCCATCGATGTCAATACGTACCAACGCACTGTTTACCAAGCGCACTTCTACGTCTTTGCCGCCCAGCTCCCAAGCCAGTTGCTGCCGTGCTTTGGCCTCAGCGCGCTCTTGTACCAACTCTATGATGCGCGACATCTCATCAATGCTCAGTTCTTTTTCGGAATTTTTGCGGGTAAAACGTACCGTGCTGGTAGTGCCTTTTACGAGTTCGCCGGCGATACCCAGTATAGCCGTGCGGGCGCTCACGCCGGCCTGTTGCTCGGCCTTAGCCAGGGCTTTGTCGCAGTTGGCTACCACAGCTTCGATATCAGAAATTGCGCCGGCTTGCATATCAGACAGGTTCTGATGGGCTCGCCCGACCCCTATAATCTCCACGCTATCGCCGATAACCCGGCCAACAAGAGCTTTTATAAATTCGGTGCCCACATCTAAGGCCACTATATATTTGCCCACCGGTTTACCCCGCCTGGCAACTTCTTTGACTTTGGGGAGTTTGCTCCTTAGAGCTTTAGCTTTATCAAGCATATTATCAGATTGATTATAGCACGCTAACACCTGCACCGTCCGCCCTGCTGCCCGGCAAAGCCGGGCATTCCGGCGGACTTTTGGCGCATTACGGCGTCAGAGTCTCCGCTACTCCTTCACGGTATTGTACATACAGCTCAGTTTGTTGCTCGACTCTTCCTTGTACTGCATCCAGGTGCAGGGTTAGCAATTTATTGTAGGACGGCTTTGATACGGCGCACGCCCGCCGAGGACGCTTCTTCTTTCATAATGTGGAACTTCTTGCCGCCTTCGCCGATTTGGCCGGTGTGCTCTACATGCGGGCCGCCGCAAATTTCGCGGCTGAAAGGTTTAACCGAATCACCAATAGTATAAACTTTAACTTTGTCGCCATATTTATCACCAAAAGCACCGCTCGCAGTTTTTAGAGCATTTTTGGTTGATTCTTCTTTCCAAGTCACCGGCAAATCTTCGGCAATTTTTTCATTGACGATTTTTTCTACCTCCGCTAACTGCTCTGGTGTGACTTTTTCTGGGTGACTAAAGTCAAAACGCGTGCGCTCGGAAGTAATATTGCTGCCGCGCTGCACCACATGACCGCCCAAAACATTTTTGAGCGCCTGGTACATCAAATGCGTCACGGTGTGATACTTAACAACTTGCTCGGAATGGTCCGCCAGCCCACCCTTGAACATGCCAGTTGTTGCTGTACGCGAACGCTTACGCTGGTTCTCCATTAGTTCTTCAAAGTCTTTCTCTAAATTTTCATCTATTTTCATTTTTAGACGTTTTGCTTCTTCCTCGGAAAGTTCAATCGGAAAACCATAGGTATCAAAGAGAGTGAAAGCCATTTTACCATCAAGTGTTGCCCCTGGCATACTAATTAATTCTCCGTATAAACGGTGAATGGGGGTTGGTTTCAAAATATATTTTTCAAACTCGTGAAGGCCTTTACGGAGGGTTTGGCGGAAGAGTTTTTCTTCGCGGGCAAAGGCTTCCAGTACCTCTTTTTTGCGTTTGGCCACTTCTGGAAAATCTTCTTTGTATAAATCTACAATGACGGGTGCGATTTTTTCGCATAAATCCTGCTCTATGCCCAAATCAAAGGCGTAGCGGATGGCCCGGCGCAGCAAGCGGCGTAAAACGTAACCACGGTCTTTATTGCTAGCTACCACGCCATTTGCGCCCAAAAAGGTCGCGGCACGCAAGTGGTCGGCTATTACGCGCATACTATGTGAGTGCTCTTCGTATTTTTTACTGCTTAACTTTTCTAACCTGTCAATAATTGGTTTGAGCAGGTTCGTTTGATACGCATCACCAGTACCCAAAGCGGCTGCGGAAATGCGCTCTAAGCCGCCGCCAAAATCCACATTAGGTTCGGGTAAGTGCTCAAACTGCTCACCTACTTTTTTATAAGTCATAAACACACTGTTGCCAATTTCTAGAAACCGGCCGCACTCGCAGTTGGGATGGCAGTGCTCACCAAATTCGTCTTTGTGGGGTGATTCAGTATCGAAAAAAACTTCACTGTCGGGACCACCGGGCTCGCCTTCGCGCATATCTGCCGGTCCACCTTCGCGGCTCCACCAATTACAAGATGCATCGTAATAAAAAATCCGCTCGCCCGGCTTCATGCCACGCACGTAGCCATTCTCAGTATTCCCAATATCCCCAGTTTTGGCTTCTACATTTTTAGCGTTAAAAAGCTTTTGCCATATTTCCGTGGCTTCAGTGTCCTTATGAATGCCGTTATTTTCATCGCCGATAAAACACGTCACATAGAGTCTGGTCGGATCCAGACCGATAACATCTGTCAGAAACTCAAAAAACCAGGGAAGCTGTTCTTTCTTGAAATAATCACCCAAGCTCCAGTTACCTAGCATTTCAAAAAAAGTAAAATGTCGACCATCGCCAATGTCTTTGATATCTGGAGTTCTAACGCATGGCTGTGAGTTAACTAGACGATTACCGTTCGGGTGTTTTTCGCCCAGCAAATACGGTACTAGTGGCTGCATGCCGCTGCCGGTAAACAGAGTCGTCGGGTCGTCTTGGGGCACTAAGCTAGCCCGCGGAATAACTTTGTGTCCGCGTGCCTTAAAGAACTCCAAATATTTTTTGCGTATTTCCTGCGCCGTCATTACTGTTATTGTAACAGATTATAGGTGTTAAATCTTTAAGTGCAGTTCCTCAGCATTAGGACGCGGACCAGTTTTTTCGCCCGTTACCAGATAGTGTATCCATCTAACTATGCCACCATGCGTAACGATTAGTGCCATTTTATAGGGTTGGTCTTTCAAGTCTTCTAGAAAGGATTGGACGCGTGTTTCAACTTGGGTAGATGATTCGCCACCATAGGGTATCAGGTCATATTCATATTGATTGAACAGATCACGCATCTCGGAGCCCAGTTCCTTTTTAACCTCAGTATTTGGTTTACCTTCAAATCGACCAAGGCTTACTTCTATTAGTCGGTGGTCAATGTTGATGGTTTTTCCTAGTTTTTCAGCTATTGGCATCGCCGTAAATGTGGCACGTTTAAGCGGTGAGCTGTAAATTATTTCAATCGGTTTAGGCGCAAGTCTTTCTGCAAGTTCTTGGGCTTGAATTTCTCCTTCACTAGCAAGGGGTTCATCAAGCTGGCCGTTCGTAATGCCATTGATATTTGCCTCTGTTACGCCGTGTCTAACTACAATGAGCTCCATCTCGCTATTTATACCACAATGCCGCCGCCCCGGCACCAAAAACTTGAAGTTCCACAATCTGATTGCAGACTGCTCCACTCAGGTTTTGATGCGGGGCAAGCCGAGACATTCTAAATTACTATTCCTCCGCCCAAACACTCTTGGTCGGAGTAGAAGACGGCGGATTGACCGGGAGTTAGCGCCCGAACTTCTTCTTCTAGCTCTGTAATCCACTCCTGCTTTCCAAGGACCAGCCTTGGAAACAACCTTTTGACAGGAACTAACTTGGCGCGGTGGCGCGTACGGACAGACAGTTTATAGTTTTTAGGTTTTAGTTTATAGGCAGCTTCAAAATCTGTGTTTATCCAATACATATCGGTTAGTTTGACTTCCCTGCTCCATAATTTCTCGTCCTGCAGATCAGTTGTTACATAGACTTCGTTCTCTTTCATATCCTTGCCGGTGACGTAATAGGGCAGGCCACCGCCGACCTCCAACCCGCGGCGCTGACCGATGGTATAGAAAATTGCGCCATCATGTGTCCCTACTTCCCTGCCCATTTGGTCGATTATCTTGCCGGGTTTGGTTTTGACAAACTGCTGCAAAAACTCTTTGATACCGACCTTGCCCACAAAACAAATGCCCATGCTGTCTTTTTTATCGGCTGTAACCAGATTGAATTTCTTGGCTAGTTCCCTAACCTGTGGTTTGGTAAAATCGCCCAGCGGAAAAATCGTCTTGGCTAGGGCTTCTTTGGTCACGCGGTACAAAAAATAAGTTTGATCTTTGTTGGCGTCTTTGGCCGTGAGTAGTCGCCCATCTTTTGTCCGTGCATAGTGTCCGGTAGCGATAAATTCGGCGTCATTCTCAAGAGCTGTTTCTAGAAAAAGTTTGAATTTAATTTCCTGGTTGCACATGATGTCCGGATTAGGTGTAAAACCTGCTCTAAAACCATCCAGCATATATTCCACTACCTTTTCCCTGTATTGTTCTTCGAAGTCATAAACTTTGAGATCTACACCAAGTTGTACGGCGACTCTTTTGGCGTCCTGGAAATCATCCATCCAAGGGCATGGCATACCGGGCAAGTCTTGAGTCCAGTTTTTCATATAAACGCCCACGACCTGGTAGCCCTGCTGTTTTAGCAGGGCGGCTGCCACCGAACTATCCACACCTCCACTGAGGCCCACAAAAACGGTCTTCATCGGTATCAGTTTAACAGATTAAGCAACTAGAATGGACGCTCACCTCTAGAATGTTCAGATATCCAAAAATACAGTGATTTTATCGGCTTTGACGTGCATTACGCCGCGGCTAACCTTCATGTTGAAATCCGCCTTCTCGGGCATGCGCACGGTGATGGTACACGGAATCAGCAGCGTCATAAAATTTCTGTGGTGTGGCAGGACATCAAAAGGCCCGGTTTTGTTGGCGGCCGATAAGCTGACTGCCGGCCCCTCAAAATAAGTCCTGAAGGGGGCATAAATTTTTACTCGCATGGTGAGTTTATCTTGATCCATGGCCGTATTCAAGAATTCAGTATGTCCTCTACGCCTTTTAGCATATCCGCCCGGCTGATATGCTCGCCCGTCTTGCCACTAAAACTTTCACTCACATACATGTCCTGGGAGAAGAATTCGATTAGCTTGCGGGCCTTGGCAAAATCGTTACGATCGGCCAAAGACAGTTCGTTCTCGCCAATAATGGCAATGATGTTTTTAAGTGATTCATACTTTTGTAGTAAGGTCTGAACCTTAACACTTAAATTATAGTGGCGCAGACCAACAGTTTCCGGATTAAGCAGGCTGGAGCCGCTGCGGATAAGGTCGACTGCCGGACGTATACCCTGTTCAGCCACCTTGCGGCTAAGTACGATGACGCCATCCAGTTCATGCTGGATCATTTGTACCGCCGGGTCAGATAAATCGTCGGCTGGCACATAAATGGTCTGTACGGTGGTGATAGAGCCATTTTCCGTGGAACTTAGACGGTCTTCAAAAGTTTTAACGTCAGAAAAAATCGTTGGTTCGTAACCACCTTCGTTGGGAATCTGCTCTAAAATAGTTGACAGTTCATTATGCGCCTGAATGTAACGATACATGTTATCGACAAAAAACAAGATATCTTTTTTCTCTTCATCGCGGAAATACTCAGCACTAGCCGTGGCCGATAACCCTACTAACACGCGCTGTACAGGATTTTGGTCCATCTGACCAAAGAACATGCAGGTATTTTTGAGCAAATCACGCTCTTTTAGGGTTTCGTAGAGCTCGTGGCCTTCACGGATGCGCTCGCCAATACCGGCAAAAAAGCTTAGTCCTTGGCCACTTTTAGCAATATTATGAATCAGTTCCATGGTCAATACGGTTTTTCCTACACCAGCACCACCAATAATGCCGATCTTACGACCCTTCACGAACGGCGTGAAAAAATCTATGACTTTGATACCAGTTTCCAAAATCTCGGCTTGGGCAGCCCGAAACGAGGTACGCGGCTGCAGCGGTTGCATGATATTTTTGTATTTCAGCTCCGAGGGAGCTGGCAGCGGCTGGCCGTCCAGCGGGCGCCCCAGGGCATCCAACACCCGGCCGATAATGGCATTGCCCACCGGTACGTTAATTCCGCGGCCAGTACGTTCAGCCGGCATATTTTTCTGGATCGACCGGTCGCCCATTACGTTAAGACAAACGGCTATGTTGTCCGGATCAAGTCTATTGACTAGCAGCACGCTGTGCGCCTGGTTATGTACCGACAACAATTCGCCAATATCCGGGCCATCCTCATCAAATTGTACTGTCACTACAAGGTCGCGCACCGACCTGACTGAGCCGATACTCATCCCGTTACCTTTCGCAGACCATTGATGATTTCTTTGAGTCGCTCGTCTTTTTGGTGGCGACGGGCGCGGTTATAAGACGTGTTCAGGTCATCGTATGACTCATCGGCTTTGTCGCGAGCGACAGTCATAGCTTTAAAACGGCTGGCGTACTGTGCTAGTTTAGATTCCAGAATAACTTCACTCAAAGTAATTTGCATCATCGAACGCTCCAAGTGATCGACGACTTCGTAAGTACTTGGCTCGAAAAGATAAGTTTGTTCGCTAATTATTTCACCGCTGCCCCTAATATTACGTCCGCGTTCGGCGACCGCTGCGCTAAGTTCTATCTTCTTAACGTCCTGACTGGTTAGCGAAATATAAGTCTGATAATAAACTGTGGTGGAAGCATATTTTTGAGCCTCTACTACTAGCGGCATAACATTAATGTTGCGGTCCTGGGCTGGTAGTTTGAAACTTTTAACGACAGGTACGTGCGCCTGAGCCAGCTGGGTGGTACCATGATGACCAACCACGATAATATCGTTTTTCTGTGAATTGTAATTCTGCAGTGCCAGCTCGATAAGTTTCTGGTCGATATCACCACTCAAACTTCCCTCGCTGGTAATCAGAAGCATCAGATTTTTATTAATGACGCTGACTGCCAAGTGGCTGCGGCCAAAGTGGAACATTTCATCAACCCGGATCTGTCGGTAAATTTTCCAGAGCTCTCCAAAAAATTTTTCTGAGTTTTCTACCTCGTTTTTGATCTGGCTAATATGCATGCTGGCAATGCCCTCAAAAGCGCCAGTAAGCTCGACGACGGTTCTTGTAGCATCGCGCTCCTGTGAAATCTCGTTAAGTTGGCGCATATTTTTAGACTGCCCCCGGGCTGTTAACGCGTTCTCTCAGCTCGACCCGTACGCGTTCGTAATCCGCTTCGGTTTTGACTTGTGCAGCAGCCTCGTTGGCACTGCGCTTTAAGGCGGTAATATTGACATTGGGTGACTGCGGATCCATCAGGATATCAAGCATCAGTTGTTGGGCCATTAAATTATAAGTTTCGCCTGGCACCTGGGTTAAAAGTTCGTAAAAACGGCGTCCACGGCTCATATCTTTCTGGATAGTCCCTTCCGCTTCGGAACCGAAGTGAGCGAACTCTTGCGCCCGGGCATAATCTGCCAGCAGTTTTAAGGCTTGAGTAGTTTGGCTTTTTTGACGTTCATTGTGGCCGCGACTACCCACACGGGTAACGCTCAAACCGACGCTCAGTGCTGGCCGTAAACCTTCGTGGAAAACATCCATGTCCAGAATCCACTGGCCATCGGTAATCGACATGATATTGGTGGGCAAGTAGGCAGTTATATCGCCGGCGTCGGCTAGTACTAACGGTATAGCCGTCAGACACTTATGATTTTTGCTTAACTTACCCGCCCGTTCTAGCAAACTAGAGTGAGTATGAAAAATATCGCCAGGGTAAGAATCACGCCCTGGACTGACGCCGGAAAGCAGTGCAATTTCACGATAAGCTTGGGCGTGAGTAGTTAAATCGTCATAAATTACAATGCTGTCTTGGTTGGCTACCTGCCAGAGATATTCGCCCAGCGCGCAACCAACGTAGGGCGCTAAGTAACTAATGACCAACGACTCAAGGATGGTTGAGACTACCACGATAGTTTTTTCCATAGCTTGGTTATCAGCTAGCCGGCTAAGTAGGTTATCTATATCGCTGCGCCTTTTAGCCACCAGGACGTAAATTACTACTTGGTCGGTGGTGCGCTGGTTAATAGCAATTTGGGTCGCCAGCGTAGATTTACCCGACTTGCTATCTCCCAGAAGGGCCATGCGTTGGCCACGGACAATCGGGAAAAGTGTATCGATCAGTGTTACGCCAGTCTCCAACTGGGTATCCAAATGTTCACGGGCATAAATTGGCGGAGAGGTGTTGAATACCGGCCAATTGGCGTCAGCGGCAACCGCGCCTTTACCGTCTAGCGGTTCGCCAGTTACGGAGATTACCCGGCCGATAAAATCTTTGCCTACCTTAGCTGAAAGTTCTGGTTGCTGGACTACGGCTACCATACCGACTCTGAGCAGCGAAGTACCCATATGTAGTACCAGCACCTTATCTTCAAAAATTCGTTGCACAAAACCGCGGCTACCGTCTTCAAAAACCACCAACGCATGAATATTCACTGGCTGCAGGCCGCGGACTTCCACCAAAAAACTGTTAATAGCGATAATTTCGCCCACCGGGTTACCGGCAGCGACAAAACGTTGAAAGTGCGAGCCGCCCTTAATGTCCATGGGCAGCTCCCGCAATTAGTGTCACCAGATATGGTTCCTGCTGCTTCAGACGAGTACGCAGGCTGAGGTCAAAAATCTTATTAGGTGTCCGGAGTACGCAGCCGGCGGCAATAGTCGGTTGCAAGCCTACTTGCACCAAGGTTTGCGGATGGATATTAATTCTAAGCCAGACTAATATGCGTTCCATAACCTGTGGCGAGGGCTCGCTGGCAAAACTGATGTGCAATAGCGGGGCGCTCTTAAGTACCTGGTCAAGTTTGTTATTTAGCTCCCCGCGCTGATTCTTATCCAGCAAGTTGAATTTGTTGCTTCTGGCCAAGCTATCAAGAGTGCGCGACAACCGCGGTGGTGTCATCGGCGTACCGCTTTGACGCGTAGCAACAGAAGTAAAAAAATCTTCCAAGTTGTTAAGCTCGCGGATCAAGCGCGCCACATCAATCTGGCTCATAACAGTGTTTGGGATCTTAAGTTCCACGCTTGATATCCTCTAAAATAGCCGGTTTATTAGCTTCCAGCTCCGCTAAGATATATTCCAACTGATCCGATAAATCTATCTGGTTGCCGATGGCCCTAAGCACATAGTGGTTGACGATGCTGGCCATTTCAGTTTCAAAGGCGGCAACTATCCGGGCTTTTTGGGCTTCCGACTGCGTCTGTAGCTGAGTTTCCAGAAATTGGCGCTGTTGCTCGATAGTGGTGATAGTTTTGTCGATTGAATCCAGTGCCAGTTTTTTAGCATCGGCAATCGATTGCTCGTATTTTTTAAACTCTTCCTGCAGTGTGCGCGTTATCTCAGAGCGCATATAGTCATTAAGCTGACTAGTGGTTTGGCGCAAATCCTGCTGCAAAAACATCGCATTTTCGCCAATAATCTTCTCGAAGTGCAGCCGCCCGCGGTTTCTTAACTCTTCGCGAAATTCATCATTAAAGATATGCTCTACATCTTTGCTAGCAGCGTTTTCAAGCCCAGTGGCAGGCAGTTTGCTCTGCCTGTCTGGACTACCCGAACTGCCAATTTTGCGAGCCAGCCAAATGAAAGCTGCCGTTGCTGCCAGCAGCAAGCCAATGATTAAAATTAGCCCACCCGTATCCACAAAAATTAACCTGCTGTTTTCATAGCTTCAGTAATAAATATACTCCTATGACGCCTAAGCTTAAAACTGCTACTGCTACTATAACCACCTGCACCAAACCGTTGAGTATGAAATGGCGGCTGAGAGGATTACGGCCAATGGCTATCATCGCGCTACGAATACCGACTATCAGGGCACCACAAGCGATCACTGCCGCTACCAAAAATACGGCTAAAGCAGCATAGATACGCAGCGGGCTGACTTCTTTGCCAGCAATGGCGTCACCGGCACCTTTTAGAAACGAAGGTATGGCTACGGTATTTTGCAAAAATGGATTGCGCTGAATAGATACGGTTACCTGTATCATACCAACCGCGGAACCGTTGCTACCGGAGTTCAGTACATTGCTGGTACCGTTAAATTTCTGTAGCGCTTGCCCCAAAACAAGCACTTGGCTATTACTGGCCTTGGCAGCAGTACCGTTAGTGCCTGATATGGATAGATAATCGCCAACGCTAATAGGACCATTCTGGGTCGATACCAGTACTGGGTAGGTGCCGCTAGTAGCTACGAAGACCTGTTGGCCAGTTTGCCGCTGCAGTGTTAGAGGTGCCTGGCTAGGGTCGATTGATACGCCGTAAAGTTGCTGGGGCTGATTGGCCGGTGCTAGCTCTACCATATTGGTCGAACCGGGTTTGATAGCCACCACCCAGCCGGTTTTTATGGGACTCTGGGATGCAAAACTTTGCACGATAGTGTCAGCGCTGACACTGGCTGCTACCAGACTAAGGCCGGCAACTACTAGAGCGGCCAGAGGAAAGGTTATGCGGTGAAGCCATTTTTTCATTACTAATGATTATAACGGTTTTGCTTGCCCAGTAGTAGACTTTCGAGTTGCCCCACCAGAGGTGGGGCTAAATATCCGCGTAGGTGGATAATCTCGAAAGCTCACTACTGGACTTAAGACTGGCTATCTGTTATTAGAAAGCACCAGACTGATTAATCTCAGGGTCTTTCCCAGATCGCGTATGGTAGTCGGGCGGCCGAAGCTGAAGCGCAGGCTAGCACGTGCTAACTCATCGCTCAGGCCTATGGCTTTAAGTACATGCGAGGCTTCGCTTTGACTGGCGCTGCAGGCGCTGCCCACAGCAACTTGCACGCCACGCTCATCCAGTTCCATCATTAGCCGTTCGTTATCGATGCCCGGGAAAGTAACGTTAACAATATGCGGCGATTGGTGTTTGTCCGAGCCATTAATTATGGTTTTAGGGAGTTGCTGCTGTAGCCGCCCCACAAAAAACTTACGCAGACCTTCAAGCTTTTCTACTTCTTCGTGCCGCTGTTTTTGGGCGATGTCCAGAGCTTTGGCCAGACCCACGGCGCCAGCGACATTTTCGGTGCCACTGCGCAGGCCATACTCTTGTCCGCCTCCCAGTATCTGGGGCTTTAATTTAACGGCGGAGTGTACATAAAGTGCACCGGTTTGCTTAGGGCCATAAATTTTACCGCCATTAACAGTTAGTAGATCAACGCCCAAACGGGTAGTTTGGAGACCCAGATAGCTTGGTGCCTGGGCAGCGTCGGTATGAAGATAAAGCGGTAATTTATTACCAGCCAGGCGTCGTGAATTGCTTAACTTGTTAAGTATTTGTGAAATTTTTCTTAGTGGTTGGATGGTTCCTAGCTCATTGTTAATCAGCATTACGCTGACTAGTACAGTTTTGTCGGTGAGCATTTTTTGCAATTTAGCGGTATCAACCATGCCCTGCGGTGTTACTGGTATCTGCCTACTATTGAATTGTCCGGCCGGCGCCAGGACTGATTCGTGCTCAATAGAACTAACTAACAGTTCGCTGTCCGGGTAGCGGCGCATCACTCCATTTACCGCCAAGTTGTTAGCCTCGGTGGCTCCGGCAGTAAAGATAACCTCGCCAGGCCTAGCTCCTAAATTCCGGGCTACGCTAGCCCGGGCTTTATCAAGGTCCTTTCGCGCCGCCCGCCCGGCTAGATAGGTAGCCGACGGGTTATGAAAATTCTGACTAAAATAAGGCTGCATCGCCCGTAATACCCGTGGGTCAAGCGGTGTGGCGGCGGCATAATCCAGATAGATGCTTCTCATTTTATGCGCTCTTCGCCTAAGGAGAAAAATTCTACGGCATTTTTAGTCGAAGCCCTGGCGATTTGCTCGGGATCTTGTTGTCTAAGTTCAGCCAGAAAACGGCAAGTATCAGCTGTGTGCTTAGGCTCACAGCGGCGGCCGCGGTAAGGTTTAGGTGTCAAAAACGGCGCGTCGGTTTCCAGCACCAGTCTCTCCAGTGGTACTTGCTTGGCGGCTTCCAGCCAACTATTATCCTTGGTGTAGGTCATCAGGCCATTAAGCGCAACCAGCAGCCCGCGCCCCAGTGCTTGTTCTAGCCTATCCGGGCCGGCACTAAAACTATGTACTACGCCCCTAATATCGCTATAAGAGTCAAAGATGGACCAAAAATCATCCCAGGCCTCACGTACGTGGAATACAAACGGCAGGTTGGTTTGCAGGCCAATCTCCAATTGCATCCGCAGCGCCTTAATCTGGTCAGCTTTGGGCGTGATATCACGGTAATAATCCAGGCCAATTTCGCCTACCGCCGCGACCTTTGGCTTGGCCAGCATTTTAGCCAGTTTGACACTAGCTTGTTCGTCCCCTAAAAAATCTGCACCATCATGCGGGTGCGCGCCGGCAGTCGCCCAAACTCCAGAATGGTCTTGGGCGAAGTTAATAGCTTTTTGGCTATCATCCAAACTGCAACCGACGCAGATTATACGTTTAACGCCGGCGGCCACGGAACTGGCTAAAACTTGCTTGCGGTCAGTATCGTAGTCAGCAAAGTGTAGGTGGCAGTGGGTATCAACCAGCTCAAGCGGCTCAGTCATCCAGTCCCTCAGTCACCCAGCCGTTTTGTGCTTGGGAAACAATGTTCCCGGTAATGGTTTTAATATGCCGCTAGCAAAGACTGCTTTGATTTTAGTTGCCGTATCGGGCATGAAGGGGTTGAGCAGAGCAGCGATTTCCAACAGGCAGGCCACAGTGTAAGCCAGTACTTCACGCAGGTGCTCCTCGTCGCCGGTTTTGGCGATTTCCCAAGGCTTAGTCTCATCAATATATTGATTAAGGCCTTTAACCTGCTCCCAGACTTCGTCTAGCGCGCGGTCAAAACGACAATCACTTATAGCCTGCTGATAAGGCGCGATGTCATGATCCGGGTCGGGGATATCACCTATCAGGCCTTTTTGATAACGTGTAATCATGGCCGCGGTACGTGAAACAGCGTTGCCCAATTGGTCAGCCAGCTCATCGTTGTACGCGGCTTCCAAGCGCTTCCAGTTGAAGTCCCCGTCCTCATAGCTGGGGATGTGGCGCAGAAAGAAATAGCGGAAAGTATCAACGTTATACTTATGAACGATATCTATGGGAGCCACCACATTACCGAGAGTTTTACTCATTTTCTTACCATCTACTTCTATAAATCCGTGCACGTAAAGCAGTTTGGGCAACGGCAGACCAAGAGCCATAAGCATCGCTGGCCAGACAGCGGCATGAAAACGCAGGATGTCCTTGCCGATGACCTGCACGTCAGCCGGCCAGAATTTTTTAAAATCAGCTTGTTCGGGATAGCCCAAAACTGTGATGTAGTTCATTAAGGCTTCAAACCAAACATACATTACCTGGCTGGGATCGCCCGGTACAGTAATTCCCCAAGCAATCTTATCTTTCGGACGGCTAACGCTAATATCTTCCAGCCCATCTTTTAACACTGCCAGAATCTCGTTTTTGCGGCTTTGCGGGATTATAAGCAAGGCATCGGTCTCTATGGCTTGTTTGACCTTTTGCGTAAAAGTACTGAGCTTAAAAAAGTAGTTATCCTCCTCAAGATGCTCATACGGCCGGTTATGTAGCGGGCATATGCCCTTATTGGCTTTGACGACCTGTTCGGGAAAATACTCCTCATGCCCCACGCAATACCAGCCGCTATATTTACCCCTGTAAATATATGGGCTGAGACTTTTCCAAATTAGCTGGGCGCGTTGTTCGTGCCCGGGGTCGGTAGTGCGGATAAAGCGGTCGTTGCTGATATTTAAGTCCTTCATCAGGTCGCGGAAAGTTTGGCTGACTTTGTCAGTAAATTCTTGCGGAGTTAACTTGGCCTCAACAGCTTTTTCGGCGATTTTACCGCCATGCTCATCAGTGCCAGTGCTAAAGATGACTTCGTCGCCGAGCTGCCGGTGGTAACGCGCTAAAACATCGGCGTACAGATGCAACATGGCGTGGCCAAGGTGCGGCTTATCATTAACGTAAGGAATAGCCGTGGTAATGTAGAACTTACTCATTATCTTAATTGTATCTGATCTGAGGGTTTACCGCTAGAACAGGGATGGTTGCACGGATCCAGATGAATCTTTATCTGTTTTCATTTTAATGCCTAGTTTTTGCGCTAGCCTCTCCAAAAATTCCACTTGAGCCGGGATAAGTTTACTGGCCGCTACATCCAGCGGAAAATAAACTGCGCGGTCAATTTCGGGAAATTCCTGCATTTTGCCGGAGCGCGGCGGCCACTCCATTTCAAAAGTGTTACTTTTTACTTCACTAATGTCCAAGTTGCCTTCGACTGCCCAGGCGACTACAGTTTTACTATTTTTCTGCTCAATCATTCCTAGGTCCTGCCATTCGCCTTTCGGAATTTCTTTACCCAGTTCTTCCTTAAATTCCCGCTTGGCTACTGACTTAGGGTTCTCATCTTCCCCATATTCGCCTTTGGGGACAGACCAATGCCCGGCATCTTTTTTAGCGTGGAACGGCCCGCCCATATGGGCAATTAACACCTCGATTGAGTTGCCTGCTTTTCTATAAACTAAAAGTCCTGCGCTGTGCTTTTTCATAATTTTGGTGGGATCAGAGGGATTTGAACCCCCGACTTCTTGCGTGTGATGCAAGCACTCTAGCCGCTGAGTTATGATCCCGCTCTAAGAATGATTATAGCCGATTCAATTTTTAGAACATATCTTTGGTTCTAACAGCTGCCCATATTCCCACAAAGGCGCCTATGGTGCCACCGATTATACTAATTGCCGAGAAAAAGCCTTGATGAAAAAGAACAGGCAGATATGAGCCGATGGAACTACCAATAAATATCCAAAGGTAAACATAACCTTTACTCATCCCATTAAGCATAACAAATATGAATAGGAGATGGTGCCGAGACGGCGGGCGTGGGAAGGTCCCGCGCCCGCCGTAAACCCTTCAGACCAGCGCGAAACTGGGGACGAAGGCGGGTCGCTCTCCTAGCGCATCCCTCTGGATGCCACTCCGAGAGAACTCAAGCCAAACGTCCTCGGCCGTCAAGTCATCGGGGCGGTACATCATTGCACCGCACACGAGACCCCATATGGCCTGAGTGTCAGTGGCGTGAGGTCTGATACCGGCGAGCCTGACGCAGGCTGCCAGCAACTCAGTGCGTACGGCCGTGCGATTCCCGAAAAGAAACGCGCCGTCGTAGAAGCGGCGGGCTTCCCGTCGGTTGCCCAACGCGAAAAGCGTTGCCGAGGCGTGGATGTAGACTCGCAAGAACACGCGTCGTGTTCTGCGGTGGCCGAAACGGTTGCAAGTCTCGTGGTAGCGGATAGCCGCTACTGACCTACAAGGTCGTTTCGTCATCCTTCTGGACCCGAATGCCTCAACTGCGTTGGCTGCTGCGGCAATAAGACCTTCCGACATTGGTACAGCCTCCTCTTGTTTGCACAACACGACTTTGAGACCAAAGAGACTATTAACGAAAGACCTTGGCTCTCACCACCTTCTTAAGGGTACGCGTCACTTTTAGGCGGACGCACGTTTGCCCTTTTAGTCTTCAGAGGCACTTGCGATTCGTCATCACAAGCTTACTGCCTCCCCGCTGGGCTCTGGTGCTTGCTGACTTCAAGCCCAGCGGACAGGCAACAAAATTCGCGCTTCACATCTGGATGCAGTGCAAGGAAGCGGCGAGTAGCACAATGAGCTGTATTCTAAATACAGTGATTGAGCAACGGAGCCGCTGACACAGCAATGCGCCAGAAGCATTGGCGGTGCATCCGTCTTCGGCGGATGGCAGGACAATGCGTTGTGAAGTGCGAATAAAAAACGACTGCTTCTTGCTGCAGTCGTTGTTTCTAGCTTTTTGTTACTCTTGGTGCGCTATTTACCTAAACTGCAGCACTATCGCTCTTGACGAGGATAATCCAGCGGCCGGTAAACATGTGCTTTTGCACCATGCGTACCTTTATACCTTGCGAGCCAGATTTGCGCAAGTACTTTTTTAGCGGATTTTAAAGTATCCTAAAAGCGTGATATCTATTTTCCAAGCGATAATTCTAGGTTTGCTGCAGGGCTTAACCGAACTTTTTCCCATATCCAGCCTTGGCCACAGTGTGATCATCCCCAAGCTCTTGAGCTGGAATATTAACCAAAACAGCTCCAATTTTCTGACTTTCTTGGTGGCCACCCATTTGGCCACCGCCATTGTGCTGTTCATCTTCTTTTGGGATGAGTGGGTGAAGATAATAAAAGCGATTTTCAGGTCGCTGCGGGCACGTTATATCGCCAGCGACGATGCCTATGCCAAGCTGGGGTGGCTGCTAGTAGTGGGCACGATTCCGGCAGGCGTTATCGGCCTACTGTTCCAGGATTCGCTACGTAAATTCTTCGCTTCTGCCCAATACGCCGCCGGCTTTTTGATTATCAACGGATTGGTATTGATGTTAGCGGAGCGTTTGCGAAAAAATAATACTAGGGGCCAAGCCGCCGCCGCGGCCAGCACTAAAAGCATCGCCAAGTTGCGTTGGTCCCGGGCAGTTTACATCGGTACGGCCCAGGCGGCCGCTCTCTTCCCCGGTATTTCGCGCTCTGGTTCCTCTATGGCCGGTGGTCTTTTAACGGGCTTAAACAACGAAGATGCTGCCCGCTTTAGTTTCTTGTTAGCGACTCCAATAATTGGCGCAGCGGCACTACTTAAACTGCCCGATTTATTCACGGCTTCTGCTGCATCACTGCGAGGAGCAGCCATAGCTGGAGCCATTGCAGCGGCGATAGCTGCCTACTTATCTGTACGTTTCCTAATTAAGTATTTCCAGACCAATACGCTCAAGCCGTTTGCGCTTTACTGTTTGGCGGCCGGGATTATTGCAAGTCTTTACTTTGCCCTGACTTAGATTCGGGCTTGCTGCCCGAGGCAAACCATGCCCAAATAAAACAACCAACGCCAAGGACAAGTGCTAGCGCGCCGTGTTTAAGGTGGTGATGGACGGATCTGATCTCATAGCCAGGCAGCCAATGCGGTAAAGATCCGGCTGCAGTCGCCCAGTAATAAATTGCCAAAGCTACGAATAATACACCTATGATTATCAATATCGGTGTATAACTTTTTTTCATAGAATTCTCCTTATCCACACATCATATCAAAAAAGCACCAGAAATGACTTCTGATGCCCATTTGGTGGAGCTGGTGGGCACTACCCCCACGTCCGATTGGTAACTAACCCAGGTGACTACAAGCTTAGATCGCTTGAAATTTCTTAAGCCAAACTATAGAAACGATCCAAAACAGTCCGGCTAAAGTCCATTAAACTTAATAAGCTGCGGGCGGACCACCCAGCTGCTTACGCGATCAGATAATATGGCGCCATGTCGTTTTATCTGATGTCAAACGATTGACGGTAGCCTATTAAATTAGGCTACGTTGAGAGCAAAGCTGCGGGGAGCGAACAAGTTCGCGACCGCCTCAAATGCCCTAGAGATAGAGTTTTTGACAGCTATCTTGTTTGATCCGGCTAACGTGCAGATCAATCCGGCCTGCCACCTGAATTGTTAAAGTCCATTCGTCGAGCTTAAATTCAGCCCCTCGTCGGAACCTACGCCTCTACCTCGTTTTGCATTAGTTTGCAAAAGCTTTGGTTTAAGGCTATGTTCCTCCTCTCATTTTTGCAAGCAAGACAATTACTTGTCTCGCAAAATTGGATAAGAGTAGGTTACGTGAAGCGGATGAATTTTTAAGGATATCACTCCGGTAGTGACTACAGTCATTATACCATAAAAGGTTTGTAAAGCAAAGGTTTCTAGTGGTGGGAGAGTTTTTGGGCAGCGAATTCCAAGGCATCGGCTTCGCCCTTGTTGAGAGCCCTCAAGAACTTGCTTTGCTGGGACCTTAGAGCTTTTTCAGCCTTCTGATAGGTATGGTTGCCCTTGGTGGTTAGAATAACGTCGCGTTGCCGGCCGTCTTTTTTGTTCTTAGTAATGCTAACTAGCCCGTGCCTTTTCATCTCTTTGAGCTGGCGGCTGATATTGGCCTCGGTTTGGTTGAGCTCGGCTGCTAGATGCCGCTGCGATCGGGCGACAGATGAACTGAGGCCGCTCATTATTCGCGCCTGGCTTAGTCCTACTCCCGCCTTGGCCAAGAGAAGTTCTTCAGCCAGATGTTGTAAATTATACGTAAAGTGGAGCAGGGGAGGAAATTTTGATTTTATGGTTGGCAAATTATTTTTCATACTTAAAGCTTAAGGCTAAGATACTTAACAAGTCAAGTATTTTATGGTTGGGGCAGGGGTTAAATTATTTTTTGGGCTATAGCCTTATTGTAAATAGAATGCCAGTCCTGTAATTTGAGGTTTTGGGCACGCAAATTACCATCAATACCGGCCTTTTTGAGCAGATTGTCTACTTCTTCTTTGCTGATATGCAGACCAGCACTCAAAGAGCTGCGTAGTTTTTTGCGACGGGCTGAAAAGCCGGCCTTAACCAGACGGAAAAATCTTTTAGTATCCAAAGTATTAAATAGCGGTTTGGCGTGGCGTTTTAGCACTACCACCCGCGAGTCCACTTTTGGCGCTGGGTTAAAAAGCTTCCTTGGTACGACTATTCCTAGCTCCACCCGGTAGTAGAGCTGGATGCTGACGGCCAGCAGGCTCATCTGCCCTGGCCTGGCGCAAATCCGTTGCGCCACTTCTTTTTGTACCAGCAACACCATCAGCTTTGGCGGGTTTAATGACTCACTCAAACGGCGCAGCAGATTGCTTGTTAAATAATAGGGGATATTGGCTACTACTTTATATCCAGCCAGTAAATTACCCAGGTCAAAGTGCATGATATTTGCTTGGACCACTTGTAAGTTGCGCGCCGGTACCCGATTTGGCAGCGCGGCAGCTAGTTCTTCGTCCAGCTCGACAGCGATAACATGGCGAGCTTGTTTTACTAGACGGTGCGTTAGACTACCTAAGCCCGGGCCGATTTCTAAAACCGTGTCGCTGGGTTGTAATTCGGCGAATTCAGTAATTGCTTCTAGTGCCTCAACATCCGTTAGCCAATGCTGTCCCAAAGATTTTTTAGCGGTAGCCATACCATCATTCTAACTCAAAGGAAAAATAGTAGCCAAGATCCACCCCTGGTGAAAGCAGGCCGGTGCGCGGTGCGAGGCTTGGCTACCAGTTACTATAGGCAGCCCAGTGCTCATAGGCAGCTGCCCAGCTACCGTACCGGGTCAGGGCGTAATCATTGCACCACTCAAGTTGGGTTACGGGATTAGTCTCCCAGTCAGCGCCATTGGAAGCCATTTTATAACCCGGTGTTGCTTGCCCCAATCCATACCCTAAATAGCTAGGGATATCACTAGGGGCATTAGGCGGGCAGTAGCCAGCCTGGCCTTGCAGCTTAGTGGCACACCAGCCGGATTCACGGCTAAGGATATAGTTGACGTACTGAAAATCCGAGCTCGGGATACCGGCAGCGGCCATGAGTTTGATTTTTGCGCTATCGATGTCAATCACCGTGCCTACGGCCACAATTTGTGGTACTGGATCTTGGACGACAATCTCCTGGATAAGCTCGCGGCTGACTTCGACGTTTTTATCGGTAGTAATTATGTAGGTGTCAATTTTTTTGCCAGCTATGCCGTTTTGGCGCACAGCCGTGGTGCCAAAACTCAAGGAGGAATCAGCTATATCCTCCACCGGAGCCGGTATGGTGCCCTCCACGGTAGCCACTTGGGCACCGGGATTAAGTACAAAGATCAACATGCCCGGAGTAATTTTAGTATCTGACGCCGGCGAGACACTAACTCCATTTTCCAGTTTGATGTGTTTTTCTTGCAACATGCCGCCGATGGTTTTAGCTTGGGTATAAGTCGGTACTTGGGAACCGTAAAGGTTAAGCGTGATGGGTGTAGCCGGCGACACGATTACCTGTTCGCCAATAATGTTTTGTGCCAGATTGCCCTGGGCGAAGGTCGCGATATCTTCAGGGTTGATATGCAGACCGGCCTGCTCAGCTACTTGGCGGGCACTTTTTTGGGCCGTTAGCGTAACAATTTTAGTGCTACCCTCCACCACCGTTACCGGCCGCGCGCGGTAAATGTTGATGCGGAAATTATCCTCCACGATTGGCGTATCGGTGGCCGGTTCAATTATGTCCTGCGCAATTAGATGCAGGGGTAACCTGTTGACCAGTTCGCCAACGGTAGCGGCCTTAGTATCCAGTGTTTCCTGCTTGCCACTATCAAACAAAAAAACCACGTGGGCGTTGCTAGGCTGGCTAGGCCGGCCACCGTGGGCCCAGATTACGCCCGCCACCATTGCCATGCCTATAAGTAGCCCGAATATTGGTATTAAATACGGGCGCCTGCGTAGTTGCGATTTGCTTTGGTCCTGGACGTTCTGGTACTGCCCAATGAGCCTGTTTTGGCTTTTCATCTGGTTCAAACTTCTCATTTATTCTAGCTTAACCAGCGGTGCGAAGGCGATATCCAACTTTTTTGTGCCCTTCCCCTTGAAATAAATTGTGGCAATATCGCCGTCTACATCTAAAACGGTACCAACGCCAAAAACTTGGTGCTTGATACCGTCACCTTCGTTCAATTCTGGTACGTATCTGGGCTCATCCACACCCAAGGCGCTATTTACGGAGATATCTGAGGACGTCGCAGTTGTTAGACCCTCCACATCGGCCAAAAACCGGCTGGGAGGATTAGATAAGCGGCCGCCATACAGTGTGCGACTGGTAGCATAAGTAAGATAAAGCTCTTCGCGCGCCCGGGTCATGCCGACGTACATTAGCCGGCGTTCCTCTTCCATCTCGGCCCCGTCATAAAGCGCCCGGCTGTGCGGCAAGACCGATTCCTCCAGGCCGGTGATAAATACCACCGGGAATTCCAGTCCTTTGGCCGAATGCAGTGTCATAAGAGTCACAAAATCACTACCAAAGTCAGTGTTATCGAGATCGGAAACCAGTGTAACTTCCTCTAGAAAACCTGCCAGGCCTAAATCGCCATATTCGCTGGCAACGCTCAGTAGCTCACGCACGTTCTCAATGCGGGCTTCACCCTGCGGCGTGCCGTCCTGTAAAAAATGGAGGTAGTCCAGACGTCTCAGCAGTCCGTCAATCAAAGCTGGAGGTGCCAGCTCATCTATCTGGGCCCTGAAGCTGGTAATAATATCAGCTAAATCTGTAAATCCCTGTTTCGCTTTAGATATCAAGCTATCGCACTCGGCAACTTTCGTAAGTCCCTCTAGCAGACTGTAGCCGTTCACCGCCCGGAAGGCATGGAAAACATCCAAGGATTTAGTTCCCAGCCCGCGCGACGGCACATTGACTATACGCTCGAAACTAACTGTGTCCTCTGGCTGATAGATCAACCTCAGATAGGCCATGATGTCCTTGATTTCTTTGCGGTCGTAAAAGCGCACTCCGCCGATGATGCGATACGGCAGTCCGTGATGTACGAACACCTCCTCGAGAGCCCGGCTCTGGGCGTTAGTACGATAAAGTATTGCAAAGTCTTTAAAATTACGGGCTTTGATATCTACCGACATCTTGATATGCCTAACGATGCTTTCGGCTTCGGCGCGCTCGGAACTAACAGTTACTATCTGTACCGGTGAACCGGCTCCGGATGCGGTCCAGAGTTTTTTGTCGCTACGCTGCTGGTTGTGGGTTATCACGCTATGCGCGGCGTCTAAGATATTTTTGCTGCTGCGGTAGTTTTGCTCCAGTTTAATAACCGTGCAGTTAGGATAATCTTTTTCAAAATTTAAGATGTTGCGGAAATCGGCCCCCCGCCAGCTGTAGATACTTTGCCAGTCATCGCCCACCACGGCGATGTTTTTATGCGGGCCGGTCAGCAATTTTACCAACTGGTACTGGGCGGCATTGGTGTCTTGGTACTCGTCAACCATGACGTAGGCAAACTGTTTCTGCCAATGCTCGCGCAGCTTTTTTTGCGATTTTAGCATTGATACCGTGCGGGCAATCAAATCGTCAAAATCCAGCGCCGAGGCTTCGTGCAAGGATTTTTCATAGGCCGGAAAAACTTTGGCAGCGGCAAGCTGCGCCGGACCGCTGGCAACTGAGGCAAATTCGGCTGATCCCACCATCTCGTTTTTGGCAGCACTTATTAAACTGGCTAGTAGGCGCGCCGGGAAGCTTTTCTCGTCAATGTGCAAGTTCTTGGCCGCTTGTTTGACGGCCGCCAATCGGTCCAGTTCATCCCAAATTACGAAGTTGCGCGGTATGCCCACGGCCTCGCCGTGCAGGCGCAGGATACGCACACAAATACTGTGGAAAGTCCCCATAAACGGCATGAAGCCGCGGTTGTCCGGATTATGCCCGGTGAGCTTAGCGATGCGCTGGCGCATCTCGCCGGCAGCTTTGTTGGTAAAGGTCACAGCCAAGATATTAAACGGCGTAGCTTTGCCGCTGGCTAACAGGTAGGCAATCCGGTGGGTTAGGGTTTTGGTTTTACCACTGCCAGCACCGGCCAAAATTAGCAATGGTCCCTCGGTAGTTTTAACCGCCCTTTGTTGCTCAGGATTTAGCCCTTTGAACAACTCCGCCTGACTGACGTTCTTAATTGGCATGATCTAATTCTAACAGATGTGGGTTAGCTGGTGGCGTAGCTATTGCTGGCTGCTGGTAGAACTTGTGCTAGCAGCAACCGTAATAGTCCCGAGCAGTGTCTTGATAAGGTTACCGTTGCTCATAGCCGTATCCTTGACGCGTACGACCGGCAAGCTGGTATTAGTAAGGTTTTTAGTATACAGATCTCCTAGTGCCGTACCGTCTGGAGCTTGGGTATTAAGTTCGACGATAGTACTGCTGTTCACAGTAGAAGCATCGGCAAGCGGCCCTTGGTCGCAAGTGATAGTTGAAGGCGTATCCACGCCATCGTTAGTAGTAAAGTGCATCACCGACTTATAGAACTTATTGTCATTGGTGCCGGTGCACCATTTAAGATAATCGTAATACAATGCTGCCCGGGCAGCAGGCAGATATTTAGACGATGTGAAGGCTAGTTGTACACCCTTATTAGTGACAAAGCTGACTAGATAAGCGTATGCCCCATCGGACTGGTTGGCGCCGCCACGCTTACTAAACCCGGGGTCAGTGGTTATAGACGGTGTACCCCAAGTAGTAGGGTAATCAAAACTGACACCAGTGCTGCTCAGCGAATAGGCCGTAAAGCCGTCTGGTAAGCTTGACGGTGTGCCGGTACTCGGCGCAGTGGTTACAGGAACCGACGAGGGAGTTTGAGCTGGAGTGGTTTTACGCAACAGATAAAACGGTAAGCTGACAGATGTTTTGGCATCAAGCAGCGCGTATACACCAGCCAATACTATCAAGATTATTAAGATCCAGAGCCATTTTTTTCTCCTGCCTTTGGAGGTTTGGCTGCCGTGGTGCGACGATAGTGGCAAATCGCTGAAAGGAGCACCGCTGTCGGGCTGCGGTTCATCGGCCATTGGTGTGCCTGGCGCTGCCAGATCCGCCTCTTCATGTACGGGCTGCGGTTCAGCAGAATCTGGTTGTACAGTTTCATTCTGCGAATAAATAGCCGCTGGCTCCCCGTGTACGGGCATCTCTGCAGGTTGAGATTCCTCGGCAGATTCAGCCGGCAGAGAAGGCGATCCTTTAGAGTCTTCGAGCAGAGGTGTTTTCAGCTGGGCTACGTCATCGCTATGCTGCAACAGAGGCATGGCTGACGGCTCATTATTATCTTCGACAGAAATTAGTACATGTGTTGGTTCGGGTGATTGTTTTAAATGCGCTGGTTCGTCGAGCCGGTCCTTAGTAACCATCGGGTCATTCATTATTGGGTGGTGGCCAACAATTATTGGTTTACTGGTAGCACTGGGGCTAGTCTTATGCGGTTTACTTACGTCAAACACCCGGTCTTCGTCACCATAGGCCATTTATTGTTCCTCCTTATTTCTTTGCCAGCGTCTGGCTTCATTTACAATTGACGCGAACTGATAATAATTCAAGCTCTCATGCCCTACTAAAAACCCATCAACGCCGTTTACGTCCAAGTAGCCATGGATTGATTCGGGCATTACCCCGCCGCCATATAATACTCGTAGATTTTTGGTCGCTTTCGGTCCGAACACGTCTCGCACATAGGCCCGTATATAGTCCACGGAGTTTTGGATTAGGTCCGGCTTGGCGATATTTTCTTCGCCGATCGCCCAAACCGGTTCGTAAGAGATAACCATAGTGCCGACTTCACCGGCCGTAAGATTGGAAAGCCCAGTCATCAACTGGTCGTGCAACACCTGCTTGGTTTCACCTTCCTCACGCTCGTGTTTGGTCTCGCCAACGCACAAAATCGGCATAATATCATTGCGCACCGCAGCGGCTACTTTGTCGCGGATCATATCAAGGTCCTCGTGAAAAATGTGTCGACGCTCGCTATGGCCAATAATTACATAGTGAACCAGCTCCCGCAGCATCGTGAAGCTTATCTCGCCCGTAAAGGCCCCTTCGTCATGGAAGTAAGCGTTTTGCGCGGCTAGGCGAAATTTGCGGCGGTCAATTTGAATACTCAGTGGTTGCAACGTCAGCATGCTGGGCGCTAGAACTACTTCGATGTCACGATGAATCATGATGCGTTCCTGTAAACGATGCAAGAGCAAACTAGCCTGAGAAGCATTTAGATACATCTTCCAGTTGCCGACTATTAGAATTCTTCGCATACTCTAGTCTCCTTTTGTCTGAGGAAAAGAGCAGCCCGAGCGTCGGATTCACTCCGCGCCCGGCGCGATGAGGAAAACCATAGGTTGTCTTCATAAGGCGAAGCCGCCATATTCCAGTTGCCGACTATTAGAATTCTTCGCATGCTTCCACCCTCATAAACCTTACGCTTATTGTAGCATTCTTTTACTTATCCGGCAGCGCTTCAACGCCTGGCAGTTTATATCCGCTCATTAGATCCAAGCTGGCTCCGCCGCCGGTAGACACAAAGTTGAAGTCATCCAATAAGCCTTCGGATTCCACGTAGGCCGCCGTGTCGCCGCCGCCAACTAAACTAAACGGTTTATTTTTGTCTTTATTGCCGCTGGCAATCATAGCTTCCACTATTATTCTGGTGCCATGGGCATAGGGGCTATGGGCTCCGGCTATGCCCTTTACTTCTGTCACTCCGCAAGGGCCGTTCCAGATCACAGTTTTGGCAAACTTCATCGCTCCGGCAATTTGCATGGCGCTTAATGGGCCGATATCCAAAATCATCTCTTCCGCACCCACGGTGTAGGCCTCGGGCGACGGCATTTTAGGGTAGGCTTCTATGTCAGCCAGACTATGGCTAGATAAGTCAACCACCCTGGTGGGCGCTGTGCCGTCCATGCTGGATGATACAACGGCGTCCAGCGGAACTAAGAAACTAAATGGCCGTTTCAGCGAGGTTGCGTGAGCATGCTCTAAGACTTCTTTAGCCGTATCTGCCGTCCCTGACTCTACCAAACTTCTACCCACCTTGATGCCCTGCGCCAGCAGAAAGTCGTTGGCCATAGCTCCGCCTATTGCCACGCAGTCGGCCAGATCAATCAAGCGATTCAAAAAGTCAATCTTATCGCTTATTTTAGCGCCGCCTATTACGGCCATTAGTGGGTGCTCGGGCTTTTCCATTACCTTAGTAATGGTTTCAACCTCATCGGCTAGCAACAGCCCGGCGGCGGATGGCAGCAATTTAGTAATAGCGTTAGTTGAGGCATGCGCCCGGTGGACTACGCCAAATCCATCTTGCACGAAAACCTGCGCCTCGGCGGCAGTCACTACCTGCTTAGCAAACGTCTTGTCGTCGTTTTCTTCCCCAGCATGGAAGCGTAGGTTTTCAAACATCAGGACTTCACCGGCTTTTAGTTCGCTGGCCAGTTTTTTAGCCGCATCCCCGACGCAGTCTGGTGCAAATTTTACTTCTTGGCCCAATAGCTCGCTGAGGTGTTTGGCAACCGGCTTAAGGCTCAAATTTTTGTCGCTGGAGCCTTTTGGCCTGCCGAGATGTGAGATTATCACCAAGCTCGAACCCAGTTGCTTTAAGATATACTTCACGGTTGGCAGCGATCTCTTCATACGGTAGTCATCAGAGATAACCCCGTTTTCTACAGGCACGTTATAGTCGGCCCGCAGCAATACGCGCTTGCCTTTCAAATTTATATCTTTGACGGTTTTTTTATTAAACAAAGCCACCCTTTTTCATAAAGCTTACGCTGTTATAAGTATGTCAAGATTAATGACTAAATACCAGGAGATCATGGTGACCCCAAGGGGAATTGAACCCCTGTTGCCGGGATGAAAACCCGGTGTCCTAACCTCTAGACGATGGGGCCTCGACCACTTTACATTTTACATTTTACAGTTCACATTGCATACAGAATTCAAGGGTTATTCTGGATACCAAAAATCCCTTGCTGCTATCTCCACCATAGCCCACAAGGGATTTACTGGTTATTTCAATTTTTATTTTGGATCGGAGCGGTCAGTCAGTGCTCTGGTTCCTAAAATTAACCCTAGCACATTTAGACGTTTTTCTCAACCTGTTATCCACAGGTTTAGCTTTATTTAAAACGCTGCGCGCTCGAAACTAGCAGACTCGAGCGTAGTACAAGGCGCAAGCGCGGAGCGCAAAGGAAACGTATTGAAATACGTTGACTGCGCCCCACAGCTTGCAACGATGTAATGCGCCGAGAGCATTACCCGGTGTGCCTGGCTAAGCCGGGCAGCAGGGGGAATGCGGTCTGTTAGTTTCGGCGGCGGCGGTTAACGACGTAGTGCCCAACTGCACCGAGTCCGGAAGCACCGACGAACAATTCAGCTACATCGCCAGGACCAGTGTTAGGCAAGGCTGTAGATTTGGTAACAGCAGCCGGAGTAACAATTGGTTTTGCTGGTGTGACCGGTGCAGGACAGCTAACTTTGGCTTTAAAGTTCACAAACTCTACCGTAGAACCGGCCAGGTTGCCTACATTCACACCACTAGTTGTAATAGTGTCAGGTAAAGTCCTGATGACAGCACCACTACCATTGTAAAGTGTAGTTGTACCGTTTTCGTAGACTAAGTTCCCGTTAGACACACCATTTACCGTAACGCTACCGGAAGCACCAGCGCTAGCACCTTCCGCGGGTGTAGCTGTGGCGGTAGAGGTGCTTGCAGCACCGCTAGGCAGTGTAGCGTTAACTACAAGGCTCGTAAGACCACCGAAGGCGCCGTTGTGAAGGTCAATACTGTATTGGACTTCTTCGTTGCAGGCAGCGCTGGCAGAAGCGCCGTAGCTACCACTTTGTGTAATGTTTTTTACGACGTAGAAATTAGAACCGCTGAGCAGCTGACCAGGACTATCTGCAAAAACTGGAGATAGACCAAAGACAGCCATAGCAAGGACAGTGAAGCCGGTCGTAAGAGCGGCTAGTTTAGATTGAATTTTCATATATCAATCCCCTTTCTTATAGGTTAATTACTTGTGCGCAAACTAGATAGTTATTGGGTTTTAGATTTATGGTCTAACGACCGACGAAAATCTTTCACTACGAGCCTTAGCCTAAGCCAAGAGTTGTTACTAAATTTCCGCCGGTCGGAGGGGCGGCTCGCGCGTACGCGAGCCGTCCCAAGAACGAACCGACTACTACTTCACGGATGCACGTCCGGGTCGTGGATCGGGAACGGGGTGGTCGCGCTCACAGCCAGGACGGCTGAGTTCGTAACGTCCGTTACCGTCACCGTGTAGGTGTCGTTGCCGCCCGGCGGAATTTCCGTCGGAGCGACGTAGTTGCACGGCGCGTACACACGGTTGTAGCCCGCCGACGTGAACGTCGTCGAGGCCAAGCACGTGAAGTGCCCGTAGGACGTGCTGAACACCACCGTGATCGTGTCGCCACTCGGCGAGTACACGTCACAGTAGAGATTGGCATACTGCTGCCCGACCGCATCCTCCTCCGGCTGGTAGCAGTTGTTGATCAGCATCGTCGGCGTCGGAGGAGACGGCGGCGAAGCTACCGAGCAGCTGACACTCGCCTCAGCCGAAGCCAAGGCAAGCGCGTACGCTGCTGCATACGCTTCTGCATAGGTCGTCGCCTCAGCTGAGGCTGTTGCCGAGGCCGAGGCCGTCGTGCCATCAGAACACGACGCTGAAGCCGTAGCAGTAGCCGTCGCCGAAACAACAATTACCGGCGGCGGAGCCGTTACCGTCTTGCGGTTGACGAACGGAAACGTGTACGTCTCGCCCGCAACCGCGGTGTGCGTGATGCACGTCTGGTCGGGCGTGTATCCGCCCGTTGACGTCTCACACTCTTGGACGACAGCTCCGGCGTTGAACGTACCGAGATCCCGCGACTGGCCGCTGGCGGCGTTCGTCGTGGACGACGTTGCCGATCCGTTGACCGATTGCGAGAACCCGAACTCACCGCCGTTGAGCGTGACCTGCGTACCGTTCAGGTACGCCGTCTTGCCAAGCAACAGGTGAGCCGTTGGCGTCGGCGGCGGAGCCGGTCCGCACTTGAGCGTGACCCAGGACTTGACGTGCAGGGAAACCTTCTCCCTCAGCTTGAGGTCCAGGGAACCCTGGACCTTGCCCCAGGTGGTTGCACGAGTGAAGCCGGAAACCGTCGTTGTCAACACGCCGCTTACCTTCTGCCCCGAGGGGCATGTGATGGAAACGGGCTTGCTGAGCTTGCGGTTGAACCGGATGACCGTGCCCTTGCTGAATGGCTTCCAGGGAAGGACGACGACCGAGACCGAAGGCTTGAGGCGCGGATTTCCGCACCTGACCATCAACTCGACCGTCTTCTGGCTCACGATGTTGATCATGAGAAAGACCTTCACGTACTGGCTGCCGTTGTGGTCAGCAACTGGCACGACTGTTCCGCCGCCTGTGATGCCCGAGTTCGTACTGCCCGGGGACGCATGGGGTGCGTAGCCCTCAGCACGATATTCGGACAGAACGAAGTCCGGACGATCCGCCTGCTGGGCGATAGTCATCGCGTAGCTCGGATCCCAGGCTGCACGACCTTCGACTTGCTGCAGCGCGTGCTGCGGGTTGTTGGGGTCGATGCCGTTCGGGAACGGTCGGTACAGGTTCACCGAGGCGTTAACCTTGGTGATGGAGTTAGTGCTGGCGAGCGCGGGGCTCGCGATCATGAGGAACGCCCCGACCACAATGGCCGGGACGCTAAGACTACGCATGACGCGCATCTTTAGCACTTCCCTTCTGTGATCGGGGACAAGAAAGCACAGCACCAGCCGATCGAACCGGTGCTGTGCGACCACCCCCAAGAAACAGGGGCGGAATAATCTAATGACGAGGAGTTCGTCACCAAATTACTCCGCCCATTGCTTAGAAGGATTATGACCGCGCAACACGGAATGATCAGTTTGAAAATTGGTAGTCGGTTAAGGACTTACTTTGCTTGCGAGCCAAAAAGCTCTAGCAAAAACAAAATAAAGCCCAATAACTATCTAGCTTGCCTGTAAACAAAATCTTTTGTTTTTAGACAAACTTACTAATTTGTTAAGGTTATCACCTCACCCACTACTGCTTCCGAAAGGGTTACTTATCTGTTACCCCTCCGTAAGAGATTCTTGCCCAGTTCTTATCTGTAAGAGCTGCGACCCACCTCTTCGCTGTCAAGCGAGGATGCCCATACTCTACCACTATACTTGAAGTATGTCAATATGTTTATGCTATATTATTTAGCCAAGCACAAGAGCTTTGATTTACAAATTCAGCCTAAAAAATTAAGATCCACCCAAATGTTTGAGCGGGCAACGCCGGTTAGCGCCAATGACAAGAAATTGTTAGTGAGCGCAGAAAATCAAATCTTAATTTACGCTTTTGCTTTAGCCTGTTCTTTTACTTCTGGGGAAACTGAAGCCAAACATGCTTCCCTCGCCCTCCGTGCTCTTAAAGATGATTGCTCCCCCCTGGGCTACTATCACCTTTTTAGCCATATACAGCCCCAACCCCGTGCCATCAGGCCGCATTTTTCTAGCATTGTCTGCCCGGTAAAACTTAGTGAATAGACGATGCTGCATACTCTTGGGCACGCCTATGCCTGTATCGGTCACCGTATAACTAACTTCTTTATCCGTCATCGCCAGATCGGCTGTAACGCTTCCGCCTTTGGGGGTGTAGTAGATGGCGTTATCTATAAAGTTCATCACCACTTGCCGTATCTTAGTCTCGTCCAGCTCAAGTACCGGAAAATTATCGGGTTTGTGGTAAGTAAGCTTAATCTGTTTGTTGGCCGCCTGTTCATTAAACTGGCTGACTTCGCTTCCAACTACCTCTGCCAGATTAGTGGGTCTATTTTCTATGACAAATTTGCCGCTTTGTAAACGGGAGACATTGAGCAGGTCAGCTATCAGGTAGACCATGCGGTTAGCGCCATCAAAGGCATGCTGCATTAGTTCTTTCTGCTGTTTCTTGACAACCCCTGTATCCCCATCAAGTATCATGCTTAGATAGCCTTTGACGGTCGTCAGAGGTGTTCTGAGCTGGTGGCTGGCCATGCTAATAAACTCATCCTTGGTCTTATCCAGCTCCCGCAATCGAATATTGACTTTACGCAATTGGGCCAGCACTTGCTGATTCTCCTCAAACAGCATTTTGTTATCAAAAGCCACGCCAACAGCTTCGCCCAACCTGTTAAGCAGCATAGAGTCAAATTCTTCCAAATCGGCCAAGGGGTGCAGGAAGCCAGTAGCCATAATACCTACCAATTTCTGACGGGTTTGTAGTTTTACTAAATATAAAGAATGGAGGGGTAATTTTAGGCGTATTTCCTCAACTTGTTCTTCTGTCGTGTGGAGTATACGACCAAGGCGTTTATTGGGGTGGCTATCCAGCTGTATAAGTTTGTTCTTTTTATCAGAGCGGAACCAGTCCATGTTGACATTAATACGTAATCCAGATGAGTCGGGTAAGCTATTATCTATACCGGTTATCTTCTTGATGCCCAGCCCATAGATTTCCAACTCGCGAGGAAAGTGCTCGGAGTATCCCATTAAAGCCACAAAGGGGTAGTCAGTTAACTCGACTATGGAGTTAGCTATTTGGCTACTAAGTTCTTTTAGGGTGGATTGGGAACTAAGAACGAGGTTATCAATAGTCCTTAAAAGTGACAGGATACGGTTAGTGTCGGCTAACTCCTTATTGCGGCGATACATCTCCTGGGTAATATGCTCCAGGTCCCGCTCCAATTGTTTTTTACGCCCAAAGGTATGCTTAAGAGGTTTGGCTTGGGCTTCTTTCACCGCCATACGCTACTCCATCCCAATTTAAGCTACTAAAGTTTTTGGTAGCTCATTTTGGGGTAATTGATCAATCAGGGAGCTTGCCGCTTCGCGGCAGACTTCGACGGAAACACGTCCAAAAATTTTCTTGTATTGTTCTACTAAGTCATCGATAACCTTAGTGCCGTTACCAGACACGGTAACATGGTGCTTATCCCAATCTAGTTTCAGGTTATGGACATGCTGAGCTTGTTCAATCGCCACTGGACCTATAATAGACTCCTGGTGTTTAATAATTTGCTCGACTATCTGTGAATAAACGTCCATATCAGACTCGCCCCGGTGACCCAATGGACTTTGCTCGAGAACGCAACTCGCTATACGTCATATAAAACTTGATCATCGCGGCGGTCATTACGAAATAGGATATGAAGTAAAACAAGTCGTCAAATTGACCCCCTAAGTACGTGCCCCTATTGCTCTGGTACAGGAATGTAAAATCAGATATGTATTGCAAGAATAGTGCCAGCATAACCACTATGATTCCAGCCCTCATAATTCCTCCTAGCAGTTTTCTAGACAATAAATACGCGGTAATAGCCAAGGAAATGTAAGTAGCGTCACCTATGGGATAGCCAAGATCCAGAAAAACCGTGAGAGGCTTATGCCAGTCATATTGATGATTGTGTAAAAATACCCAATAAGAAATTGCCAGTAATATAGCGGGGACCAGAATAGCTATAATCTTATACCTGTTAGTTTTAAGCGAGAATTTAACTCCAGCTGCTTTGGCCAAAAAAACTCCTCCACAGATATACGACAGCGTGCTACCAAAATAAGCCACATCACCCCAGGAAGGGTAAGGAATCTGTATTTTGGAAACGTAGTTATAGTAGGTGAATATAAGCTGCCCGGCTTCTTGGGCAAAAAGCCCTAAAGCGAAAAACATCAGAGCTTTTCCGAGAACTGTTCTAAACCCTCCCCACTGGCGTGCGGTAATAAAACCGATGATCGCCCCTACCAAGGCCATAAGGCCATAGGTGTAGCCAAAGCGCTGCACCGACAAGCCTTGGTTATGCACGACTGATTGGAAACTTATCCACCAGACAAGATAGGCAAGAAAAAATAATGTTATAAGTATCTGAAGTTTGTTTTTTAGTATACTCACCCTGTTTTTATTATCCCTGCCGGAAAACTGATGTCAAGGATGTAAACATAAGCATCTCTATACGTTTTGCATACGCTGGGGCGCGTTTTATACTTTAAATCAGATGACTTTACCCGACTTTCCGATGTTCGCTAAGCTCAGTCTTGAAGATAAGGAAGATTATAACAAGCTCATTAGGGGATTCCCGCCTTTTTCGGACATCTCTTTTACCAACCTGCATATCTGGTGGAACTTGGACGGCCGCTTGTCTGCTTCTATCCTGAACCAAAACCTAGTACTCAATTACCGCCTGCCTTTCGATAAAGAAAATTCTGGCTACGGTCTAGTCGGCAACCACAACATAGACGAGTCAATCCAAACAATATTTGTCTACCTGCGCCAACAAGGAAAACCAGTCAAACTAGTCCATATACCGGAATTCGTGGTCGAAAAAATCACGGATATATCGAAGCTGGATATAGTAGAAGAGTTGGACTTCCATGAATATATTATGAGTAGTCAAGACCTAGCTAGACTGGAAGGCAGCGGCCATGCCTATAACAGGAAAAAGGTTAAACGTTTCATAAGAGAAACGCAAAATAAAAAAATTCAAATAAAAAGTCTTGGTTTGTCTTCTGAGGAAAACACACACCTGATATTGGCCTCTTTCCATGATTGGCAGAAGAAATTCGCTGACAAGAACGACCCTAAACGCACCGAGAACTTGGCAATCGAAAGAACATTGACCCATTCCCAAGCGCTCGAAACTAAGAATCTATGTCTATTTATTGACGGAAAGCTTAGCGGATTTGCTCTTTATCACCTGACGATAGATAAACAGTATTATATAGTTAACCATCTCAAGGTCGATTACAGTATTCCGCGTATGTATGACTACCTTACTAATCAGTTAGCAATTAAAGCCGCTGATGAAAATGTGCCCTTTCTTAATATAGAGATGGATTTAGGGATCGAGGGGCTGAGAGAACACAAGATGGGCTTACGGCCAATTAGATTTAATAAAAAATATACTGTAAAGCCGCTAAACTGAAAGTTGTCTAAAATTAATTGTTCCTAAACCCTTACCCATCGAGTAGTCTATCCGTAGTTTAAATTTGTGTGGTCCTGCTACTGGGTCTATGTAGAGTATTTTTGGCCCATTAAAGGCATTGGTCGCACCAAGCAATACACTAGAGGTCAAATGTGCCATTCCGCTCAGCTCAATACCGTTAGCCTGCTTGCCGGCCGGTATGTCAATATCCAGTGTTACATCTACGTCGGGGCTGACTATCTGAGATTGAAAATCAAAATAGCCTAGGCTTTGGGGCTCGGTAATATCTTGCTTTTTTACCTGCTCCCAGCCGTTTTTGGCATCTGAATAGTACGGCCAATCGTGCATGGGGGCCATTATTTTATAACCATAAAAAGAATTATCAATATCTACCAGCTTTATGAAAGTTTCGTAGCCAGCCGGCAAAACTTTGGTTTTTCCGCCTATTACCCCTTTGCGCCGGAGTTCGTTCATCACCTTTAGCTGCATCTCTTCCAGGAGGCCGGTCTCGATGATTTCAGCCAGGACCACATCTGCATTCATTGGTAACTTGACCTGTAGGGCATCGCCTTCTACTATCTCAATAATATCTTCTAAGGAATTTGCCCTGACGCTCTGCCTGAGTGATTCCGCCAAAAAATGGTCAATTTCGACTGCATAGACTTTCTTAGCGCCGGCCTCGGCAGCAAAAAAAGCTAAAATACCCGAACCGGAACCGATATCTACAGTTATGTCGCCCGGTTTTACGGTTTCTAGAATCGCTTTTTTATAAGTTAGGGTGCGATTTCTATCTATCAAACAAGCATAAGGAAAGTCTGTGCCAGACCAAATGATGTCATCGTCCATACAAACTATTCTACCTTAGGCTTTTCCGGCCCGCTTCTTGGCAGGTTTATAGTGCCGTACCAGTAGAGTACCAGTAATGGCGGCGTTCCCGATCAAAATATAGATTGGAAACACCGCCGCAGTGTAGCTGAAGCTACCAAGAACAATAACGCCTACGGCTGCAACGAGGACACCTATCGCCCAGGCTAGTAAACTTTCGGTTTCCGGGTATCTCCAGGCTTTGCGCAATGTATACCATGCAAAACAAGCATCACCTAACACGGCCAGGGAGGCATGAACGCTAACTGGGAAGAGATTCATAGCTCTAAGGATAAGCAAAATGATACCGGCAATTAGAATAGGCAGGTCCGCCGGTTCAGGTTTGTCAGTTCCTTTGTGTCCGTATCCCGGAATCAGTGAAACTACAAAGACACTGGCAGTGACAGCAACGAACGATGCAGCGATATAAAATCCGAGCCCAGCGCCTCCGCTGTAAGAGGCCCAAGCACCCACTGCGCCAATGGCCGTCCAACCTCCCCAAGTAATTGGCTGTGGCCTAGTGCTACCCTTGAGGATTGTCCATAAATAATAGACGGCTCCAACAAGCTCTACGATAAGACCAACTGCTGTAAGCCAGTCCTTCCAGACCATATCTATTTATGCAAGCCCCGTACTTTAGGTCTTATATCAGACTTCCAGCCAGAGGCTTGAAAAATAGCCATGACTACGGCACAGACCGGCTTTTGTATACAAGTTATACCAACGACCTTCATGTTAACCGGCCCAAAATTTAGATTGCGGGTAGTCTGTAAAGCCTCCAAGCTCGCCTGTATGTCACGACGCACAGTGCTTTTGTTGGCACCCTCGTGTTCTACAAACAATCCTTGGCCGGATTTTTTGTTTTGGACCCAGCCAATACCAGCCCAGGCTTCAACATTGGGGGTGTCCACCCGCGTATCAGCCATAACAACATAGAGTCTGTCGCCCCAGTTACCTGGTTGGGTATCTATCGGCCGGCTGGAAACTTTGACTTTTGCCCCTAGAGGAATAACAGAGCTGAGTTTAATCAGATTATAATTGGAGACACCGGCCTCGCCTAAAGCGGAGTCAAAAGCGGATAGCTTTGTTGGACCGGTGCCTACCCCTGATACGATTTGTATATTCATATGTTTGTTATTTAACCTACTTAAGATAGCATAACAAGAACAACATCTAGACTCCAGTTTTTTAGGAGTGTAGTATTATTACAGTTATGGTAAAAATTGCGATTGTTGAGGATGATCTGGCAATAGCCCAGATGTACCGCTTAAAATTTGAGGCGGAAGGCTATAAGGTGGAAATTGCCGAGAACGGCAAGCTAGGCTTGGCCCTATGTGAAGAGATGAAACCTGATATCTTATTGCTGGATTTAATGATGCCGGAAATGAACGGTGACGAAATGCTGGCCAAGATGCGTAAAACCGACTGGGGTAAAAGTATCAAGGTTATAATTTTGACTAACGTCGGTGAGCAAGAAGCGCCAGAACACCTTAAAAATCTAGATGTATCGGCGTTTATAGTTAAGGCTGATATGACGCCCAAGCAGGTGACTGAGCTAGTCAAATCCAAACTTGCCTGATTTAGCTCCAAGTGTCAGGTAGAATGTAGTTATGAAAATAGGGATTGTCGGTTGGGGCTTGGAGAGCCAGAGCGCATTCAGGTATTTTGGCCCTAGCCACGACTACCTGATAGTTAACGAGTCAGCGCAGGATAATTTTCCGCCGGAGTCGAACAAGATCAAAGTCCGTTTCCTGGCCAATAAGGCTCCGATTGGAATTCCAGGACAAGTGCAGGATCTAAGCTATCTGAAGGGCATCGAAGAATGCGATAAGATCATTTATCAGCCCACGGCTTATTTTAACCTCCAGAAGGTTTTTGGCGACAACCCAGAATTTTGGAAGAAGGCCACTACTGTTTACGATATTTATTTTGAGAATACTCCAACCCAAAATATAATCGGCGTCACCGGCACCAAAGGCAAAGGCACCACATCTACGCTGATCGCCAAGATACTCGAGGCCAGCGGCAAAACCGTCCATCTTGGCGGCAATATCGGTACGCCCATCTTGGACTTGCTGCCCAGCATTAAAGCAAGTGATTGGCTGGTATGGGAGCTGGCTAACTTCCAGCTAAAAGCTGCTTCTTATAGCCCGCATATTGCCGTCTGTTTAATGATTACTGAAGAACATCTGGACTGGCATCCGAGCATGGAGGATTACCTGGAGGCCAAAAGTAATCTCTTCCGACACCAAAAAGCCGAAGACGTTGCCATTTACTTTGCTAAAAATGAATACTCCAAAAAAATAGCCGGGTATTCACCCGGTAAAAAAATTCCTTACTACGAACCGCCAGGAGCATACATTCGCGAAGACGGTGTCATTGTGATTGACGAAACAGAGGTAATGAACAAGAATGAAGTTAAACTACTGGGCGAACATAATTTACAAAATATTTGTGCTGCCCTTACGGTTGTTTTTGAGGCGCAAGGGAGCGTTGACCCCAGTAGAATAGTCCATGGCGGAATTCCACAGGGTCAATCCAGTGGAGCTTTAGCCCCGCTAAACGCCGTAGGCGGCTCCACGTGGATTGACAAAGCAAAAACAGTATTATCTAGCTTTAGCGGCTTAGAACATCGCTTGGAGTTCGTACGGGCCTTAGATGGCGTAAAATATTACAACGATTCTTTTGCCACCACCCCCGAGTCAGCAGTGGTCGCCCTAAAGACTTTTAGCGCACCAAAGGTTGTCATCTTGGGCGGATCAGACAAGGGTTTGTCCTTTGACCCGCTTGCCGATGAGGTTGCCAAAGGAAATGTTCGCAAAGCCGTAGCCATCGGGACTACAGCAGATAAAATAGTCAGTCTACTCAAAGAACACGGCTTCACGAATACCATAACTGGCTTGAATAAAATGACTGATATCGTGGCAGCTGCCCGCGAAGCTTCTCAGCCTGGCGACGTGGTATTACTAAGTACAGGCTGCGCCAGTTTTGGGCTGTTTAAGGATTATAAAGACCGCGGCGAACAGTTCAAGAAAGCTGTTCAAGCCCAGCAGTGAGCTTTCGAGATTTATTCGACTCCTTCCTGAAACTCCAACTCGCCAACCATACTCTCAACAGCTGGCAGATTATCAACTAAGACAGACTTTCCGTCGAATAAAAACTCTCTTTAGGGGCGAGTCGACTCGAAAGTCTACTGCTGGGCAAGCACTCGTTTGAGCTGGGCGATAACCGGTTGTTCCGGCTGCATTACGGTTGCCCTATTGCCCGCGTAACCCCTCAAAAGTTGCTCTATCCAACGGTAATGGGTACAGCCCAGGACGATTACATCGGCACCTGCTTCACAAACCTCGTTTACAGTTTTTGCGATTTTTTCGCGGTCTACGTTGTTATTCTCAATCATTAACGCCCATTCGCTGCAGTCCGGTTCTAAAACTTTTACACCTTTGGCGTATTTATCTTTTAACCAACGGTAGCGCTCACTACTAAGTGTTCTAGGCGTGGCACAAACGGCAATTACTCCTGTTTTTGTGGCTTCGGCAGCCGGTTTGACCGCTGGCTCCATACCTACCATCGGTACAGAGAACTCCTGTCTTAGCTGGGCGATTAAATTAGTGGTAACGGTGTTACAGGCCACCACGATAACTTGGCAATTTTCTTGTATGAATTCTTGGAAGATGGGCTTTACGAAGCTGTGGATTTCTTCTATGCTGCGCGATCCATAGGGCAAGTGAGCTTTATCATCCTTATAGATAATTTCTATGCCTGGCAATTCGCGCTCAATAGCTCTGATCACATGCAGGGCGCCTACGCCGCTATCAAACACACCGATCTTAACCTTGGGCACCCCGCTACCAAAATCTTGATGTTCCGAAATAGAGTTATTCATTCTCTTCTTCTCTCAGGATTTGGTACGGGGCAAGTTGTCGGCTGCCCGGATGACGTTTTCGAACAAAGCGCAGACCGTCAGGGGGCCGACGCCGCCTTTTTCGGGAGTGATTATTAGATCATCGCGTTGGTAAACTTCGGGGGCTAGATCACCGACGGTTTTGCCCGATTCGGAGGCCACGCCGGCATCGACCACCACGGCACCAGTTTTTATCATGTCCGGATAAAGCACTGCCGGGCTACCAGTAGCTGTGATAATAACGTCGGCTTTCTTGGTATAGTCTGACAAATTTTTGACTTCGCGGCCGATAACTTCAACCTCGTAGCCAGAGGCCTTAAGAATTTTTTCTAGCGGTGCGCCAACCAGCTTACCGCGGCCGACCAGTAAAATATGCTTGCCTGCCAGATCAACCCCGTAGCCGGCTAGCAGCCACATAATCGCCATCGGCGTCGCCGGTTCAAACCAGGTTCCTCGCACCGTGACGTCCTGCCTTCTGGCGGAGCCAGAAGCACCGTCGTCACTTAAGGTCCGCTGCGGCGTCAAAGACTGCGCTACTCCTTCACCGTATTTCATATACGACTCAGTCTGTTGCCCGTCTTTTCCTTGCACCGCACTCTTATGCGAGGCCCTGGATTTTGTCAAAGGTGGCCATGGTGCATCTGGGTCACCTAGGGCGTCCACGTCCTTTTGCGGTGCTACCAAATTAACTATTTCATCTGTTTGGCTGGGATCTGTAAGCGGTAGTTGGACGATGATACTGTGTATGCTGTCGTCATTACTTAACTTGTTAAGTAATTTTGGCGCGTCTTTCTGTTGGAGCGTATGAATATCTACATCAATACCGACATCGGCGCCGTATTGCTTTTTAAGCCGGACGTAAGTATTGATAACCGGATCGTCTTTAACCTGTACAATTGCCAGCTTGGGCCGTATGCCGCGCCCTCGCAGGCTGCGCACCTGTTTAGCGTGGCGCTCCTTGATAAAACCGGCCAGCTCTTGGCCATTAAGTATTTTCATAGTTCATGTGGAGGGCCAGGAGGGACTCGAACCCTCGACATTCTGCTTAAGAGGCAGACGCTCTAACCAGCTGAGCTACTGGCCCGCTTTTGGGCATCCGAATACTAGCACGCTCACCCCTGTTTTGTAAACCGATGATACAATTGCTTCATGAGTAGGGACAAGACCAGCCTGAGGCAAAATTTGGTTTCAGCACGGCTCAATATGTCGGCACAGGAAGTCCAAGCTAGGAGCCGCGCTATTGCCAATCAACTGATACGCAACGTGGATTGGGCAAACATCGGCAGGATGCATATTTATTCTTCGGTAACTAAATGGAACGAGGTGCAGACCGATCCGATCGCTGAATATGTACGGAGACAATGGCCAACAATTAAAGTTATACGCCCGCTGATAAAAGCGGGCCAATTACTACCAAACCAGAAATTTGATCTGATAATCGTTCCGTGTCTGGGATTTGACGAAGAGTTGTACCGACTGGGCCTAGGTGGCGGGTTTTATGACCGTTTCCTGGTAAACCAGCCAAAAGCCTTAAAAATTGGACTGTGTTTTGCCAATGGATTTATAAAAGATGGCTTGCCCGACGAGCCACACGATATTCCGCTAGATGTAATCGTCACTGAAGAGGATATAATTAAGGCCCATGATAGTTAAGGCCATAAAAACCAGAAAAGTTACGGCTGGTTCAGGCACGCTCTTGGAACTGTTGGACGAATATCTTACTGAGCTTAAAGAGAACAGCGTCATTGCTATAACTTCTAAAGTAGCGGCCTTGTGTGAAGGTCGGATTGTACCCAAAGACCAAGCGAACAAACAAGACTTAGTAGTTCGTGAGGCCGATTATTACTTGCCGAAAAACCTCAGTAAGTACGGTTTTAGTTTTACTATCATCCATAACACGTTAGCGCCGGCAGCCGGAGTTGATGAATCTAACGGCAACGGTAACTATGTTTTGTGGCCCATCGACCCGCAAAAAACTGTTAATGAGGTACGGCATTACTTAAAGAAACGTTTTGGTCTAAGAGAGATCGGCGTAATTTTAACCGACAGTACTGCCCGCCCACTGCACTATGGTACTGAGGGGGTGGCCATCCGTTATAGTGGTTTCTCGCCCAGTAATAACTATATCGGTACACCGGACCTTTTTGGACGTACGCTGGAAGTCAGTATTTCGAATGTAGTTGATGCGTTGGCTTCGGCGGCTGTGGTAGTTATGGGTGAAGGCGCCGAACAGACTCCGATAGCCGTTATTTCTGACATCCCGTTCGTGGCTTTCCAAGACCATGATCCAACACTAGAGGAGTTAAAGAAGTTTTACCTGGAGCATATGGAAGATGATTTATTTGAGCCTTTCCTACGCCAAATGGGTTGGCGTGAAGGCGGCCATCGCGGAAAAGGATAATGGTACCCCCGGCAAGACTTGAACTTGCGGCCTCTTGTTCCGAAGACAAGCGCTCTAATCCACTGAGCTACGGGGGCCTAACACACTACAGTATAGAAGATAGTCCAGTGATTCGTTTATAAGTTCTGGTTCGATGACAATTTGCGCAGACCAATTCACAATTGGCGATTTCTTCTTCTAGCTTTTCAATGCTGCAATTTTCTATTAGATCGTTTATTGTCGCCGTTTTCTTACCTACGTGATCGAAGTCCATAACGTAGTAAGGATAATTTTTACCGCAGTCGAGGCATGGGATAACTTCTTTTATGAGATTGATCAGTTCTCTAATGTCTTTTTTTCTTTTTGCTGCCTTTTCAATATAATACTGCCGATTAGCATAGTAATGTCGACGGATTGCGGCCCGGCTGTCTTCTATATCTTTGTAGGCCACGATACCTAATATTTTATCATTTTTAAGGTGTTAATTGGCTATTTTAGCTAATTTTACAATGATACAGCACGATTGACGAAGTTAGAACCGTCTTAGTTGCTAACTGCTACTTCTAAACCAGCCGTTTTTTGCAACCTTATTCCATATGAATTCGTATAAAATCTGATTTCCCTCAGCGCTTAAGTGAAGGCGATCTTTACCGACATTTTGAAGGATCCTAGGCTCCTCGGTTGTATTTGCATAAACTGCACCAACTCTCTTAGCTGCATCTTGAAATATTTTTGCTACAACTTTTTCTCGTCTTTTTAGGATAGGTCTTAACCACCAGGGAAATATAGTGAGCGTTGACATGTCGCCGGGTCCCGCAATAACAATTTTAGGACTGTGTCTTTTCATTTTATCGACAAGCTCATAGCAGTGGTGCCGGAATTTAGTTGACGCAAAACCATGCAACACGTCATTCGACCCAACAATTAGCGCTATCAGGTCCCATCTGCCTTCAATTTGGTCGTTTTTAATATCCGTAATCCACTTACCAAAACCCGCTTCATTAAGATAGATAACATGGTGGTTCTTGGCTAACTCATTGGCTATCTTGCTGCCTACTGCGTTGTCAAACTGCTTCATGCCGTGACCGGAGCCGGCACTGTCTCCTAGGACCAACAGTTTAAATTTCGGATTTTTTGTATCGCCTAACTCAAAACGCCCTGCTTGATGCGTCTCGCTGTGGGCAAGCTCGTAAGTCCGGTTCAGTTTTGGATAGGCATAAACGACTGCCCACAAAAGTGCCAACAAAATAAGAACGAGGGCTATAAGAAGTATCACCTGTTAATAATATCAAAATCTACACGCCTTATTATGGTTGTGCTTTGGTACGCGTGAAGGGATTCGAACCCCCGACCTTTGGTACCGGAAACCAACGCTCTATCCATCTGAGCTACACGCGCTTAACAGAGGTTATTATATCATTTTTAAGCGCTATTTTCAGGGGTGCCGGTGTCTGGTGCAATCAATTTCTTAGGCAGACCTGACGATTGTTTTTCGGTTTGGGACAGCGTGACTTGCAGAATTTGCAGCACGCTTTTAGCGTGCTCGCGGCTCATGCCAACCCGGGCAACGCTGGCAGGTTTGGCGTTGGGGCCGGTACTTTGCATAAAATTCATTACCACGCCGTAGTTATTGACCATAATGTCCACGATGTCGGTAAACAAAATTCGTGGATCATGATTGCCGGCGGGCAGTTGGGACTGTGGTTTATCATTGACTACCCGCATAGAAGAGACCCGGCTTATACCATAGCCGGCCAGTCTCCAAAGCCTGACAGCTTCATCGTCACGAACGCCAAAATGGCTAATGAGTAGCAGCAAGACGTCTTCGGACGGCCGGTTATGGCCAAGCTCAAAACTAGCCAATTGTTTAACGTCAATCTCCACGGCACCAGAGGCCTCGGCCAAGCTTTCGCGGGCGCGCTCGCGCAACGCTTTAAGTGTCTTACCAAGTTGCTGCATGGAACCCTCTGGTTGTGTTTTGCTCATTAGCGTTTATTGTATCACTACTTTTAGCCGTATAATTGACGTAGTGAACTTAAAGCAAAACGTCAGCTTGGCAAACTATAGCACCATGCGTTTGGGCGGCAACGCCCGTTATTTTGCCGAGGCTGCGTCTCTGCAGGATGTAGAGCAACTTGGCAAATGGGCTAAAGAGCAAGCTTTGCCGATAATTACCGTCGGCGGCGGCAGTAACATTGTCTGGCGGGACGAGGGTTTTGACGGCTTGGTGATAGCTGACTGCATCAAAGGTCGGGAGATAGTTAACAAAGACGGCAATGCAACGGTTAAGATTGGCGGCGGCGAAAACTGGGACGAAGTTGTTGGCTGGAGCGTAGAACAGGGCCTAAGTGGTATTGAAGCGTTATCTTTGATCCCAGGTACGGCCGGCGCCACACCAGTACAAAATGTTGAAGCCTACGGCCAGCAAATTGCTGACTCATTGCAAAAAGTCCTGGTTTACGATTTTCGAGACAATACGTTTCGCGAGTTGACTCCTGACCAGTGTAGTTTAAGCTACCGCAACAGCCGTTTTAAGGATGTTGACCACGGCCGGTTTCTAATTTGCGCCATCTGGCTTAAGCTCAACCGCGGGCAGATGAGCCCGCCCTTCCACCATGGCTTGCAAACGTACATTGACCAACGTGGTATTACCGATTTTTCGCCAGTTAGTATCCGCCGAGCAGTTATAGATATCCGCAGTGCTAAACTCCCCGACCCCGCCAAAATGGCTAACAATGGCTCCTTTTTTAAAAACCCGTTTGTCCCACAAGAGCAATTTGAGAAGTTATCTAGACAGTTTCCGGATATTCTCAACTATCCAGCCAATGATGGCAGTATCAAACTTTCGGCTATGTGGCTAATAGAGCATGCCGGTTTTAAGGCCGGTTACCGCGACGAGCCTACCGGCATGGCTTTGTGGCCCAAGCACGCTTTGGTATTTATAAACGAGCACGCTAAATCCACTGCCGACCTGTTAGCTTTCAGGCAGAAGATTGTTGACAAAGTCCAAGAAAAATTCGGCATCACACTCGAGCAAGAACCCGAATTACTGCCCTGAATTATCGCTGGGAAGCGGAAATTGTTTGCAAAATTCCCGTATTTGTCTTTTTAAGCCGGCCAGTTTTTTAGAATTCTGGGGGTTGGCGATAGCCTCATCAATCCATTGAGCTATTTGAACCATTTCTTTCTCTTTCATGCCGCGGGTAGTTAATGCCGGAGTACCCAGACGAATACCGGAGGGACTAAACGGCGAGCGTGGATCAAAAGGCACCGTATTTTTATTTACCGTAATCCCGGCTCGGCCCAAAGCTTTTTCAGCGTCAGCTCCAATGATTTTTTTATTCGTTAAGTCTATCAACAACAGATGATTGTCGGTACCGCCAGTGACCAGTTTATAGTCTTTTTTAAGAAGTTCTTCGGCTAAAGTCTTGGCATTTTTGACAATCTGCTGACCATATTTCTTAAAACTCGGTTGAGCTGCTTCATATAAAGCCACGGCAATGGCGGCTGTTTGATGGTTGTGCGGCCCACCCTGCAAGCCTGGAATGATTGCCCTATCAATTAAGGTTGGCAGGTTCTCGGGTTTACGCTCGACCGCCTTGAGAGGATTAGAAGGATTACCGTTGCATAAAATCATCGCCCCGCGCGGCCCGCGCAAAGTTTTGTGGGTTGTGGTGGTGATCACATCAGCGTATCCAACGGGCGAAGGGTGAGCACCGGCTACCACCAAACCAGCGATATGCGCAATATCAGCAACCAGCCAGGCTTTAGAAATATCGGCGATTTCTCTAAGCTTTGCCCAATCAAATATTCTCGGGTAGGCAGTTGCTCCTACAAAAATAAGCTTTGGTTTTTCAGTTTTAACCATTTTTGTCATTTCACCGTAGTCCAAATAGCCGTCTTTACCCGTATGGTACTGAACGGAGTTGTAAAGCGTGCCGGAAAAATTGACTTTTAGCCCATGCGTCATATGGCCGCCATAATAGAGATGCATACCCATAATGGTGTCTCCTGGGTCAACCAACGCGAAGTAAACAGCTTGGTTGGCCGGTGAACCAGAATATGGCTGAACGTTGGCGTGGCTAACACCAAACAGTTTTTTAGCCCTATCGCGGGCGAGATTTTCCACGGCGTCAACGCACTCACAGCCTCCGTAATATCGCATTCCGGGATAACCCTCAGAATATTTATCGGTCAGCCGCGAACCTAGAGCTTTTAGAACCTCGCCGGAGGTATGATTCTCGCTGGGAATCATTTCCAAGCCCTCGCTTTGACGCCTTTTTTCGGCGGCAATCAATTTTGCTACCTCTTTATCTTTCATCGCCAAACTCCCTCTTTCTTTAACTTGGTAAAACTCTATAAGAGACGAGGATTGTTATATCATTGCTTAATTGTATCAGTGTGAACCTGAAATGTAAGTTGTATTTTTGGTATAGACATTTTATACCATCTGTGATATGATTCGATGGTTTTATGCAAGAAACAAACGAGAAAATCGGTCGTTTAATTTACCAGATCCGGCAAGAGCGCGGTTTAACGCAGTCGTCTTTTGCCAAAAAACTCGGTACCAGCCAGTCGGCTGTTAACCGGATTGAGCACGGCAGGCAAAATCTAAGCCTGGACACGCTAGGGCGCATCAGTGATGTACTTAATAAACAGATCATTAGCCTTGGCGAGGGTGGTATCAACCTGCGTGTAGAAGGCGGCCACGAGTTGCACGGCGAGATTACACTAAAAACCAGCAAGAACGCTGCTGTAGCTCTTTTATGCGCGAGCTTACTAAACCGAGGTATGACCCGCTTTAAATCTTTTCCACGCATTGAGGAAGTTTTTCGTATCATTGAAGTTCTGGAGAGCATCGGCGTACGGATCAGGTGGCTGAATGGCAATGATCTGGAAATCAAAGTGCCCGCCCAGCTCGACCTGGAAGCTATGAATAAAGAGTCGGCGCGTAAAACGCGTAGTGTACTAATGTTGCTGGGGCCGTTGATGCATCACCATTCCAGTTTTAAAATCCCGTATGCCGGCGGCTGTAAGCTAGGCAGACGTACTGTGGCGCCACACCTATTTGCGCTGGAGCAATTTGGCGTTAACGTAATTGCCACAAGCGGGCACTACAATGTGAGAGTTAAAAAGAAAGTTCCCCAGGAAAGAGTCGTGTTATATGAACAAGGTAATACCGTAACTAATAACGTCCTTATGGCCGCGGCGCTCACCAAAGGCACCACCGTTATTCAATCAGCCAGTGCCGATTACATGGTCCAGGACTTGTGCCACTTTCTAGCCAAACTTGGTGTTAAGATAGACGGCATCGGCTCACCGGTGCTGACAGTCGAAGGTGTCGGCTCCATAAAGAAAAATGTAACTTACACTCCAACCGAAGATCCGATTGAAGCAATGCTATTTATTGCCGCTGCCGTAACTACCAATTCGCAGCTGACTATCCGCAGGGTTCCACTCTACTGGATTGGCTTGGAACTTCTTAAGCTACACAAGATGGGGTTAAAGACAGAAATCAGCCCCACCTATAAAGCTGATAATGGTGTGGTTGATCTGGCTGACATAAAGGTCCATAAACACAATGGCGAACTAACTGCACTAGAAGAAAAATTGCACCCCAATCTTTGGCCCGGTATTAACCCTGATAATATTCCCTACTTTGTCCCGATTGCGGCTGTTTGCCGTGGTCGAACGGTTATCAACGACTGGATGTACGAAAACCGGGCAATTTATTTTACGGAGATGACCAAAATCGGTATGAATATAGAGCTGGCTGACCCACACCGTCTGTATATAGAGGGGCCGACCAAGTTCAATAAAGCCGACGTAGTTTCACCACCAGCGCTCCGGCCGGCTAGTTTACTGTTGATTGGCATGCTAGCAGCCGATGGTGTCAGTATGCTTCGTAACGTTTACACCATCAACCGTGGCTATGAGGACTTGGCTGAGCGTCTCAATGGTTTGGGCGCCCATATCGAAGTCATCCACGAAGTCTAAGATGTCGAGATAGTCCTAAATCTGATATAATCACCTCTGTTGCGGGTGTGGTATAGCGGCTATTACTCCAGTTTTCCAAACTGGTTACGGGGGTTCAACTCCCCCCACCCGCACCAACTTTGACTAAAGTCAAAGCATTTAACAATTACACGTTTACCATTTACCAATTATTTTTCATCTAACATTTGTCGAGTCTGGAAAATGACAGTTGGTAAATTAATGTAAATTGTGAATTGAAAAATGTAAAATGTCCGCCAGAGGCGGACTGTGCCCCGGTAGCTCAGCTGGATAGAGCAGGAGACTTCTAAGCTCAAGGCCGCAGGTTCGAATCCTGCCCGGGGTACCACAAAAATGCCCAGCCTCGCGTTGGGCATTTTTGTGGTTCTCTGGTAGATTCGGTTCTGCGGCTCGACAGCTTTAGCTGGCGATAGCCGCAGGTTCGGTCATCCAGCTCGCCTGCAGGAGCTTGCTTCGAGAACGAGCGCAGATGTGCGCTCACCCTGCCCGGGGTACCAAAGTTCCGTGCCTGCCAACCTTAAATACGCCTAGTTAGCATTAGAGATCGAGAAATCACAGACCGGTAGTGGGGTGATTTGGCCTCTTTTGTTAGTATGTAAGTATGCCATCAGTTCAAGAAAAGCACTTTACGGCTTCCGCAACTGTCCGAGATGTTGTTATCGGCATGTCAGATGGCTTGACTGTACCTTTTGCTCTAGCTGCTGGTTTAACAGGTGCTATAGCTGCCTCCCATTTAATTATTACAGCCGGACTAGCAGAAATTGCCGCGGGCTCGATATCTATGGGTCTAGGCGGTTATCTGGCTGCTAAAAGTGACGTTGAACATTATTGGAGAGAGCGCGGCCTCGAGGAACAGGAAGTTCAGGACACACCAAGGGTCGAAGCCCAAGAAGTGCAAGATATATTCAGACAATATGGCCTAAATAACCACCAGATTGAACCTATCATACGAGGCTTTCAGTCCAATCACAAAGCTTGGATTGATTTTATGATGGCTAATGAGCTGGGGCTAGAGAAACCCAAACCCAAGCGTGTGCGTAATAGCGCTCTAACTATCGCCCTAGCCTATGTTACAGGCGGTATAGTACCGCTTTCGCCCTACTTTTTCATTAGTAATGCTAGACACGCTGTATTGCCTTCGATAGTCGTAACACTTATTGCTTTATTTTTGTTTGGTTTTTTCAAAGCTAAAGTTTCAGGCACAAAGGCTTGGCGAAGCGCCTGGCAGACAGTTCTGATCGGCGGAATTGCCGCAGCTGCGGCGTTCTTTATCGCTAGGGCTATATCTTAGGCTGGTTATACCTAGCTTGTTAAGGTAAGAGCTATAAGGCCAAGAATGTATACGGCTAGAACTATTATCGAATCAACCCCCATACGAAAATAGATTCGCTTCGGTCGAACCACCAGACCAATTATGTAGATTCCCGTTAGTAGTACGCCTAGTGCTGCAAACCATATATCGCTAGTCGACGCATTCTTTAAGATAGAGTGGCCGGCAATCAAATCACAGATTACAAACAGTGCCGGCATGAAGGCATTGCCACCGAAAATATCGCTCATAGCTAGTTTGTAGTCCCCCAGGTCTATGGAGCCGAACCCCGTACTTATGTTTGGCAAAGCACCAGCAAAAGCGATGAAAGTCGCGGCAAATAAACCTGTGCCAATTCCCCAGGCGTTCGCCAACTGCGTACCGCTAGATTGCAATCCAACTCCGGCAACCAAAGTAGCTAGTGCAGCAACTCCAAAAATGAGGAAAATCTTCGAACTGGAGGCACTTTTCAAAGATGGATGGTTAATCATAGCCCGTCTCTCATGGTGTTCTCGCCCGGGATGAGCATGAATTGCTTCGCTACGCCAGGGTAAACCCTTTCTGGCCCGAAATATTAACCATAGGCCAAAAATCCACAGTACAAAAATTAAAGCCGAGGACAGGCTTACTCGCGAATAAATAACCACTGGCGTTTTAATGGCAATAATCGAGGCAACAGCAACCAATATGACAATTACTGCTTCCAGAACTAGGGTTAAAGAAGCGGCCGAGAACGTCAGCGGACTGTCAACTTTCATACGAGCATCAAGCAGGCTAATAACTACCGTCTGAATAGCAATTCCGCCCAGTAAAGTGCCAATGATTACATCGTAATGATGGGCCAGCGCCGCCGACACCACAATGGCGGTTTCTGGCAAACTGGTGGCTATACCTAGAATTAACAGGCCGCCAAAAGCGCTCCCAAGCTTATATTTAGCATCTATGGCATCGGTAGTTCGTGTAAGCCATATTCCTGCCACCCAAATCATTGCTGCAGAGATTAAAAACTCTAATATCAAACTCAGGTGCGGCATTCTGCAACCATCATATCATCAGCCGGATGGGTTCTAATATCGTTCAGCACCGATTGCCAACATTTACTGCAGACCCTAAACACAAATACTGTTAAACTTGTGTCAGAATGTCCGTAGCTGAAGGGCTCAAGCCAAATTGGTGGGAAGTGCAAGCTTTGGGTATGGTGGAGCCAATCGAGATTGTGCTCGGTGCCATGGTATGTGATGGATGCAGGCAGGAGATAAGAGCACATAGGCTAAACCCCGAGTTTTTTGAGCTCGGACCGCCCTTGGAGTCTACGAGAATACTATGCGGCGCTAGCGAAAAAAAGGTTGCTCCGCTCCCGCATGGAACGAGTATTACCATTTATGATTTTTCAGTGCAACGTAAGCCCGACGAAGCTGTGGTGCCTCTAGGCGTACTCTGATATAATTACCTCTGTTCTTTCAGATTATTTTTCAAATTTTCAAAGCGGCGGTCTACTAACCGTTTGAAAAATTGAGAGGAGGAGCATAGCGCTAAGCCGAAGCTTTTGCGAAAAAGCAAAACGAGGCCGGCGCGCAAGCTCCGACGAGGCGAATGTAGCTCAGTTGGTTAGAGCGTCGGGTTGTGGTCCCGAAGGTCGTGGGTTCGAGACCCATCATTCGCCCCAAGTAAATTATGGCAAGAGATATTGATCCTTTTTCGCAGCCAATCGGTTTAGGCGGCCAAAGGCCACGCAACCAAGAAGAATATAACCGCTTTGTCTTGCAAACGGTACAGCCAGGTCTGGCTGGATTGATGGACGGCTCGGTATCCACTTTGGCGCCGATTTTTGCCGTCGCCTTTGCTACCCACAAACCTCACTTCGCTTTTTTGACTGGAATCGCGGCGGCCGTAGGCGCCGGAATCAGTATGGCTTTCGCCGAGGCTTTAAGCGACACCGGTGAGTTAACTGGCCGCGGACGACCTTTACGCCGCGGTATTATAATCGGCACCATGACTTTTTTGGGCGGCATTTTCCATACTCTGCCTTTCTTAAGCTCCAATTTCCATACCGCTCTGAGCTTGGCCTACTTAATAGTGGGCATGGAGTTGGTTGCAATCGCCTATATACGCTACCACTACTTTGATATGAGGTTTTGGCTGTCAGTTTTACAGGTGATTGTCGGTGGCGGGCTGGTATTTACGGCCGGTATTTTAATAGGTAGCGCCTAGGTACTTTGGGCGACTTGCAGAGCTATTAGCACGGCTAGCGGCACAAAGATATTATCCAGCCCCAGGCCGGTGACATTTTCTACCATGGTTAGCACGGGCGGCAACAGCAACAAAACCCAGACATAGTGGCTGAAGTTTATGAAGCTAGAGGTGTACAGCAGGCCTGCCCCTAAGATACACAGCGATACGAACCAAAAGGCCATAGAGCCGACAACCGTTTTGAGCTGATGAAACACTTTATACTTCCAGCGACGACCATAGCCTTGGCCTACCACTGCGGCAAAACCGTCGGCCAGCGCCATGTTTAAAACAGCCAAGGCAAAGAAGATTTTGTTAGTAGTAAGTAGCGCACAGAGCAGGATAGCTAGCGCTAGCATTACGTCACCGTAACTTTCACGGGTGTCTTTGGTAATGCCGCGCAGGTGCAGCCATTGATAGCGACGGTTAATAAGCACGACCACCGCCATAGCCAACGCAATAAGTTGGATAGAACGCCAGCTTATTAGCCACGGCCAGAAAGCTGCGAATGTGCCAACCGAAATGTGGGTAAACTTACGCAAGTTTTCACCCTTTAGAATTTTGTAGCGCCACAGGATTTCGGCGATAACCAATAGTCCGAATACGCTAATCAGGCAATAAATAACCGCGAGCATTATCAATATTGTAGCTTATTTGAAAAGCGGTACACTCGGGGCGGGTAGTTCATCTATCTGTTTTCTGCTATAATTACCCCTGTTGCACTTTCTGTTTAAGGGGAAAGGTAGTAGCGCCGATTCGGCTTTAGCCGAAGACGGATTCATTCCGGCAGGCGCGTTGAAGGAAAACCGTAGGTTGTCTTTCAAAAATGGTTACGGGGTGTGGCGCAGTTGGTAGCGCGCAGCGTTCGGGACGCTGAGGTCGCCGGTTCAAGTCCGGCCACCCCGACCACGTCCTAGCTAATTCCAGCCCCGCTAGAAATTTTGGCAATCAAGTGGCCAAAATTTAGCGGGGCCTTGCATTGCTACTCCTTTCCCCACAAAATCGTTAGCACAATTTTGCGGGGACCCCAAAAAACCGGCTCAATTCTAACCCCATTGCATCTGAGCCATGCAATGGGGATCCCCAGAGAGAAGCTGTTTTACAAGAAAGGCATAAGCTGATATAAACCAAGCATGCCTGGCGCGCATTTTTTTAATTCGGTGGTTATCGCGATCAAGGGGGCACTGGAGGTTGTCCGGCAATCCCTAAAGGTCATAAAAAAACATCCGGAAATTTCGTCTTACCCTTTCACGGCCTTGCTGTTTGTCTCTGTTACCTATCCGCTGATTGGAGCTTCTATTTTTGCCCGGTGGTATAACCGGATATTCAATGATGCCGGCAGTATAGCCCCACACCACTTGCGCATAATTTTAGGCCTAGTCGGTTTTTCGGCATTCTACACGGCTCTAGTCACAGCCTATTTCAGCTGTATCGTTTCGGCTGGCGTATTGGCCAAATTAGAAGGCCGGCCCACGCCACCGTTATATGGCCTGCGCAAGGTTCTGCGGCATTTCTTCAGGGTCACGCGTTTTGCTATCTTATCTGTTTTTTTCTTCCCGGTCGGTATCTACGCGCAAAGAGGGAGGTTGCCTAAGGGTTGGCTGGGTGTCTTGGGCAGCTCAATCACGCTCCATATCGCCCAGGTGGCTCCAGCAATTCTAAGTACCAGAAAAAAATTTACTGCCACGATACGTGACGCGGTGGATATTCTTGGCAAAACCTGGAAGGTGGGATTAACGCTAAAAATTGCTATGTATGTAGTGATTTTTGTGGTTGTAGCGCTGCCAAAACTAATACAACACGGTTTGTTCAAAGGCCACGTGGCCAGTAATGTGAGCTGGTTAGTCAGTCTAGAGCTAGCTGCCTCAAGCTATGTGACGCTTAAGGTAATAAACAGTTTGTTCACGACCGTCCTCTATTACCAAGCGAAAACCCAGGGAAATAACTAGCTGGTTTCTACCTCTGTTTTTTGCTATAATCCGAGCGCGATGATCGGGGTGTGGCGCAGTTGGCTAGCGCGCCGCGTTTGGGACGCGGAGGTCGGAGGTTCAAGTCCTCTCACCCCGACCATTTTTTAGATTCTATTTGGCGAATTCGATGGCGCGGGTTTCGCGGATGACGTTAACCTTGATAGTACCCGGGTACTGCATAGTGGATTCAATCTTAGTAGCGATATCGCGTGCCAGCCTAATGGCCTGCAGGTCATCAATAGCTTTAGGCTTTACGAATACACGCACTTCGCGACCGGCGCTGATGGCATAGGCTTTTTCTATACCGTCAAAGCCCAGTGCCGTGTTTTCTAAGTCCTTCATACGCTCGGCAAAGTTTTCGGCACTAATGTTACGGGCGCCAGGCCGGGCGGCGCTAATGGCGTCACAAACACGGATGATCATCGCCTCTACGCTGGTAGCTTCCATGTCATCATGGTGCTGCTCGGCTGCCAAAGCCACGGCTTCAGGAGCGCCATATTTACGCAACATCTCACCCGAAATATGGTGATGTTTGCCCTCCAGTTTATGACTAAGAGCTTTACCGATATCGTGCACCAGCCCAGCGTATTTGGCAATCTTCACATCTGCGCCAAGCTCATCAGCCAACACACCGGCCAGTTGGGCGATCTCGGTGGAGTGTTTCAGGACGTTTTGGCCGTAGCTGGTGCGGTATTTAAGCTCACCCAGTAGTTGCAAGATTTCTTTAGGAATACCAATTACGCCCACTTCACGGGCAGCGTCTTCGCCAGCGCGCATAACGTCTTTTTGAACCTGTTTTTGAGCTTTTTCAACTACCTCTTCGATGCGGCCCGGGTGTACACGCCCGTCTTTAAGCAACATTTCCATGGCCTGGCGGGCAATCTCACGCCGCACTGGGTCGAAGCTGGAAAGAATAACCATACCGGGTGTCTCGTCTACTAAAATATCCACGCCAGTAGCCCGCTGCAGGGCTTGGATATTGCGGCCTTCTTTGCCGATGATACGGCCTTTCATCTCTTCATCTTCCAGCTTGACGGCTGTAACTGTGCGCTCAGATGTAACCTCATTAGCCATGCGTTCCATGGCAGTTGTCAGAATTACTGCTGCTTGTTCTTCGGCTTCGTCCTTAGCATCGTTCTGCAATTTGACGACCAAACCTAGCAGATCATTTTTAATGTCACGTTCGGTCATTTGCATTAGTTTCTCACTGGCCTCGTCTTTACTTAGCTTGGCGATTTTTTCCAACTTCTCCTGTTGTTTACCACGGATGTCACGGATTTCATTTTTGAGTGCCTCTACTTCGTCTTCAGCTTTGCGCAAGTTCTCAGAGCGCTTATCTAGCTCATCTAGTTTTTTGTCGAGTGATTCTTGGCGCTCTAGCAAGCGTTGTTCTAAGTTCTTAATTTCATCGCGGCGTTTTTGCTCATCTTTACGGGCTTCTTCGACTCGTCTGTCGGCTTCCTCACGGGCCTTACTGATAGTCTCCTCAGCCTCTTTTTTGGCTTTAGCCAACTCTTTTTTGACTTTGTCGGTCTGGGTTTTATTAAGCCGTCGATTAAAAACTGTGGCTCCGCCACCGCCCACTAATAAGCCGGCTATTGCCAGCACAATAGTTACTACTATCATCTTTTACCCCTTTCTAAGGGCAGCCGGACCGGCGAGTTACTTATGCGTCACTATCACTTCTTTAGCTAGTTCCTCGGCCGGTCAGTATGCTATCAAATAATTTATGTGTCCGAATAAGGACTCTCCCAAAACAGAAAATCCTACCTAGATAATATCACAATTTTACGTTTCGCTTATTTATTTGCTCGGGGGTGGCGTAGCAGCTGGGGCACCGTATTTGGGCAGCGCGAGACGGTCACTCAGACCAGCGCTTAGGGCCTGAAGGCCTTTGTTAACCCAATCCTCGCCAGCAGTAGCAACAATTGGGATATCATAGCTGTACGCCAGAGCATTAGCGACTGTCAGGCCGATGCGCAGCCCGGTAAAACTGCCTGGGCCTTTAAAGCACACTATGCCCTCAAGCTGGTCTATGGAAATACTTAACTTGTTAAGTATTTCCTGAATCTTAATATGAATAGTCGCAGCCAGTTGGCGGTCGGCTGGCCATGCTATATATGCCAATTGCTGGTCGCCATCGTAAATTCCTAGCTCGGCCCCAGGACTATCGGTTTTTAGTGTCAAGACTCTTATGGTTCAACTCCTTCGAAACGAGCTCGCAGCTGCTCAATCAAACCAGCCAACGATTGCGGGTAAGTTATCTCTACCGCTCTTTCATCGGGACTATCTGGCACAGGCTTGAGTCCAACGACCATACGGCTATCCGGCAATACACCGCGCACGATATCACTCCATTCCACCACTGTAATTACCCGGCTTTTTTGCAGTGACTCTTTCAGCTGGTCAGACACCACGCCGGGCTGGCTCAAGCGGTAAAAATCAAAGTGGTGAATCTCCAGACTTTTAGCCTTGTAGATTTTGCTGAGCGTGAAAGTCGGGCTGGCAACTTTATCATCGCTGCCCAAACCCCGAGCCAGTCCGCGTACAAAGGTCGTTTTGCCGCCGCCCAGATCAGAGCGCAATTCTAGGAGTATTGGCGGACTCAGTAGTCTGCCCAGCTGCTCGCCTAGCCTCTCGGTATCGGCGGAAGTGGTAGAGCGCAGCTGCCAAATCATGTCGGTACTCATATAATGCATATATTACGGCTAGGCCTCCCACGCCGGCAAGTATCGCCGGGTGCAAACTGCCGGATGTTGATGTACCAGCCGTGCTGGAATTCCCTCCTGATGAGTTACCGGTACTTATGCCCAGAACAGTCGTACTGTTTGATTTGGTGCTGGAGTTTTTGGCAGCCGGCGGCGCACTGATGACATTTTTGGCGCCGGGGGTGGCAGCGGTTGTCCATTGCCACAGGCCATCGGCATAAACCCAGGCATAGCCGTCCTTGGCTTTAGTGTAAACATCTGATTGCTCGAGGGTATTGCCCGAAGGATCAAGAAGCATTACCTGACCACCATTGTTGCTGAGGCTTAACCCGGTTTCTGAAGAATAATATACCCCGAACTGTAGCGGCTGCAGCATAGTGCCGGCAGGAAAAGTGTATTTATGGGTGGTGCTGATACCGACTTGGATCATAAAACCACTGAGATCGAACGGATGGTTGTTGGAGTTATAAAGCTCAACAAACTCATCGTCGGCATCAGTCTGCGGTGGCGCCGGATTGGGTAGGATTTCGGACAGTCGCGGCGCGGCTAGACCAACATCGTCGGCAGGCAGCCCGGCATCTGAAGAGTTGCCGGTAACGCCTACAACACTAGGCACAGCGCCGCCGGCCTGTTCCAAGCCGGTGGACACGCTGCCGCCGGTACTGACGTCAAGCTGGCAGGCGTTGTTGCTGTCCAAATCAGCCAGCTGCCACTTATAAATGCCGCCGTTGGCGTAACGATAGTACATGCCTTTGGGGTCCTTACTGCTGGAGGGTACATTTTGAATCTGGCCGTTAGTGGCAGAAGACCACGATAAGGCGTCAACCGGTGTTTGCGATACGCCCAAGCTGCCCAGGCCAGTTTGTACTATTTGCAAAAATCCGGCAGTGTCGCCCAAGTTAACAGACAGTTTGCCAGTTGCTACCGCGCCGCAAGTATTCATCCCAACCGAACTGAGCAGAATGGTTTGGCCAATTGCCAGCTTGACGGCCGGTAGTTGCTGCGAAGACTTACTGACTCCAATATCCAGTGGATTATAACTGTTAAATTCATCCAGCCAATAGCTGCTGAGGTCGGCGATGTCTTTATCGCTATTGTTTTGTAGAACTAGAAATTCATCACCGGTGATTTTAATTTCTGCAACAGCTAGGGTGGGTGGCACCGCCATCATAGATGGCCCAGCAGCTAATGTCAGCGGCTGGACAGCCATAATTAGCCAGGTAAGCATAAGAAATACTACTATAAAATATTTCTTCATATGCTCAAATTAGGCACTTATACCCGCACTTACAGTAAACAGATTATACCTTATCTCCCCAAAGTCCTTGACGACTTAGGGTACTTGGTGTACCATGACTTTATGATTAATGGGATGAATGAAAAGCAAGCGAGGGAAGCGCTTAAGCGCCTGTTTAACGGTGTGAACGGCAATCAGATAACCCGCAAACAAATACTGGATAAAATCAGCTATAAGACCCTGACAAACTACAGCCCCGCTCTAGTAGGCTATGGGTTGTGGACTCCTAAGAGAAGTGGCCGCAAGTATACGTCTTGGGAATTGACCGATAAGGGTAAGGAGGTGCTAGTTCTAGGCGCCCCGACCATACCAGAACAACAGACGCTAGTCCCCCGAGTAACTTCTGACTCCGATATCTACGCTGAGGCTATCCGTATCACCAATGAGTTCAATGACCGCTACAAGGCCGGTAAACACGAATGGAGGTTAGTAGAGAAAGGATAAGCTGTTAATGCTCATTGCCCTGAACAGGCCTAAACGGGGAGAATCACCTTGAGAAAGTGCCCCAAACCTGTTCAGGACAGTGCGCACTAGCGATAGCGTACAGGTGGGGTGATACGGGAGGTCTCCGTAAATCCACGTGGTGGTGACTAGGCTGGCCAAGCTGAAACCCCGTATCCGCCCATCTGTACACTATCAAGCTTATTTTAACTTTTTAATTCCTAATTGTCAACAGCTATCTCTGTTGATTACGCTGTACTGCTATAATAATAGCATAAGGAGCAAGCCTCGTGCCCAAAAAAGACAACCCAATCCCTTCTACAACCAAAAATGAGTTTTTTAGGGTATTAAAAAAGGTTAGTCGCAAGACAAAGCAGAAACCCAAAGAAGCATCACCGAAAGCGCATTAATGAATCCGGCGGTCTATTAATATCTGTAGTGTTTTAATCACACCCTCTATAATTGCCAAGATAGCGCCGCCAACTACCGCACCTGTATAGAATCGTTGAGATCTACCGTACGCTTTCAAAGAATCATCTACTAAACCAGCGGGGTATATAAAAAACTTCTTACCTATAAAGTGGCGGCCTTTAATAGAAGTTACATATAAAGTCCAGTTACTACTAAGCCAATCTATGTATCCGTGTTCCTTAGATGCAACTAATATTGCGGCAACAGTACTCTCGCTTGGTTTTCTGAGTTTCCGAGATTTTATGTAGTCTTGAGTGAGGGCGAGCAATGCCTCGTTTTGTGCCTTGAAGGTTTGGGTGTGAGAAAGTATCTCGTACCTATTAGAATCTATGTACCTTACTAACTTGTACATATCTTTCATCTCTGCCATACGCTGAATTATACCTCTTGTCTGCGCAATCATGTCTTACTCCGTGCAGATATGCTTACCTTGTCCATCAAAGCCCAAAACATAGGCTGAAAATCGTTTCTATGGCTCTGCCTAAATGCATATTCGTTCACGTAGTTTTGTAAATGCTGAGAGCTAACGTGTCTATATACGCCCCGCATTCCACGCTTCATGTTACCCCAAAAGTTCTCAATGTTTTGGGTGTGAGTATCACCATCAACGTAATGCCTTTTGCCATGCTGGATAGTCTCATGGTAATAGCCTTTTTTATAAAGGCGTTTGTAGGAGCGGTGCTCATCAGAATAGATGGTAGACTCTCGCTGGATGTTCTCTTCAACTTCCCGTAATAACACTAACTCACCAGCAGACTTAACGTGCTTGGCTCTGACTACTCCGCCACGCTCGGCCATACCAAAGACCACAGGATTATCCTTCCTTGACTTATGAGGCTTACGAATGGTAGAGCGCTTTAGCGGGTCGGCGTGCATATAAGTTTCATCAATCTCAATTTCACCGTATAATCGCTCGCCATCATCACTCATCATAGATCTAATCTGGTGAAACATCCGCCACGCGGTTTTGTAAGTTACCCCTGTTTCACGCTCTAACTGTTTGGCTGAGATTCCGGCTCTAGTAGCGGCCATAATGAATATAGCCTCAAACCATATAGTTAAAGGTGTACTAGATTTGTGGAAGATGGTATTTGCAGTAGGAGATGTAGAACCACCACAGTATTCGCAAGCATAAACTTTCATACTCCTTCGTTTGTGGTGAGGAGTTATCTTCTCACACTTCTTGCAAGTTATGCCCTCTGGGTACAGATATTCTTTCAACCATTCCAGACAAGCATCCTCATTTGGGAAATCTATCTTTAACTGTTGTCGTGTATATTTCATGACGATATTAAACCTCCTTTCAATGAGGTTAAACTGAACTTAATTGAATATTTTTAGGTTTTTCGTTAATTAACCCTTTTAATTAACCCTTACTGTAGGTCAGGGTATAAGTGCCTCAAATTATATCTCTCAGCTTACTCTCAGCAAGCGCTTGTGCTAATAATTATGTTGTGGATATTAACGCAAGTTCAGTAGTAGCGTGATAATTGCTAGACGGCTATACTGGAGGGTATGTTAAGGTTAAGCGCTAGCCTTAGAAACCAGCCGGTACTGAGTTTAAGGTCCGGCGACCAAATCACTACGGCCATCGAACCGATTATTAATCCGCATAACCTAAAAATAGTCGGCTGGTGGTGTAAAGCGCCCGCTGGCAAAGAACTGGTATTACTAGCAGACAACGTGCGCGAGATTATGCCAAATGGCCTGGCCGTGAACGACGATGCCGACCTTAGCGACCGGAAAGATTTAGTCCGTCACGATGATATTCTAAAAATCCGTTTCCAGCTGCTAGATAAACTGGTCAAAACCAAGCGTCAAAAGTTGGGTAAAGTCAGCGACTTTAGCTATAACGACGGCTTGTTCGTGCAAAAACTATACGTAGCGCGCAGTCTGGCCAAAGTTTTCTCCAAAGATGAAACTTTACTGATTGACCGAACGCAGATTTTGGAAGTTACTGATAATTATATTTTAGTACGCGATAGTGATGTAAAGGCAACCGAAGAAGAGCTGGCTGGTGCGCTGGGTACGGTTGCCGCTTAGAAATACCCAGGCATGTTTACTCTGTTAAATTACTTAACTTGTTAAGTAATTGGGGTTAGGTATTTTTTAGAGTTCGGTTAATCAATTCGTAATCGAACCCTTGTTGGGCTAAGTATTGTTTAAGCTTAAGAGGATCGTTTTGATAGCGTAATAGTTTGGTTTTCTTAGCGATTAAGCTTTCCAGGCGTTTTTTCTCATTATTCTCCGAGCCAGCTAGAACTTCATCTGCCACTTTCCTATTGATCCCTTTCGTGAAAAGCCCACTGCGGATCGCGCGGTTACTTTTGCCCCGGCGAGTCTGCAAATCTACGAACCAGATAGCAAATTTGGCGTCATCAAGATATTTTTTTTGACTAAAATCATTGATTAAATTTCTTATCTGCTCGGGCGCGGCTTTTTTTCGGTAGAGATAATCCTTAAACTCACGCTCCGAGTGCGGCCGGTTAAGCAGCCACTCCAGCGCCCAGGCTTTTAGCTTGCCGTCCTCAGAAATTTTTTTGAATTTTTTAACCTCGGCTACGCTCAGCTCGTCGTTTTGTTTAACTTTATATCTAATCAGTTCGTCCAGGCTAAGCGAGAAGCTATACTTATTATCTACAAAGACGCTCACCCGCTGTGAATTTTTAACTTGCTGCTCAAGGGCGGTTATTTTCATAAGCTAACCTTAAAGAGCCTGCAGAGAATGTGTTTCTATCTGAGAGCGCTCGGCGAGCAGGCCGTGTTTGCCGTTGGGGTAAACAAAATATTGATGCGGCATATTTAGTTGATTAAGGGCGCGGCTTAAATCGGCGGAGAATCTGGGTGGCACTATACGATCCTTGGCGCCTACATATATTTGAATATAGGCATGTGTGTGAATTAAGAAATTAAGCGGCGAGGTATAGTCCCAAAATTTAGGGTTAGTGAGAGGCGTACCATATTTTTTGAGCACCGATTTGTGTATAGAAAACGCCACCGGGTTAGCCACATCAGATTTGGGCATATAAGAACTAAACATATCTTGCACATTGCCCACCGGGCCGGATAGCAGGATAACATTTTTGATATCCGGCGAAAGTACCGCCGCCCGCAGCGCCAAGTAGGCACCCATACTGTGACCCCAAAGACTAATATTTTTAGCATTTAGTCCCGGGGTATCTTTAATTGAAGCTATCAAACTCAGGATGTCGGTGTTGTAGGCCATGGAATAGTAGGCGCCCTCCGGTTTACCCTGATGGATTGACACCCCCTGCCCCCGCAGGTCGGGCTTAACAACTGCAAAACCGTGCTGGCTGTAAAATTCCATATCAGGCAAATAAGCTTTTTTAGTAGAATAGGCCGCCGGCTGGATGTAGCCATGCAGCAGAATAATCACCGGATAACCAGCTGGTGGTGGTGGAGTACTTGGAGTGGTCATCAATCCATATTCGGTCAATCCGTCTGCCGGTACCGAAAAATTTATGATCGCCCGCTGGACATTGTGGTCAGGGCCAAGCACTGAGACCTTTTTAAGTAGGTTGCCCCGATAAACAGCCTGGGCGGCAATCCGCAAATCAAGATTGGCATAAGGCTGGTTGGTGGATATTAGTTGGTTGGTGTTGAACGATTTGGTGGTAAAAGGTTCGCCGACTTCATTGCCAACGATATAAATTAAAATCAGTACCGTTAGCAAACAGACAAAAATAAGTATAGATTTTAGTGAAAGGTGGCTGATTTTTGCACTTAGCTGACGGAGTTTCATAGTTTAGCGGCCTATGACTAGTATAAAAGCTAGGGCTATAGCAAACCAGACCATTTCCACATAAAGTCCTCTTGGCAATTCGACGCGCTGGATCGTTTTATGATAGCGCCGCAATTGGCCTAATAATCCTGACTGATAAATTTTTGGCGGTTTGCCCTGCAAAATTTCTGGCAGCCACATAACATCCGGCGCCATACACAACAGACCGCAAGTTATCACCAGCCAGCCAGGGATTACTAACACAATGGCTAAAATTATAAGCAAGATGATACTTAAGGATAAATCGCTGCCCATAGCAATCTTGCGAGCCAGCCCAGTAAGCCCATAGTCCCAGTGGGGGATAGCATCAATGGCAAAGTGAGCAAGTAGCGCCAGCGGCAAAGCCAGCTCAGGCTGTTTGATAACAACAGCTACCAGTGCGCCGGTCGCGGCATGATTAAGCCCGGTCATCTGACCCTATTCTACTCAGCTTGGGCAGCAGCCATGGTCTCTTTGGCAATTTTTTCTAAAACTTTTGGATTATCTTTCAGATATTGCTTGGCGGCTTCGCGGCCCTGGGCGATCTTCTGGCCCTGGTATTCGTACCAAGCGCCATTTTTATCCACCACTCCGTGAGCAGCGGCCAGGTCAATTACGTCACCCTCAATGCTAATCCCTTGGTTGTACATAATATCAAACTCGGCTTCACGGAACGGCGGCGCAACTTTGTTTTTGACAACCTTGACGCGGCAGTGGTTGCCTATGACGGTATCGCCAGACTTAATTTGACTGAGGCGACGGATATCCATGCGTACGGTAGCATAAAACTTCAGGGCATTGCCGCCGGTGGTGGTCTCGGGGTTACCAAACATCACGCCGATTTTCATCCTAAGCTGGTTCACAAAAATTACTGTGCATTTGGTACGGTTGATGACGGCGGCGAGTTTGCGCAGTGCTTGGCTCATCAATCGGGCTTGCAAACCCATGTGGGCATCACCCATATCACCCTCGATTTCAGCCTGTGGTACCAGAGCGGCCACGGAATCCACCACAATAATATCGACAGCATTGCTGCGCACTAGTGCCTCAACGACTTCCAGAGCTTGCTCGCCGCTGTCCGGCTGGCTGATTAGCAGATTATCAATGTTGACCCCCAGACGTTTGGCATAAGCTGGGTCTAGGGCGTGTTCGGCATCTACGTAAGCCGCCGTGCCGCCGGTTTTTTGGACTTCGGCTACGGCGTGTAAGCAAACTGTGGTTTTTCCCGAAGATTCCGGCCCGTAGATTTCAATAACGCGGCCTTTGGGAATACCGCCGCCAAGCGCCAGATCGAGGCTTAGGCTACCAGATGGAATAGTCTCGACGTCAATTCTGTGGGCTTCGCCAAGACGCATAATGCTGCCTTTACCAAACTGTTTTTCAATCTGGTCGACAGCTAGTTGCAGGGCTTGGGATTTGCCGCTGCCGGCGGCCGATGCGGCGCCATCTTTTTTAACTTTGGTTTTGTCAGCCATAAAGATTCTCCTTACCCGCCTTAAATCCGACGGATGTGCTTTCTAGTTTCAAGTATATCAGGCGGCACTGCTACAAAAAGTGCTGAAGCTTAAAAATAGCTGAGAAATAACATATCGTCCCTGTGGATGGTACTCAATTCTTAGCAGTTTTAGGGTTTAGTTAGCACTTCCCGCCAGGAAAGAATATTGAAACCGGTTGTCAGTGGATAGCTAGGCGGCGGCGAATAAAGCATGCTGTAGTCATACTGGGTAACGGTATGTTCTATGCCTGAGACGTAACCGTTGACTGGATCGTTGGCAGCATCACCACAAGCATCACCAACTAGCCAGTTCCAAGTCCAAGTTTGGCGGGTGGCAACGGAGCCGTAAAATAATAGTTGCTGATTGGAGTTTATCCAGCCGTGAGTACAGCGATTAGCATTAGTGCGGTAGTAGACTGGATATTCTACGTTGCCAGATTCGGAGAGTATGGCGGCATCGATTTCGTAAGTAAAGCTACCGCTGGCTGGTGGTGCATACGGCGCAACCAAAATATCTCCCTCGGTCACTAAGCCAATGGAGTCACTGCCATTCTTGGTGGAGTAAAGCAAATCGTCAGCTATGACAATATCGGCGTTATTATTGGTCGCCAGACGGCCAGCGGCAATAGTGACACGGCCGTGAAAAGTCGGATTACTCCTTACCCAAACATTATCCTCAGCAAAAATTACCCCAGAGGACGGCATAGCAATACCGGTAGCAACCGATTGTAGCGTGAGGGCGCTGGAATAGGTGGCAGCCTGGTCATTTTCGGCGTTGACGTTATACAGGTCATAGGTACCGTTGGTATTTAGCTGGATTAGGTAGCCTTTAGTCAGGCTAAAACTGCCATTGCTGCTGCGCTGCGGCAAATAAGCCGGAGTGCGAGTATTCGGGGTCTGTGAACAAGCGTTACTTTGGCTGGCCAGACTAGCGGTTGAGCTGTATGAGGCAAAGGCAGTCTTTTTCATAGAGCACAAACTGGTACTAACCTGGTTGAAGTCCACCGCCGGCTCCGGATATAACCAGTTGCTCTTGGAGCGGCTGTCGCAATTTACTGGAGATGTAACGCTGCTGCTACACCAGACACCCGGCTCACTAGTATGGCCATCGCCGCCCAGAGCCACCGACGGCACATAAGTGGAGTTGGTACTGGAGACAGTATCCGTGTTGGGACCATCCATCCTGATTCCCTGGTTAGAAAAAATTGGCCCGTCAGCTGTTTCGTCGTTACCGAACCATAATGCCGAATCGCCGGCCACCCCGTAACTGGCAAAAGACGGCTCGCCGATTTGCGCCTGCACAGTGCGGTGAATATTGGTGTTTTTTACCTGTCCGGTAGAGCGTACGGTAGCCACGGTGGAACCGCTGCCCTGCGGATTGATCCAAATGGTAAAGGTGCCTTCATTGACGGCATTACTATCTACGTAGTTATGTACATAAGGCCCATAGCCCAGCGTCGGATTGGGCGTGGTTGGCGTAGACTGGCCATCTTTAAAGTCAGTAGGATTATGGCTGAGATGCCAAAGATAGTAATTGATACCTGCTTCGGCTATGTTGAAGGCCTGTTGGCTTTGCACGTTACCATTAACAACCGACAAATTGGTATCAATCACTTCTACCAGAGCCGCGGAAATAATAATTGCCACCACTATGAAACTGAGGATAGTCGGTAGAATGAAGCCTTCGTCGCTGGGCGGAAAAACTTTAAGCCACTTCATAAGTTGGTCTTTCTGTTGCGGAGGCTAACCTGCAATGATAATCGCTGCTTACCTGAAGCAGTTGGAAAGTTTGCCGGTACAACCAGATTAATCTGGATCCCCTTTATGGAATTTTCGTCACTAATCGGCAAACTAAGTACGTTGCCAGAAGCGTCAAGATAGTTAAACAAGTTAACTCCATTTAGCTGATAGTAATTATCTATGACGCTGTAAGTGGCTTTTTGCGAGGTTATCGGCGTGCCTATGGGCGGATTGGCTGTCATCGGTGTGACATCGGCGTAGAGCGTGGTGGCGCTGGCATTAAGATAGTAGTGGATTTGTGATACGTAAGCGTCATTGGGTGAAAAATAGGCATAAATTGTCAGGTCATTACCAGATTCAGAAACAATATTGGTCAATCCGCGTACGACATTAGCGATACGTTGCGATTCTATGGCCAGATTAGTAAACTCCGAGCCATCAGCCTGCAGCCCGAAATATTGATTAAGCAACGTGCTAAAGATACTATAGGCAGTCAGTGAAACCAGAAAAGCCACGACCATAGCGATCATCAACTCGACAATCGTAAAGCCTCGGGCTCCCCTGCCTTGTACGTTACGGCGTGACACTCAAACCTCCCAACTGTGGACTTGCAGGTAAAGTTAGCGTATAGCCATTGGCTGATATCACCAGCTGCGCATTGCCTACTGATATGCCAGACAGGTTCACCGTGCAGTTAATTTGGCTACCGCTGGTTCCGGTACACAATGAGACGTAAGTATTGCTGTTCTGGATAAACTTGACGCTAGTTCCGCAGCTAGACGGCGAGTTGCTACACGGTAAGTTGGTCCCGTTAACCTGAAAACTAAAGCTGTTTAACGCACCGCCGGTTTGGCTAACATCATAGGGCGAAAAACTGGTCACGCGCGGGAAGTTAGCGCTGGTTGTCAACAGCAAACGAACTTTCTGGTAATAGTTGCGGCCACCGTAGGGGAAAGTGACGGATGGTGGGTTGCCGGGATCATAAATTGGCACGCTAACAGGGTTAAGCGGATTGGTGCCACTGTAAGGCAGTGCAGCCGCCAAATAGTAGGTAGTACTACCGACGCTGCAGCTGCTAGCGCCGCTGTCGCCGCAGAAGATGTACGGCCCTGGTACCAAATTGGATATGCCGACCAGACCGCTGCTATCGGTAATTGGCCGAGTGTCAGAAGGATTAAGGGTGTCGTAGTAATAAGACGTGTCGCTAGTGGAGGTGTATTTTTTATAACCGCCCTTTGTATAAACCTTAACGTTTGGCAGCGGGTTGCCATTGGTATCTGTGGTCTCCAGCAACAGGCTGTCCGGTCCCTGTAATTTGATAGTTAGTGTTACATAAGAAGATTGCTGGGCAAGGATCTTTTGGCTGGGGTAGTTAGGCTGCAGACTGCCGGATGGTATTATGGTCGCAAGCGTGGAATATCCAGAGTTAGAAGCAGTTACAGTGTAGTCGTAGTTTAAGGTGTCTGGCGGCAAGTCGTAAAAGATAGCAATGCCATTCTCGTCAGTGTTATCAGATACATTGACTGGCCCGACCTTAGTGTTTACAACGTTGACGGTAGCACCAGTTACGGGCGCACCGTTGCTATCTATCACGCTCACAAATAACGCACCGGTGGTACTGGCAGTCTCAGCTACTTTAGCTGATATCTGAGTGTCCACCTCTGCCAGTTGTGTGCCGTCAGGGTTAAAGACGGTGACGTCAACGATTTTATAGTCTGCCGGGTTACTATCTACAGCCGGTGCGCCCGAAGGCGGCGGGTAGCTACGACAGTAAATCTGTTTTAGAGCTTGGGTAGGGTAGCTACCGCAGCCGTCATAAGCATCATCTATATAGCCGATGTTGGTCTTTACAGTGTAAGTAATACCGTTGAGTGTCTGGCTAGTGCTGGCCGGCAGTGGATTAGTGGTATAGATGCTGCCACCGGCAACTGCCAGACTGTCATAGGGTAAAGACTTCAAGTACTCCATTTGGTTGGTTGCCAAGGCCGAGGCCACGGCTTTTTCTTTGGCTATTACCGCACTATTAGCCAGGCTGGTAAAAAGCCCTGTCAAGCTGAAGGCGACTATAGACAGTACGGTCAGCGCAATAACAAGCTCTGCCAGCGTAAACCCACCTGAGTTATTGCAAGATCTTCGGTGGAGAAACTTACTTCTTCTGCAACTTCGGCCATAACGCATACGCTTATTGTACTAGAGTGGGCCAGCCTGCAGGTAGCGATAGATTCTGGGTTATACTTAAAGCATATGCGTATTAATGACAACTTTGTCATTGAGCTGCTTAGGCATAGCCGGAAAATAACTGAGGAGCAGCTCAAGGCCCTCCTGGAGCAGCAGAAGACCGAGAAAAAACCGCTTCAAGAGCTGGCTCTAAAAGCTAATTTGGTATCGGAAAAAGAGCTGGCCTATCTTTACTCAGGGCTAATTGAGGTACCTTTTGTCGAACTTGCGCCACGCAATATCAATAAAGAGGTGCTAAAACTAATACCGGAACGCGTGGCTCGTCAATATAATGCTGTGGTTTTTGACGTCAAGCTTGATGGCAGCAAGCTGCTGGCCATGGAAGACCCCGACGATGTACAAGCCCTAAACTTTTTGCAAAAACAGCTTGGTCCAGATGTGCAGGTTTATCTGGCAACGCGGTCCAACATCCTGGCAGCCCTTGATCAGTACCGTAGCAACATTACCAGTGAACTTACACAAGTAATCGCTAGTGAGAACAGCTCTCAAAAAAATGATGAAGAGGAAGAAGTTAAAGAAGAAGACGTGGCCGAGGATAGTCCGGTTGCCCAAACTGTTAACTTAATAATTGATTTTGCGATCAAACAGGGCGCCAGCGATATTCATATTGAGCCACGGGAGGATTATGTATCTATCCGATATCGCATTGACGGACAGTTGCGCGAAACCAATAAACTACCTAAAAAAATTCTGTTACCCCTCGTCAGCCGCATTAAAATTTTATCTAACCTCAAGATTGACGAGCGCCGGGCGCCCCAAGACGGCCGCTTTAAAGTTGTAGTTGGTAGCGGTCAGTACGCGCTACGTGTTAGTACCTTGCCAATAGCCGACGGCGAGAAAGTGGCAATGCGTATTTTAAATGAGTCCAGCAAAGCTTCGTCGCTGCAAGAGCTGGGTTTCTGGGGAATAAGTCTGGAACGTCTAGAACAAGCTCTAACCCGTCCACACGGCTTGGTATTATTTACCGGGCCAACAGGTTCAGGCAAAAGTACCAGCTTGTTTAGTATTTTGAGCCGCTTAAATCAGCCGGTGGTGAACATCAGCACCGTGGAGGACCCGATAGAATACAAAATCCCAGGTGTTAATCAGGTTCAGGTTAATCCGGTCGCCGGTATGACCTTTGCTAACGGACTGCGGGCACTGTTACGCCAAGACCCCAATATCATTATGGTCGGCGAGATTCGTGACAACGAGACCGCCAACTTGGCAGTGCAGGCCGCCCTGACTGGACATCTGGTTTTCAGTACCGTGCACACCAATAACGCTGCTACCTGCTTACCGCGCCTGCTAGACATGGGCATAGAACCTTTTCTGATTGCCAGCACTGTACGGGCTATCGTTGCCCAACGTCTGGTACGGCGATTAGTACCAGAGGTGATGGAAGCCTACAAGCCCGATGAGCCAACCATCAAGCGCATTCAAGCAGCATTTGGCGTCGATGGTGCTGAGGGTATAAAACGTGTGCACGAACTGGAAATGCAAGCTATTACTGGTAACATAGGCCAGTTTGGTCCTAGCGGCAAAACAGCCGAAGCCCTAGAGCCATCCACCACCGAACAGACTATAAGTCGCTTGTGGCGTATTAGTGGCATTGGTGGTACTAGTTCTTTTCGCGGCCGAATAGGTATTTACGAAGTTCTTACTTTAAGTTCAGAGGTTCAAAAAATGATTGTCAGTAACGATACCAGTGAGAACATCCAGAACCAAGCTATCAAAGAGGGTATGATTACCATGCAGACCGACGGCTTGATAAAGGCACTACGCGGTCAAACGACGCTTGAGGAAGTATTAAGGGTAACGAGTGAAACATAAAAATAATCAAGATAAGGGCTCGGTTGAGTTCAGCTATATTACCCTGGCAGACGGCAAGAAAGTTAGCGGTACTATAGCTGCCCCTTTCCGTGAGGCAGCCATTGCTGCTCTGCGCCAGCAAAATATCAAACCGCTTAGCGTACGCGAGGTGAAGGCAAAAAAGAGCCTGCTTAATATATCCATCGGCAAAGCCAAGGTTAAAAAGCGTGATTTGGTAATCTTTACCCGTGAGCTTTCTACTATGGTTAGTGCCGGCGTACCACTGCCGCGGGCACTTGGGACACTGTCCGACCAGTCGGAGAATAAATATTTCCAAGAGGTAATTATCGGTATAAATCACGAGGTCGAAGGTGGCGCCCCGTTAGCTGATGCTATGGCCAAATATCCTAATGTATTTAGCGATGTTTACGTGAATATGGTTCGGGCCGGCGAAGCCGGCGGGATTTTAGATGATATTCTTAAACGCCTAGCTACCCAGGTAGAAAAAGACGAAACCATCCGTAAAAAAATCCACGCTGCTATGGCCTACCCGATAGTCATTCTGACCATTACCATCATTGCTTTCTTTGGCATCATGATATTCATTTTACCTAAGATCGCCAAGATTATTAAAGACTTAGCTGGCCCCAACGCCCAGTTGCCAGTTTACACGCGGGTACTAATGAGTATCAGTAATTTTATGCAGCACAATTTCATTTTTATCTTCATCATCTTGGCACTAGCCATTTGGGGTTTTCAGCACTATATAAGTACCCCTAAAGGACTTTATGCCTGGCACGGTTTTTTGCTACGTACGCCTATAATTGGACCAGTAATAGCTAAAATCGTCGTGGCGCGCTTTTCGCGTACCTTTGCTTCGCTTATGGGCTCCGGCGTCAGCATACTCGAGGCTTTGGAGGTAACTGGCAAAGCAGTTGGCAACCGTGTTGTCCAAAAAGAGCTGGCTGACATTGCTATCAACGTTAAAAATGGCCAACCGCTGGGCAAGCAGCTAATGGAAGCTAAGTTCTTCCCGCCTATTGTCGGACAGATGATGGCCGTGGGCGAAGAAACTGGTAAAATCGATCAGGTGTTGGTCAAAGTAGCCGACTTCTATGAGGAAGAGGTAGATGCTGTAATTGATGGTCTGGCCGCCGTTATTGAACCCATCATGATAATCATCCTTGGTGCTATCGTAGGGGTTATTGCGGCATCGGTTATGGGACCAATTGCCAATCTATCTAAACAAATCAATGGTTAGGTTTACCTCTATCCACATCTTTGCTTGACAAGCTTATGCTTATATTTATACAATCAAGCTCATGGAACGGCTGCGTTCAGCGAATATACAAATTAGTTGATAAACCATATTAGAAGGGTGGGAATATGCTTTCATTAAAAAAATATAAGAACCAAGGTTTCACCATCGTTGAACTTTTGATAGTCATCGTGGTAATCGGTATCTTGGCCACATTAGTAATTACTACCTATAACGGTGTGCAGTCCAAGGCCCGCGATACTAAGCGCAAGACGGACATTAACGCTCTCCAGGGCCAGGTGGAAGCTTTTAATACCAACGCTGGCTACTACCCGACTTTAGCGAATATCAATAGTTCTACCTGGCGCACGACCAATATGAAGGGCTTGGATCCATCAGCACTGCAGGATCCGCAGGGTAGCGCACAGACTCTGGTAGCTTCACCGGCGACTGGTTCCTACGCCTATGCGGCTGCGCCTAGCGGTTGTGATGATGTTACAACCAATTGTACTAGCTATACTCTGACTGCCACGCTCGAGAATCCGGCCGGTAGCACTTATGCTAAGACTGGTACTGACTGATCCTAGCAATTAGGTACAACAAACCCGGAAGGATGTAGCTTTCCGGGTTTGTTTATAGCTAGCCACAGACTGTTGTCTGACTCTTTTCAAACCCTTTAATGTTATACTCGTAGCTATAAGGATAACCAGTATTAACAGATGAAGCCGGTGAACTTTTATCACGACCAGCCGTTGTTCGGTCTGGACATTGGGCACTCCAGCTTGAAAGTCATGCAAGTAGACACAACTGGTAAGGCCCCAAAGATACTGGGTTATGGAGTAGCTGATTATCCGCCCGAGGTTATCAAGAATGGGGTCATTGTCGACCACAAAACACTATACGACTGTTTGTTCAAGCTTTTGAACAAAGGCTTACTGGGTTATATCGATACCGGCCGGGTAGTGTGTACCATTCCAACAGCTTTTACCTTTAGCCGCTCGATGAAATTACCGCCCATGGACCGTTCGGACCTTACCGAGGCCGTCAATCTTGAGACCGAACAATATATCCCCGTACCGATTGCTAACTTATATATTGATTACGAGATTGCGCGCGAGGATAAAGATGGCATAGAGTTGCTGATGGTGGCTTCGCCAAAAAATATTGTTGATAGCCGCGTACAATTTTTAGAGAAGGTCGGCTTAGAACCAATAGCGCTGGAGCCGACTATGAATGCTGCCGCTCGGTTGTTCGCCGTTGCGGACTCGTCGCATAACCAGCCGTCTATCTTGATCGACTTTGGCTCGGTCGCTATAGATGTGGCGGTTTTTGACCAGACGATGTTTGTCAACACTACTGTGATCGGTGGTAGTGATAACCTTACTGATCTTATTGCCAAGCAACTAGGAGTTTCTGCGACTAAAGCCTACGAGCTCAAGAATAGCCACGGTATTGCGCCTGGCCCCAGGCAGCACGAGATTAAAGAGGCAACTAAGCCAATGCTGGACAACTTGATCCGTGAAATCCAAAAGATTATTCGCTACTATGACGAACGACAAACACAACTCCACCACAAACTCGTCCAGATTATTACTATTGGTGGTGGCGCCAATATGCCCGGACTTAGCGACTTTATATCCGCCGAGCTACATATGCCCACACGCAAACTTGACCCTTGGCAAACTATTGACTTTAACAGTTTGCCTACGCCCGATGATCTAGACCGCTCGATGTATATAACTGTCGCTGGCGCGGCCATTTTAAATCCAAAGGAGATTTTTTCGCGTGATTAATCTATTGCCACCAGAAAGGGCTATACGTATCCGTTACGGCCGTGGTAACAGTCTGCTTATTCAGTGGTTGATCTCTATGGGCATAGCCATAGTTGGCTTAGTGCTGATAGTAGCTAGTGGCGTAGTTTATATTAATCAACAATCAGGTGATCTGAAAAAAAATATTGCTACTGATAATGAACAGCTAACTACTGGAGATATCGGCCAGGTGGAAGCTAATGTTAAGGCCATAAGCAGCGATGTCAAACTCATCAACCAGGTCCTCAGCCGCGAAATCCGTTTTTCGGACCTGATGCAACAAATCGGCAAGGTCATGCCAGCTGGTACTGTTTTGAGTTCTTTGACCCTGACAAACATCAATGGCGCTATGGATATTACTGCCAATACATTAGATAACCCTTCGGCGGCTCAGATTGCAATTAACCTAAGCGATCCTGGTAATAATCTGTTCACGCACGTTGATATTGTCAGTATTGCCTGCGCGAATGACCATCCTACTTCGCCTTATCCCTGTGTTGCTACTTACAGAGCCCTATTCAGTAAATCAGCCTCCAGCCGCTTTTTGAACGTAGCTAAAGGGCCAGACCAATGAAACCTTTTGACAGCAAACAGTTGCGCTGGATACTGCTAGGGGTTTTAGGGCTGACAGTTATATTATTCATCGGCATTGCTTATTTTGGGTTGTCCATGCTGGGCAGCAAAAGCCAAAAAATGGTCGACTTAAAACTGCAAAGCGCAGCCGCGGAAAATCAGCTTACCAGTCTTGACGTGGCAAAGAAAGAAATCAAGCAATACGGTTACTTTAAGACAGTTACTGGGGAAGTTATACCCAATGATAAAGACCAAGCGGCAGCAGTACTCCAGATAAACCAGTTTGCCGCCAGTGCCGGTTTTCGGCTTCAGGGTATATCTTTCCCAAGCAGCAACTTAGGTTTGACTACCAGTGGCGCCTCGGCCAACGCCCAGACCGCTTCACCATCAGCTATAATCAGCCAAGCTACCCCTGTAAATGGTATACCGGGTCTATATAGTGTCCTGCTTACTATTACTCCGCAGACTGACCAGGATCTACCTGCCAACCAACAGGTTACATACGACAAGCTGCTGGCTTTTCTAAACAGCATAGAAAATAACCAACGTACGGCCCAAATCACCCAGGTAACAGTTACGCCAGTATATAATAGCGACGGCTCATTCCGCTGTCTGAATTTTACACTTTCTATTAATATATTCTTAAAGCCATGAAGAAAAATCTTAACTTTGATTTCAAGGCCGTCTTGCCGCGTCTTAAAAAACTGCAAAAACAATTAGCCGCGCACCGGGCCTTTATAACTATCCTGGCTGTGCTGCTGGCCTATGTCTTCATACTCTGGCAGATCAACCGTCTCGCCACCGCTGAACCTTCACCGGACGCCCTGTCTGCCACTAACTCCACCAGCAGCGTTCCATCAATTGACAGTAATGCCATCAAACAGATACAAACCCTAGAACAAAATAGTCCTAGTGTGCATGTACTGCTGCAAGCGGCCCGCAATAACCCCTTCCAAGAGTAGATCTTCGCACCGCCCGTCCTGTTGCCTGGCAAAGCCAGGCATGCCGGCGGACTTCTGGCGCATTACTACGTCAGCGTCTCCGTTGCTCGTTCGCCGTATGTTAGATACGACTTACTGCGCTACTCGTCGCTTCCTTGTACTGTATCCAGGTGCGAAGATCTACTCTGCTCCGCAAGCTCAAATGCGTAAACCCTTCCTCTTGAAAGCAAGTTTCTGGAATAATACTTAACTTGTTAAGTATTTATGCTACAGGCCCTCTTTGCCGGCTTCGCTTTCGGCATAACTTTGCCGGGCTTCCAAAATACGCTCGGCATAGATGTCTGGAGTTGGACACCAAGGAAAAACAAAATTATCCTCTTCGCCAGCGGTTTCTATAGTCAATGTCCCGTAACCAAAAATAGTAGCCAAAAAACCCTTGTGCTCGGCTGTTACGTCCTGCACATTAGACATGGAAAGCCTTGAGATCTTACGGATAAATAGACCTCTTTGGATAACTTGTATCAAACTCCTATTACTGACAACCAGCCGGCTCTGCCGGTAAATATAGGTTGCTACCAGCAGCACCAATGCCACTAGCGCCACTACTATGATTGCAATAGCTATCATCAGTGTGTAGGCCTGCCCGGAGAGGTTATCCAAAAAGCTCGGCGCTAAAACTTTTATCAAAACCACTACGGCGATTAAGCCGGCCAAGGCCTCGAGGTAAATCGCTATAATGCCAATCGGGTGGCGGTGCACAATGGTAACTATGCGCTCGCCAGGCTCCAACATATCGCTATTTGATTTGGATATCGGGGGAGACGATGGCTGTAGATTAACAGGTGGTGGAGATGGCACCGGTATTTGAGCAGGGGGTGGCGGAACTGGTACCGGAGGTGTTGGCATGGGAGTCTCAGGCTGCATGGCTCGATTATATAGCTTCGCGCCAGGAAAACTTTATTTTTAAGGATTGTTTTCTTGGGCTCGGCATATAATTCTCCTTAATCAGCTGAATTATAACAGGCTAGGCTGGGATTTTGTGGCTTTTGGTTTCTTACCTAGGTGCTGCCAGGCTTTCGGTGTAACCTTACGACCGCGCGGTGTGCGTTCCAGTAACCCAATCTGCATCAGGTATGGCTCAATAAAATCCTCAATGGTGGTACGCTCTTCGGCGGTCAAAGCCGCCAGCGTTTCTACGCCCACCGGCCCGCCATTGTGGTGTTCAATGATCACGCCGAGTAAATGTCGGTCGGCGGGGTCCAATCCCAGATCATCAATTTCCAGCAGCGCCAGAGCTTCTGTAGCCAAAGCCTCATCAATTATGCCATCACCGTTAATATCGGCATAATCACGCACTCGCTTTAGCAGACGGTTGGCAATGCGCGGGGTCAGGCGAGCGCGGCCAGATAATAAATCAGCCGCCTGCTTGTCAATTGGCACATCTAGTATTTTGGCCGAGCGGTTGATAATCCGACTTATCTCTTCCGGCGTATAAAATTCCAGTCGGTGGATCATACCAAAACGGTCACGCAACGGCGGCGCCAGCGCGCCGGCACGAGTAGTAGCGCCAATGATGGTAAATTTGGGCAAATCCAGCCGCAAACTGCGTGCGCTCGGGCCTTTGCCCAGCATTATATCTAGCTTGAAGTCTTCCATGGCCGCGTATAGCACTTCTTCTATCACGCGGTGCAAACGATGGATCTCGTCGATAAACAAGATGTCACCATCCTGTAGATTAGTCAGCAGGGACGCCAAATCACCGGCCCGTTCGATTGCCGGGCCGCTGGTTACGCGAATTTGCGCCCCCATTTCATTGGCTATCACACCGGCTAATGTAGTTTTGCCCAAGCCCGGTGGTCCATAAAGCAAGATATGGTCGATCGGCTCGCCGCGTTTTTTGGCGGCATCAATTGCCAGTTTAATGTTTTTTTTCAGACGTTCCTGGCCAACGTAATTTTTAAAATCACGCGGGCGCAGAGTTTGTTCCAACTCTAACTCTTCCGGCTCGTCCTTGCCGGCAGTATTGATAATCCTTTCAACCGCCATACCCACATTCTAACATTTGCTATGATGAACCCATGAAAGAGTTCCTAGCCATAGACATAGCTTTGCTGCCACCTGACGAAGTTATGGACACAGTAATAGCTATAAACAAAAGCCATAAACCTGATTTTTTGTTAAATAAAACCTCTCGGTTGCCTCACATAACTCTTTGCCAAGCAACTATAAAAAACAGGGATATCCCAAAACTTGCATTACTACTAGAAGAAATTGCCTCACGGCACAATCCTCTTATTTTGAAAGCAAAACTTGTTAATACACCCTACAGGTATTTCAAAATAGATAGGACCAAGGACATTGATAATCTACATGACCAAGTAATGGCTAGCTCTAAAAACCTTATATTATATGACATAAAACCAGAGTACTTCTACGATTCTCCTGTAAGAGAAAGCAGTGTTGAATATGTGCGTAATTTTCAGAAGAAAGCTGCTTATGAGAAATATGATCCTCATATAAGCCTAGGTATAGTCAAGCCCACTTCGCATGAACAGGCCATTAGTTTTGTTACTAAGCGTTTAACTATCTGTCACCTCGGTAACTACAACACCTGCCGTAAGATTCTTTTTGAAACGGTACTGAAGGAAAGGTAGCAGCGACCGGTTCCGCGTAGCGGAAACTGGATTCACTCCAGTAGGGAGCGCCGGAGGAAAACCGTAGGTTGTCTTCCGGATTAATTCAAAATGGCGGCTTTGGGGAGATGTGAGCCCTTAAGGATTGTTAGAACTTCTTTGGCTTCCACGGTTTCTTTTTCTAACAGAGCCTTTTTGAGGTCTTCCAATTTGTCCATGTTAGCCTTAAGCACTGCCCGGGCCCGGGTGGCAGCTTCGGTAATCAAAGCTTCTACTTCATCATCGATAACCTTAGCGGTTTCGTCCGAATACTGGCGTTCGTGGACTAATCTTTCTAGCATCATGCCCTCGTCCACTTGGAAGACCTGATCGCGCAGTTTTTTGCCCATGCCTTGGTTTACAATCATGTCACGGGCCAGTTCGGCCGCCTTTTGCAAATCAGAGCCCGCCCCAGTTGTTACCCTATCAATACCGTAGATTAACTCTTCGGCAACCCGTCCACCCAACATGCGCGCCAACACATCTTTATATTCAACAATGCTGTGGTAGCTTTTATCCTCGGGCGGGATGAACCAAGTTACACCGCCAGTTGCCCCGCGTGGGATAATGGTAACTTTGTGGACCATGTCGCTATCTGGCAGCACGTGGCCGACTATGGCATGGCCAGCCTCGTGATAGGCTGTTAGTTCCTTTTCTTTATCGCTCATGATCTTACTTTTGCGCTCTGGGCCAATGGCAACTTTTTCAAAGGCTCCAACTACATCTTCGTCCTCAATAACTTTGCGGTTATGCCGGGCGGCCAAAATTGCCGCCTCGTTGGCTATGTTAGCCAGATCTGCGCCGCTGCTACCGGCACTTTTGGCTGCCAACGAATCCAAATCCACGTCTTTGCTGACCGGCTTTTCAGCAAAATGCACTTTTAGTATGGCTTCGCGGTCTTTGCGGTCGGGTAAATCAATATTTACCCGCCGGTCAAAACGTCCGGGGCGCAGCAGTGCCGGGTCTAGCACATCCGAGCGGTTTGTAGCCGCCAGAACTATTACGTTTTGTCCCTGCTCAAAGCCATCCATCTCTACCAATATTTGATTGAGTGTTTGTTCGCGCTCATCGTGTCCACCGCCCATGCCGGATCCGCGGCGGCGGCCAACGGCGTCAATTTCGTCTATAAAAATGATGCATGGGGCGTTTTTCTTGGCCTTGTTAAACAGATCGCGCACCCTACTGGCGCCCACGCCTACGAACATTTCTACGAACTCTGAGCCACTGATGCTAAAAAATGGTGCGTTGGCTTCACCAGCTACCGCCCGTGCAAGCATGGTTTTACCGGTACCCGGTGGCCCAATTAACAGAACTCCCTTGGGAATTTTGGCCCCTACGCCCTCAAATTTCTTGGGGTATTTAAGAAACTCCACTACTTCTTGCAAATCTTGTTTAGCTTCGTCGCTACCAGCAACATCTTTAAAACTGATGCGGTTTTTCTCATTACCATAAAGCCTAGCCCGGCTTTTGCCAAAACTTAAGGCCTGGTTCCCTTGCCCTTGGGCGCTACGGAACATAAATATAATCAGTACAACTATAATCACTACCGGAAGTACCCCTGTGAGTAAGCCAATCCAGATACTGTTGCTGCTGGAGGGCGGAGCATTGGTCAAGACGACTTTGCCTTGCTGCAACCCCTGTTGATAGATACTGGAGCCGTCTTCTTTATAGGATTTTTCGGTAGCTTTGGCCTGGCCTTTAGGGGTGATGTCCAATTCATCGCCCTTAACGGTTATCTGCTGGGTTTTACCACTGTTAGCATCGCTAATTACCTGCGAGAATGGAACGGTTTTAAGTTGGCTTGGTTGATTAAAGGCCGCAAATATAATCAGCCCAAAAAGAATGATTAAAGCCAAGAAGCCAACGTTCTTAAAATTGTTACGCCGTCGGTCATCGCTCCCGCCTCCAAGGCGAAACTGGTTTCTACCATCCATACTGCAGATATTATAGCAGGCAGATCATCATCTGTTGCTAAAGTGTGCTTCTGTAGCACCAACTACCAAGCTTAAGTTCTTGCCGACATCAACCTTAGTGTTTGGTCTGGCAGTTTTTAGCGCAAGATTCAACCGCTCGATAGTTTTTTCATCAAACTGATTGTTTCCATTGGCTTTTAACCAAAAAATAATCAGTTCGTTGGCAATTACCGTAGGCATAGTTGCAAATTTACTACGATCAACATGATCATTACTAGTAATAGTATGCGATAAGGTCGCAATTATATTGTTTAGCTCTAGTCTATTTTTTGCGACTTTTTCTATATTTTTAACTAATTCTTGTTTCTGTGAAGCTTTTAGTCTAGGGATAATTTGCAGGCGGATATAGTTGCGCAGATACTTCGAATCCTTGTTGGTGCTATCTTCGTGCCAGCCAAGCTTGTGGTATTTAGCATACCTGACAATTTTAGTTTTAGGAGTATTAATTAACGGCCTGACAATCCCGGGATTGTCCATTATTGATGTTAGTCCCCGTCGCCCAGTACCGCGTAAGATGTTAATGAGAGCCGTTTCAATCAGATCATCCTGGTGGTGGGCGGTAATTATTGCTCTGGCTTTATGCCGCTTTCTCAGCGCGTTTAAAAATGCGTAGCGGGCATTTCTTGCCTTTTCCTCGCTAGCTGCAACGCCGAGTTCACCATGCCCGACCTCAAATTGCAGCCCGTATCTTTTGGCCGCTCGTTTAACAAGCTTCTCGTCCTTTGAGGCATCACTTCGTATACCGTGGTTGAAATGAGCTACAACTAGCTCAACATCTGGCTTTTTTGATAGCAAATCAAGCAGAGCCATAGAGTCTACGCCGCCACTGACACCAAGAACGTACTTGCCGGGTTCTATCTGAATATTCATAATCAAACCTCCTCTATTCGGCATTTGTGGGTTGACGCCGGCAGCTATATTCTTTACCGGTCAGATAGATGATTATCAGATCAAAGATAGTTAGTGCTATTAAGCCAACAGAGAATTTATAGCTAATCCTATAAACCTGGTAAACCACGAACAAGCTAGTTACTGTTATTAGCGCGACGTATGCCCAAAGGTGATTTCTTAGCACCTCAACCACTAAAACCAGCTTTACGATGCCGTGGCTCAGTAGATAAGCAGCACCAAAGGTCAGTGAAGTACCGCTGAGGCCATGGGCGGTTTTTAGAATATGGTTAGCGATAAAGTCATGTGGATCCTCTGACAGTTCGCCTTGGGTCAGTCTGGCTGCCCAGCGGTTAATCTCATCGGGTGTGATGAGTAACAGCAAAATTCCACCAAGCGCCTCTAGTAGGCCATCTAGTCCCTTAAGATAAAGGCCGATCCTAAAAGCTTTGTCGGTGGCGGTTTTAGGGTGTTCGACCGGATTATAGTCGAGTTTATTCATAGGTTAACGGGTTAAAGAACCCAGACTATGAGTTCCAGCACTTTTGGTAGCAGCGACAGGAATCGAACCTGTGACCTCGGGCTTATGAGTCCCACGCTCTAACCAACTGAGCTACGCTGCCTCGTCAGAGTCGACGTGCCGGCCTCCGTACTTTTACTATTTAGAAAAAGTACTTGCGGCCTCAGGTCGTCTCTCCCTCTTCAATTTCACAAGCAAGACAACTACTTGTCTTGTGAAATTGCTAAAGAACAGGGGTTATTATAGCACAAAACAGATTAGCCCGGGGCTATTCTTCGTTTATCACTTCGTCTATCGCCAGAAGTTGCGGGTCTTCTGTCGGCAGCAGCACGTATGTTAGCGCGTCAGCCATTTTTTACCTCGTTTTTGTATTTTTTTGATCTGCTATTTATTATCATAAGGCTTTTGTTTTGCCTGTCAACAACTTTTAAGCTTGTTTTTATGCTAACTTCGTGGTTAACTATCGCCGTTAGGATCTTATCTGTTCTTGGTCAAGAGAGAACTAGTGAACGGCCGCAAGGAGATTGTCCGAGTTCAACCGTAGCCAGACGAGTAAGGGGTCGTTCCTAAGTTAGTTAAAGAAATCAAGGATACACTCAATGTACAAATTATTTGTAGGCGGTTTGCCTTTTTCTACTACCGATGATGAGCTCAAAGAACTTTTTGCTGCTCACGGTACCGTAGCTTCAGCTACCGTTGTCCGCGACCGCGATAGCGGCCGCAGCAAAGGCTTTGGCTTCGTCGAGTTCGAAAACGACGAAGAAGGTAAAGCTGCCGAGGCTGCCCTTAACGGCACCGAGGTTGGTGGACGCAACATTTCTGTTGCCCAAGCCCGCCCCAAAGAAGAGCGCTAAGTTTACTTCGACGCTTAAACAAAACTCCCTCGATCTGGGGGAGTTTTTTTGATAACTAGACAGACTTGACGCATCGCATAGGGAGGAATCTGGTTATTTGATAGTTGCGTATTGTTCGACCTTATCGGTCGTGGTGTTGTATATAGCGATGTACTCGTGGTTCGTAGAGGTAGCGGTATCTAGAATCTGAAGGATAATTTTATCATCGCCAGCCCAGCCCTTGGGGATTATCTGGCTAATCTGAGTTATACCATCCGGTACGGGGTTAAAAGAGCTGGTGTCCTTGGTGTTAGTATCAATTACTGTATACCCGTTACTTTTAAACAAAACCGGGAAGAGATAAAGCTTGTCGCCCTTGGGAGACAGGCTGGTAAAACTATCGGTGGTTACGGCTAGCACTTCAGGTTTATTATCGAGCGACTGTTCGGAGAACTGGTTTACAGCCGCGCCAACCGTAACTTCATTAGTAAAAATTAAGCCGCCATCTTCTCTGGTGTAGATATCGTAAATGCCACTGCCATCGGTAGTCAATTGGCTACTTTTACCAGTAGTTAAATCAAGCTGGAATAAATCGCTGCTGACTGCTGGCTTGGTGGTTGCGCCGCCGGCCTCGACATATTTGGTGGCTGGTTTATCGGCATAAATAACGGTGTTATTATCTGCCCAAGCCGGGCTGGCATAGCTCATTTCTACCGCATAATCATTGGCGGCGGTCCGACTAAAGCCCTCGCCTATCGGGTTTAGTGTGGCTGGATAGTCTTTCGTTGTGTTGCTGCGTATATCCCACACTGTTATTTTGTTTTTCTGTGGCAGCGCGAGCTTGTAGCCGTCGGGCGAAACGCTACAACAGATTGTGTCAGATACTTCTTCAGGGGTCGCCGAAAAAACTATCTTGTTCTCGCCGGTGTTCAAATCAAGCAGCCTCGCGCCGAGCTTTTTGTCAACGCCACTGCCTTCGTCAAAACCATACACTACAAAATGGTCACTCATAATATGCGGGGTTCCGCCTCCAGACGTAAGCTTATAGGCTTTATTGGTCTTCAAATCGTAAAGATAAAGACCGCTATCTCCATAACTGACCACGTTCGCGGAGACTATGACAGTATTGACGTCCGGGTTCGCGCTTTTTACCGTTGGTAGACCGATAGTCGAGAGTTCTTTGAACTTGCCGGCGTCATAAGTCAGATAGCCTGCTACCGAATCGCCAAACGAAAATTGAGGTTTGGCGCTGGCAAGAGTAGTGTTGGATGTTTGGTTTGGCGATGAGTTTTTGGAAGTGCTGTGGTACTTAACGAAATAAACAGCTGTTCCGACGGCCAGTATTAGAATTCCGATAATAATTATCCAAAGCTTGCTTCTTTTTTGTGGCAAATTCCCAAGGGGAGGCGGCGGAACCGGTTGTTGGCTAACAGGTGGTGTCTCGACCAATTGGGGCTGGGGTGCAGGCGTTATGGACGGTGGAGCAGTAGAATCATCGTTCATTAAACTTAAGTATTACAGAACAGTTGATGAAATACAAAAAGGCGCTAAAGCGCCTTCTGAATCTAACTTGGTAGCCCGAGTTCATTCGAATTGGAACAACCTCAGGGCAGAATTGGCCAGATGGAAAGCTTTATCTAGGAGCGGTAATCTGTTTGCTAGCTCTACCGCTCAGTACTAGAACAGGCCGAATGTTGGCAACGATTGGCTACAGGAAATGCTTTGGTAATAAGTTAGAGCCCCGTTATGCGCTGGGTCTGCCGAATTAAAGCTGATTACGACCGAACAGTAGTTACTGGCTAGAAGCTTATGGACATTGACGCCCATGCTTCTATAAATGTATCGGTTGCCGTTGTTGTCAGAGCCGTATATGTATGCACCCCAACCATTACTTTTAAGTGAGGCTGTGGCTGTTTGAATATAGTTTTTCAGGTAAGAAGCGGGCTTTCCGTTTGCTCCAAAAGTGAGCTTGGACTGACACACGGTCTCAAATTCCGAGGGAGCACACTTTACTTCTGTCGGCGTTAAATTATTGGTGACTTGAGATGCTTGCGACAAACTAATCGCACTTTTTATGGAACTATTAACATTACGCGGTGCTATATAGTATCGAATTACTAAAACAGCGAAGACCGTAATTAGGATGATTGCCACAAGCACAATTAATAAGTTTTTTAGCGGGAGTTTTAAATACCGTTTCATTGACTAGAATATAACCTATTTTTTGAATTTAGGATAATAGGACTCGAACCTAATTAACAGGGGTGAGTTTTGATGTAAATCAAAAAGAGACTGGTTTTGGAACCAATCTCTATCTGTAATTATCACTTGGTAGCGGGGAGAGGACGGCGTCAGGGCTAACACGCCTGACTATATCCGCTCCTGCGTTACTCGGAATAAATTCCTGCGTGACTTAGTCGCTACACGAACCTCCCGCTCACTACGTTCGCTCAACGAGGTTCTCGCCCTTCTCCGAACCATGAAAAAAGACCCATCAGAAGATGAGTCATTTTTCATGGTAGCGGGGAGAGGACTCGAACCTCTGACCTCGTGGTTATGAGCCACGCGAGCTGCCACTGCTCCACCCCGCGTCGTTGGAGCAAGCCACCAGCTTGCAACGACGAACAGCTAAACTTACGTTTATTGTTCGTGTCTTCAGCTTTATGCTGCTCCTCCTCTCAAATTTTCAAACCGTGATCAGACCCCCGCTTTGAAAATTTGTGGAAGACCAAGTACATATTCTAATCTGTTATAAGGTGTTTGTCAATCGCTGAAGAGTTTGCGTCCGAGCAAAAAATCCCGCCAATCCTCTAAGTTTTTGGCTACTCCTGTCGGGCCATTTGTTGTGTTGGCATTATTCGCCGTAGTGGGGGAGACGGCCAAAGATGGATCAATATATTTCATAGCCACACTCTTTGGAATCAGCAAGACCGTTTCGCCGGGGGCGGCTAAGCCAAAATTCTGCCGGGCGGCCAGTTCCAGATACTGGTTAGTCTGCAGATATTCATTCTGTAAGGACATATTGGCATTCTGCAAGCCAAGTACACTGTTCTGCTGCCTCAGGGTAGAGATTTGCTTTTGCAACTCGTAGTTATTCTGAACAGTTTTTACACCGCTCCAGGTAATAGCCAACACGATGACGGCAAAAATATAAAGGCCGACGTTACGAATATCGGTTAGCTGCCTAATGCGAGCACTGTTCCACTTGGTTTTATTTTTTTTAAACATCTTAAGCTGGTGGGGATGCCTGGACTTGAACCAGGGACCAATCGGTTATGAGCCGACTGCTCTAACCACTGAGCTACATCCCCGTATACCAAGTATAACAGATAGGGAAGGTCTGGTTTTAGTCTAAATAACTTAAGAGTTCTTGTAAGCTTCTAGCTGCCATTAGCTTTTCGCGTAGTTCTTTGGCATCGTCAAAGCCGTTTATATAGATCTTGCAGAATTTATTAAGAGTTTCTACCCTCCGCTCACCATTTTTCCAAGTTCTCGCAAATAGCCTGACGTGTTTGCGATATAGCTCTATCTTCTGCTCTTTACCAAAGCTTGCCCACGGGCTGGTTCTGGCAAATACGAACGGATCATTGAATACTCCGCGACCGATCATTACACCGTCCAGCTCATATTTTTTGGCCAGCTTCTCGGCTTGCTGGCGGCTCATAACATTGCCGTTACCAACAATCAGCGTAGAAGGGCAGAGGGCATCGCGCGTTTCCCGGGCTTGGCCGACTAAATCCCAATTAGCCGGAACTTTAGAGAGTTGCTTAGCTGTCCGGCCATGAATACTTAACATGTTAAGTTTTTTCGTCAGCAGGAACTCGATCCAGCCCATATCTACTGTTGTAAATCCTACGCGCGTTTTGATGCTAACAGGGAAGTCCTTGCCCACCCCCTCTCTTGTTGCATCAATAATTTCCGCCGCTAGCTCTCTGTTGTTCATCAGTGCTGCGCAAGCGCCATTTTTGATAACTGTTTTGACTGGGCACCCCATGTTAAGGTCTATCCCATCAAACCCCATGGCTTTTATTTCGGTTGCGGTTTTTTTAAAATTTTCGGGTTTTAGCCCCCACAACTGGGCAAAAATCGGCCGCTCTTTATCTGTAAAACGCAATTTTGGCAGCAGCTTTTCCCGCCCTGGGCTCTGTAGGCCATCAACGTTTACAAATTCAGTGATAAACAGATCCGGCTTGGCACAATCGGCTACGATCTGGCGGAAAACTGTGTCCGTAACATCGTCCATTGGCGCCAACACCAAAAACGGCCTCGGTAATTGATTAACATTCATAATATTTAGAAAAACTAGTAAGTTTTTCGGGCATCCTCCACGTTTGGAGGCGGCCCGTCTGCGTTTATTAGTTGTCTAGATCCTAAACCCCTTCTGGTTTTTTTCCTCTTTGCCTTAGGCCTGCTAGCCAGCACTCTCCTAGCAGCACGCCCTATCAAGATATCCTCGTCTTCCGGTGTCAAAGTTTTAGATCTTTCGCGAGTACCAAATGCGGTAGTTTGACCCTGTTGATCCACAATACCACGTCTAAAATCTATGTCTTTCTGTATGTCATCTACGACTGGTCTTATTTTACTAGGTGGCAAGTGGGGCTTTGGCGGCAGCGGCTCGACTGGTATTGATGGTTCAAGCTCCGGTATGGGTATTGCAGATTTTATAGGTAGCCGGCCTTGGCCATCATCGGGCTGTGCTGCATAGTCACTCTCTGGATCCTTTAACATATTTATATCCTAACATACTAGGTTTTGAGGGCGGCTTTTATGCGGTCTTCAGGCGAGAGTTTGGAATCAACTTTACTGAGGGCTTGGGCGGCATCTTGGACAGAGTAACCTAAAGCTACTAATCCCTGCAGAGCTTCGTCGTTGGGATTGGCACTGGCAGTTAGAAAATCTGTAGCATCTTGGCTGGCGGTCAGGCCAACTTTGTCCTTCAGATCCACCACAACCCGTTCGGCCACCCTTTTGCCCACGCCGTTAGCTTGAGTAATAAACTTGGTGTCGCCGGCAGCAATTGCCTGGCGTACATGCGACAAACTCGCAATACTCATAATGGCCAACGCCATCTTGGGGCCTACTCCGTTAACGCTCAGCAACTGTTCAAAAAGCAGCTTAGCTGGGACTTCACGAAAGCCAAATAAATCATGGGCGTTATCCCGGATATGTTCATAAATATAAAGTTTGGCTGGCTTACCAGTTTCTAGCGCGCCAAAATCTTCAAAACTGACGTTCAGGCCATAGCCAACGCCGGCACACTCCAAAATTACAGTATCGCCAAGTTTTTCGGTTACCTTACCTTCCAAAACTGCAATCATGGTCTTATTCTACACGAGATGTCATAGCATGGGTTATAGCGGCGGCTAAGGCGTCGGCGCAATCGTCCGGTTTTGGTACTTCTTTCAGACCCAATATTACCCGCACCATTTCTTGCATTTGTTTTTTATCGGCACGACCGTACCCGGTAAGCGATTGCTTGATTTGCAGCGGCGTGTACTCGGCAATCTCTAAACCAGCTAGCTTACCTGCTAGCATAGCCACGCCGCGAGCGTGGCTGACACTAATTGCCGTAGTAATATTTTGGGCGAAAAAAAGCTTTTCTATCACCATCACGGTCGGTTTAGTGTGTGCTATTTCGCTAGCTAAGTGGCGATAAATCTCAATCAACCTCTCGTCCAGGGGCTGGTGGACATTTGTGCGGATCACCCCTCCGTCAATTAATTTAGCTTTGCCGCCCGCAGAGGTTTCTATAACCCCGAACCCTAAAATCCCCGTCCCTGGATCAATTCCGATGATCCTCATCTGTATTCTTCGGTTATTGGCTGGATGATGTCCAAAATCTCTTTGTGCATATCCGGCGCAGCAACCAAAACGCCGTTTATATCCTCGTCCCATCTCGGGACCTCTTCACCAAAAATATCTGTGACTTTTGCCCCGCTCTCCTGGGCAATCAAACAACCGGCGGCTAAATCCCATGGGTTAATCACACTAGTGATACAGGCATCAAAATATCCAGCTCCAACCATTGGCAAGATGTAGGCAATCGGGTGGTCAAAGATGGTGAACCCACCCTTTTTACCAAATGCCGCTGCCAGTTTGCCATCGATGTCGTTACTCTTAAAAACTGCTTGGTTGACGCCGCCAACTACCCAAGCTGATATTACCTTTTTCCCTCGATGAACGTGGTTGCTTAAATCCAATTTGTTGCCATTCTCGTAAGCACCACCCCCTTCTACAGCCCAAAAAATCCGCTCGGTATTGGGGTCGGACACTACTCCAAGTTTTGGTTGACCGTCTTCCACGAAGGCAACGCTAAACGCAAAAACCGGCACACCACGACCAAAATTCGGTGTGCCATCCAGCGGATCAACTATCCACAGCTGCTCGCTGTTTAGCATATAGCTTTCTTCTTCACCTAAGACCCCGTGATCGGGAAACTTTCGCTTGACCCTGGAGATTACCATTGAGTTGATCTCAGTGTCCGCTAATGTGACGGGTGTGAGATCTTCCTTGATGTCCATCTGGAGGGATTTTGTAAGAAAATGCTTGAGCATAATCTTTCCGGCTTCTTCGGCTAACTCTTTTGCAAATTCTAAATAGTTCTTCGGGTCATTCATTTTAAAAATTCTTCTCTAGTTCCGTCTATTAATATAACCTGTCCATCCTCCAGTGGCTTGTATGAAATCTTGTGCTTTTTAAAATACTGGATTGATTTATCGGCCTCTGCACCAAACCAATCAGACTTGCAGTGTGGAACAATCATAAAATCGACCAGACCTAATCCATCCCAGATAATTTCTTTGTTAGGATAATTATCTGGAACCGCATCCGGCTGTGGTCTATCGCCGTATTCAATACCGCGCAGTGACGGGGCGGTAATACAGGCTCCGGCACTCCAACCACCGTAAAGAATTTTATCTTCTTTTAGCAATTTTTTAAGGATCATATCGAGGCTGCTGGCTCTCATAGCTCTGCGCAAAATGAAAGTATTTCCGCCTGATGACCAGAGTGAGCCAAAATTACTTAACTTGTTAAGTAATTTCTCCGATTCACCGAAATAATCGCGCAGGTCTATTTCTTCAAATTCAAATCCGGCGGCTTCAAACATCTTTTTCTTTTCTGGGGTACTCCAATTTCTCTCCTCTGGAGACAAATCATCTTGGGCATTCTTTAAATAGGCAGCTTTTTTGTTCTTGCCCGCCAGTTTTGCGGCGACTTCAGGGTAATTTCCAAGGTCTTGTGATGACAAAAATAGGCGCATTATTTTCTCTGCTCAGCTTTACGAATGCTATCTACGGCCCACTCATCCCTGATTTTACCGTCTTTGAGCATTTTCTCTATTGCTTGCAGGCTAAACCATTTTGCATCTAATATTTCCTCTGGCTGGGGTGTGATCTCCCCATCCTCAATCTTGGCTTCAAAGGAGTAAAGTGCCCTACCCGACCTATCGCTGTCTTTTATATAGAGCGGTTCTGGATCTATAATCTTGACTACTAATCCCACTTCCTCTAAGGCTTCACGCGTCGCAGTTTCTGGTAAGGTTTCTCCCTTGTCTTGAATGCCTGCTGGCAGGTTCCACAACCCTCGCACTTTTTCCCATTTTTCTTGCACAAGTAGATACTCACCGCTTTCATTCCTCAAAACTACGCCTGCGGCTGGGACATTTTCATCGCTCATACGTTAACTCCTTCGGGGATATCAAAATTGGTGTGGGTGGCTATAACATCATCTAAATCATCAAGGGCGTTCATGAGATTAATTACTTTGCGGGCAGTTTCCGGATCGCTGATTTCTACGGTATTGTTGGGCACGTAGGTAAGCTCGGCGTCAACCACTTCCAGCCCGGTGTCTTTTAGCCGATCCCGGACTTTAGCCAAATCGTGCTGAGCAGTATAAATAACGGTTTCGCCTGTTTCCTTTTCTTCTACCACATCCTCGGCACCAGCTTCAATTGCCTGTAATTGAATGTCTTCGCCAATACCTTTTACCCGAATTACCCCTTTGTGGCTAAATTGGAAGGCCACGCTTCCTTGCTCGGCCATGTTACCGCCGGACTTACTGAAAGCCGTGCGGACCTCGGGCAGTGTACGGTTCTTATTATCCGTTGCCACGTCCACCAAAACGGCTATGCCGCCTGGCCCGTAGCCTTCGTACATTGCTTGCTCGAGCTGAGTAGTAGATTTGTCGGACGCCCGCTGAATGGACCGCTCTATGTTGGTATTAGGCATGCTGGCTTTCTTGGCTTTTTCAACAACCATAGCTAGCGCCGAGTTAGTGGCTGGGTCGGTGCCGCCACGGGCAGCTATGGCAATCTGGTTACCAAGTTTGGTAAACAGGGCGCCGCGCTTAGCATCGTTGGCGCCCTTTTGGCGTTTGATAGTCGCCCATTTGGAATGTCCACTCATACAATAATTATCTCATTGATTAAAGTTTCTGTTAATCTGCCTGCCCCTTACCAAAACCTGAGCGAAGAAGAGGCTGGATAAGCCTATTCCGCAGAATCAAGTTTTTGGTGAGGGGTTATTATAGCATTTTTTAGGTGGACGTGCCTTTGAGCCGCTAAAACCGCCAACAGCACCAGACCATAGCAGGCAACCATTAGGGCTGGGGCAATGGTCAGATGCAAAAATTCGGAGGGAATACTTGCTAATATATGCACAACATCAAGCATATATGTCAGTAGCAACCGGGCCGGCAACGCAAACCAGCCGGCGACCGGCGCGGCCAAGCTGCCGGCCGCAGCAGCAATAGCTGATAGTAACATTGCTACTGATACCAGAGGCACAATCAAGAGATTAGCAATTAAGGCGACCAGTGAAAGTTGGCCAAAAGTCATCATAATCAACGGCTGGGTCATGATTTGGGCCGAAAAAGTTTCAATCAGAACCGAAGTCAATATCTTTGGTGGCCGGCTAAATAGGCGGGCGGAAATTATTGGCGCTATCACCAAGACGCCAAAAAAGGCCAGGAACGACAGGTACCACCCCAAATCGCCCCAAACGTAAAATGGGCTAATCATCCCTGTTAAAGCTGCTGTGAAGCCGATAAGAACCAGGGGCTTGATTCGCCGGCCATAAAACCAGGCCCACAAAGTCAACAGCGAGACGATTGCCGCCCGCACAATAGACGCGCTAAAACCAGTTATAAGCACAAAGCCGGCGATAAAGGTGAGCGACAGCATCAGCTGCTGGTATTTGGAGGGCAATCTCAACCGCGCTATAGCCCGGGCAATAATCGTTACATTGTAGCCAGATACCGCCACGATGTGCACCAGGCCCACCATCGTTAAAGCAGCCAGAACGTCTTGCGGTAGGGTAACCCGTTGGCCAACCAGTAACCCCATGGCAAATGAGGCTACCGGCTCGGGCAAAGCGTTCTGCATGCCAGCGGCAAAACGCCGGCCAACACTGATAAGCCAGCTATGGCCGATGCCGATGCGGGTTAGCTGCGCATAAGCTATGGTCGCCTGGTTGGCGCCACGAGTAGGATAAAGTTTGCCGGTTACTTGCACCCTATCACCCCTGTAAATCATGTGCTCGCCAAAACCACTGAGTTTAAACGAACCAGCTAGCGGCTGGTTCTTGGGGGCTATAAGCTGGACATTATTTGCCGTGAATTGGATTTGCGATTTCGTAGAATAGACAGAGTCGCTAGTAGCTGTAGCCTGAATAGTCACTTTTTGCAGGCTGTAGTCCTGCAGGACATGCAGCCGCTGCATATAAATTCCGCCACGCCACATGCCTAAGCCTAAACCCAGCAAACAAATTACAATCAGGCTGGTGAAATTTTTTGATTTCAAAAGTAAAAACAGAGGAGTAAATATTAACCACCAAATCTGCGGCGTAATCTGTAATTTACGCGATAAACCCAGCCCCGCCAGAACCGCAGTGCAACCAGCGGTAATCAGAGTAGTTCGCCTAAACTTTCTCACTATTCTGCCATCATGGCAGATATTTGTTCATAAATTAATTGCTTAAGGTTGATTTTTGGCCTAATAAAACAGATAATGTAAGGTGTTTCGTCGGAATCGAGGCACCGGCTTCCGTGAGCTTGTAGACCGTGCTCACTTTCAGCCTCGGCTCGCTTCCTCCTCTCAATTTCGCAAACGGTCGCTAGCGCCCCGATTCGCAAAATTGCAAGAGAAATTTTGGACGCCCAAACTCACACACTTGGATGCAGTGCAAGACGCCGCCGAGGAACGCCCGCAGGTGTATTACAATACATTGAGGACGTACCGCCGGCGAGCAACGTAGCAGTGCGCCAAAAAGCCAGCAGGGTTTACGGCTTTGCCGGGAAGCAGTGTTGGCTGGTGTGTGAATTTGGGGGCCCATAGCTCAGTTGGTAGAGCAGAGGCCTTTTAAGCCTCGTGTCGCGGGTTCGAGACCCGCTGGGCCCTCCAATGAAAGTGCCCGGCCTTGCGCCGGGTATTTTCATTGGTTGTCTTAGTCGGTTTCGGTTCCGCGACCAAGACGCAAAGCGGATTGTAGTCGCGGGTTCGGTCATCCAGGTCGCGCGCAGTCCGCCTGAAGCGGACGAGCACGGCTGCAGATGTGCGCTGTCCCGCTGGGCCCTCCAACCATAAGCATTTTGACCTCTATAATTAACAGGCTACAATCTTATATAATTGCACACAACAAGCTAATTATTGACAACAGTTTATAATTATGCTTATATGTGTGTATGTCTCGGGAAAGAAATTCCACTTACTACAGGGATTATGCTGATATGGCACAAGAAATGATTAATGGCTTAAGCGATGGTGATATGCCACACGTAGGAACACTGCAATATATGTACGGCATTAGTGAAGCGGGTCGTGTGCAAGCAGAACTTGTTATGGACCATATTTTGGCTGACCCTCAACTAACAGAACAGTTTGACGCTACTGTTACTGCGTTTCAAGCAGAACAAGCGGCTTAATCTTGATAATATGGAAAGCAGGATTGGTTGGCTACATAATACTTCAGGGGATGAAATACCTGTAGATCCGACATTAATTACAGATACATCTGGTGAATTAGTGGACGTAACGCCACAACAACTAGAGCAAATACTTGCCAATGACCCTGACTCTATTTTGCAGTTAATGGCTTGGGGTAGTTTTCAGAGCAGACAAGAAGCTGAGGCATTTCTTGCTGAGAGCGAGCAAGCCTCTTAATTTCGGCTGCTACAGCCTTCACGGTGGCCCTCCACAGATAAGACCTAGTGCATCTTCCAAACAGATACTCCCGCCCAGTAATTAATTGACAATCTAGGCAAGTGATAGTATTCTTAACTTTTTAAAGAGTCGAGGTAGTATTGTTACCATGACAGAACGCAATCCGCAGTTATCGCAGAAGGTTATTGATCTCGCTTGGGAAGCTGCACAGGCCAGTGACCGAGCATTCGATGAGCGTGATCTAGCCAACTTTAAAATACTAAGTGATATGGCTGCAACTGTTATGCTATTGCCCACTACCGCGTTTAATTTTCAACGTGCTGAAATTCCATCTGCCCAAGTACCGGAAATTGACGTTGAAACAACTGAACGGCTGGAGGTTCTACCCACTGATTACCGTAAATTAGTACTAAACCGCTATACCGAAAAAAATGAAGTAGTAGGTACCCAAATTAATGCCAACACCCTGCCTGAACACTATCGGCTGCCGGGGTTAAGTGAATTTATAGAAGAGGTCATAGCTTTAGCTCCGGTCTATGAAGCATTTATCAAAAATAGCTGGGAGCCAGAAGTAGTTTTTGTGCCCAACAACCTAAGCCTCGAGCAGTGGGACAGCCTGCTCATGGGCCATACATTGCCAAATGGCCGTAAGTCCAAGGGCCTATCACGTGCCTGGAGAGTTAATGAAGTTTATGACCAAGGAACCGACGCTAACCCATGGTATTTAGCTATTGTATGTAGTACTGAAAGACCCCCGCTTACTAATGTAAGTCCTGACGGTGAACACGGCTCTCGAGCCAATAAAACCATTAGAATATTGTCAGAACTGCCAAACATAGCTGACGTCTCATCTCCAGAAGCCATTATTAATCAAGCTAGTCCATCAGAAGAAATGTATTGTGCTTTTCAGCTTGCTCGCTTAGAGCGTGGTGAGCAACCCGTAGACACCGAGACCTGGACCATTGGCAAAGAAAATATTAGCCTGGGATCTCTGTTCTTTAGCTTTCCTATATACAAGCGGCAGGTTTTCTCTTTCTTTAGCGATCGTGCTCACCGCCTTGAAGGTAGCGGTGTCCGCCCCTCAGCTAACGGTAAAGATCTAGTTCTCGGCTAGGGACATAATTACTAATATGTAGGTGTTGGCTACCCTGAATTGTAGTTGCTACAGCCTTCACGGTGGCCCTCCACGGAAAGCTCATCATTTGGATGAGTTTTTATTTGTGTCTCTTAATATAATGACTTCTACTGAACCAGACCAGCAATAGGCTTACTAGAGTACCAATACCAATAATTATTGCTTCTTGCTTTTCTAGCTGGTTCCAAATGCTAAGGTTGCTAAAATTAATGTTCGCCCAGTTGCTCAGTAGCGGACCGACCGTTAGGGCCAGCAAACCGCCGCTAGCCAGAGCTGGTACGATTTGTAAGTAAAAACGTGAATGTGTGGCGTGTTTTCTAGTCAGTAAAAGCGTTATCGCCAGCGGCACGGCAATCATTATTAGATTGATGGCGTTGCCGCTTAGCAGCTGGCCTGATGACACCAAGTGGCTCAACCAATGCTGCGTGCTACCGCTAGCATAGGTGGCAGCTGTAAAGCCGGTGCAGAGCGCCAAAAATCCCAGGGCCGCATCGGCCCGTAACAAAAAAGTTAACACCAGAGGCGCAGCAAGCAGAGCAATCAGTACCAATTCGGCCATACACTGTTATTTTAGCACTAGCGCTTAGAAAAGTACGGCTGTTCCAAGGTCAATATTTAAAATTTTTGAATACGGCTACTAATTGCGAACTCTTTATTTAGGCTTATGCGCCAACACGGTCTTTACGGTGCCTAGCTTTGGCATTAACTTCTACGTACTCAATAATTTTTTCGGCGACGTTGCGACTCGTAACCAGCTCTATGCCAAACCCAGGACTGGAGTTAACCTCAAGCACAAGCGGTCCTCTATTACTCCTCATAAGATCCACGCCACAGATAGATAGACCCATAGCCCTAGCGGCCTTGATGGCCACGTGTTTTTCTTCATCTGTTAGCTTTACCGTACTCCCCTCTCCGCCTTGGTGAAGGTTAGAACGGAATTCCTCCTCAACATTAATGCTTTGGCGTTTCATACTGGCCACTACTTGACCACCCACCACGAAAGCCCTGATGTCGGTTCCGGCTGACTCCTCTATATACTCTTGTAGCAAGATGTTAGTGCCATCGTCGTCCATCATATAAAAAGATTGGATAACTGACTTTGCAGCCTTTCTGGTTTCTGCCAGCACTACACCCCGGCCATGGGTGCCACGAGCCAGTTTGATGATAATTGGCGGGCCGTCCAGTTTTTCCATTACTTGGTCAACGTCGGTGGCGCCGCGGGAGAAAATGGTTTTTGGAATACCAATACCAGCCCGCGCTAACAGTTGCACAGAGCGGAGTTTATCACGGGAACGCACAATGGCAATTGAGCTGGCAGTAGTAAAGACACCTTGCATCTCAAACTGCCGCACAATAGCCGTACCGTAGCGGGTATAGCTAGCCGCAATACGCGGGATAATGGCATCAAAGCCAGTCAGAATCTCGCCTTCGCAGGTAACGATTGGGTTGCTTTTTTCTATCTTGGCCTCGCATAGCACATAGTTAATAATGCGCACTTCGTGTCCGCGCTTGATGGCTTCTTCTTTCAGCCGTTTGGTTGAGTAATTGCCTGGCCCCTTGGATAAGATTGCTATTTTCATATTGCTATCATTTTACATGGCCACGATACTTGGTTCCCTTAGTAGCGTCAACCAAGAACCCATGGTCCCTTAAAAACTGTCGACCGATTAAGACACCCTTTTTCATAAGTGTACGGTCGGCCAGAGTTACGGATATCGGATACTGCACACCCCGGATAGTAACTGTGGTTGGGATGCAATAGCGTAGAGAGACAGCTCCGTTGCTGCTACGCACCTCCTTAAGGGTAAACCCGGTTGCTGTTACTGCCTTGTCTAGACCAAAGGGCAAAAATTGTACCGCCTTTTCGCCCGTGGATAGCAAAACCTCTTTTATGCGGGTAGCATGTACGGATCCGCTAGTGGCACCGGTATCCACTTTGGCAACCACGTCAAAAAGCCCGAAATCCGGGAGGCTGACTTTTTCAAATGCACCGATTACTTTTTGCATCTGTTAATAATAACATATTCGCGTTAATTAAGCAACGTTTGGCCCGTTGTGTGCGTTCTCCTATACTTATGGACGTGAGCGATTCAAATTCTACTCATAATTATCTTAGAGCTTTTAGTGAACACGGGGAAAGTCCTAAATCTTTAAAATGGATTAGCTATAAATCTGTGGCAAAAAGATACAGACAACTGGTGCGCGACCTAAATTTTGAGAATAAAACTATTCTCGATGCTGGCTGTGGGATGGGAGATCTTTTACCATTTATCTATGCTAAAAGCTCAAATTTCGACTATTTGGGTGTAGACATTATTCCCGAGTTTATCGATATTGCTAAAAAACGCTACGAAGGCAATGCATTCAAAGTAGCAGATGTATTTGGCAAAGACTTTAACCAAAAGTTCGACGTGATCGTATCCTCAGGAATTATGAATCATAATATCTCTGATTGGCTGGAAGTAAGAAAAAAAATGATAGTCAAGCTCTTTGATTTAGCAAATGAGGTACTGGCTTTTAATATGGCCGGGGCACTAAATCCTATACCTTCAGACCAAAAAATCGCCTACGCCAATGCTAAAGAAATTTTAGACTTTTGCGCTACCCTTACACCAAAGTTAATCCTTAAAACCCATTATCACCCCAAAGACTTCACGGTAGTGATGTTCAAGTAAAACTGATTGTCATTAGTTGTTCTAGGCAAAGGGTGCCGCCTTTTTCGAGGTAGGATCGGAGAGATTTATTTCTACCCCTGGGCTTTATGAACCCTTACGTAAACAATTACAATGGCCACCGCCAGAATTAGCAGCAACAGTATTAACATAGGGATAAAACCTTTTTGGTTTTTATGCATCCTAATTTTATTTTAGTACTGCTGAAAATAAACACAACCTTCTTTGACAATACCGAGCACATGTTATAGTGATATCGTGAACGATTTAGAACGTGTCCGAGCCGATTCTGGCTTTGATAAGATGACTAGCTTGCCAGACCGGGTAGCTTTCTTGACTCAACTGGAAACCCTGGCAAGTGAAAGGCCTGGCGATTTCGGCGTCCTCATTGCGGATCTTGATAGGTTAAAGGTAATTAATGACGCGGGGGGGCATGCAGCTGGAAATTTTATGATAATAAGTGCGGGTAATATTATATCATCGAGTATCCGTGTTGAGTCTGAAGGTACAGGAGTAGACCCAGAGAGAAGAGCAAAAATCAGCGGGCCCGACGCAGTAGCAGCTAGGATTCATGGTGATGAGTTTGGCATCATACTGCCCGGGGTAAATAGTCCGGACATCTTGGAAGTCATCCGACAGCGCGTGGAACAAGATTTAGAAAGAGGAGGAATAGATGCCTCTATCGACGGCCGAGTACATATGCAGGGAGAAGCTGTTGATACGCTAGTCCATGAGGCAGACCTGCTAATGTTAAAAAGGAAAAACGAAAGAAAAAAAGCAGTCTTTGAAGCACTTCCTAAGCATAAGCGTGTCGCTGCCAGATTGGGTTTATTAATGCTGCATTATGCGGGAATGAATCCGCCTCGCCAATAAGTCTAGCCGAATAGGCCTTTTTTGCCCTCGGTTTTGCGCAGCTGCTCTAGCAGCTGTTTTTGTTTGGAGCTAAGTTTAGTTGGCGTGTCTACTAGTATGGTTACGATGTGGGCACCGCGCAGGCCGTCGCTTAGCCGCGGTACGCCGTGGCCGGAAAGTTTGAAGTCTGTACCGCTCTGGGTGCCGATAGGCACGCGCATACGTACCGGGCCATCTACTGTATCTACCTCTATTTCAGTACCCAGCGCGGCATCTATCATGGTGACGTGTTCGCTGGAAAGAATTAAATCACCTTCGCGGGTGAATTTTTTATGCGGTTTCACTCTTACGTTAACGTATAAGTCGCCCTTGGGGCCGTTGGCGATAGCCTCGCCGTGCTCACGAAGGCGAATAGTAGCACCGTCGTCTATGCCGGCTGGCACTTTAAGATTAATGGTTTGATGACGGCCTTTAGTCCCCTTGCCGCCGCAAACACTGCAGACTTTTTCGGGAATTCGTCCACGACCATGGCATTTGGTGCAAGTGGTAGCCTGTTGGATATTGCCAAAAATAGTGCGTGTAACCCGTTTGATCTGGCCAGAGCCGTCGCACTCGTCGCATTTTTTGAGCTCGTAGCCGGGCTCTACGGTGGTGCCGTTACAGTGCTCGCAGGTGTCTTCCATGTTGAGGCGCAGTTCCACCTCGGTGCCAAAAACAGCTTGCTCGAAAGTAATTTCAACAGAGGTTTCGACGTCGCGGCCACGGTTTTGGCGCCGGCGGCCCGCACCACCTAAATCGCCAGTAAAGAAGCTGCCCAAGATGTCGCCGAGACCCAGGTCGCCAAAGTCAAAGTTGACATTCTCTGTTCCGGTGCCAAAACCGCCAAAGCCAGCGAATGGGCTACCATCAGAGGCGGCACTGCTACCCACGCCGGCGTGGCCGAACTGGTCATAGCGTTTACGCTTAGAGTCGTCCTTTAGAACTTCGTAGGCTTCGTTAACTTCCTTGAACTGCTCTTCACTGCCGCCACGATCCGGGTGGTGCTCTACCGCCAGCCGGCGGTAAGCTTTTTTGATCTCATCAGCACTGGCGCTCTTGGATACACCGAGCACCTCATAGTAGTCTCTTTTAGCCATGGTCAGGCGTTCCTGTTTGGCGTTCAATCCGTTTTTCGATTATCCAACCGTATACGTCTCTTGTTGAAAGACCGTGGACACGCGCCAAACGTGCCAGCTCTAAAACGTGCCTTGTTGACACGGGTAAATCGATCGGAGCCTCATCTAAGATTCTTAAAACTTCCGGGTCAGTTTCTATCCTTTTCATTCTTTCCTCGACTGTAAGCGGTCGCTCAAACTCAGTCATTTTTGAGCTCCCTATTCAGCCATTCTTGGGCGCTTTTAGAAATTCGTGAAACTGGTACGGCTTCCAAAACAAAGGTTTCGTAGCTATGGAGTTTAGTAACTTCGGCTTCGATTTTATCGAATAAATCCAGTTTACTTAACATGCCAAGGAAAACTTCGTCGGCCTGCTCTACTTTACCGTGCCACCAGAACTCTCCAGCATAAGAGGAAAGTTGCCCGTAGCAAGCAATCAGTTTTTTTTGCAGCAAAGTTGAACCGATTTTATCTGCTTCTTTTTTATTAGCGCATGTCAGCCACAACTGGCAAAAATCAGCCATTTATAAAGCGCCTATCTCCTCTTGAACATCTTTTAACTGCTCCAGCCAGTAGGGAAATAGCTCTTTGGCAGTAGCAATAGTAAAACCTGTAAATGGCTGCTCGCGCTTTTGGTTAACGATGGCACTAAGGACACTATGGGTCTCCCTGAGAGGCGAGTAAAGAGAGCTGCGCTCATCATCAAATACGTGGTTCGGCATAGCGTTTATTTCGGCGTCCCAGCGGTTTACTATAGACCTCATATGTTCAAGCGGTGTTATATCGTGTTCTGCAAGCATTGGATCAAGCCTCGCCCAGAAAGTCTCAGGATCAATTCCGACAGTTCTTTTACCATCTGCTAAAGCTTCGGGTCCTATCATTGTTTCTTCTCCTTATCTATTACTTCACCATTGATGAATTTGCGGTCTTTGCTGACGTAGGTTTCCTGGGCGTATTTGATGCCCAGCTTAACTCCTGCGCTTAGTGCCAATATTGGCAGCAGGACATAGTGCAAGAAGTTAGCTAGTTTCACCTATTCTTCTTTCTTGCCGTCAGGTCCTGAGCCTGTCGAAGGATCGTCGATGACTTCGCCTTCAACCGGTTCGTCTTTGTCCTTCTTGTCGGATTTCTTGCCGCTGGTCTTATCTTCACCGGTTTCTTGTTCCTTGTTCCCTGTTTCTGAATCGGCTTGGGCCGATTCGTATATCTTGGCGCCGATAGGCATGATCTTGTCGCTTAGGTCTTTGGCTGCCTTTTCCAGCTCTTCCTTATCGGTGGCTTCAAGATGGGTTTTGGCTTCGTCTATTGCCCCTTGGATGGTCTTAGTATCTTCCTCGGATAGTTTATCTTTGTAGTCGGTCTTCATTTTTTCGGCCTGGTAGACAGCGTTGTCCAAATGGTTTTTAACTTCGATGGCTTCGCGCTTTTTCTTGTCTTCTTCGGCATGGACTTCGGCCTCTTTTGCGGCCTTTTCTACTTCTTCTTTGTCAAGATTGCCGCTGCCCTGGATAGTAATGCTCTGCTCTTTACTGGTGCCTTTATCTTTGGCAGTAACATTCAAAATACCGTTGGCATCAATGTTGAAAGTAACCTCAATTTGCGGCACGCCGCGCGGCGCCGGCGGAATACCGTCCAACACAAAACGTCCTAAGCTTTTGTTGTCGGCCGACATTTCGCGTTCGCCTTGCAAAACGTGAATTTCCACGCTGTTCTGGTTATCGGCAGCCGTACTGAAAGTTTCGTTTTTGCTGGTCGGGATAGTGGTGTTACGCTCGATCAGCCTGGTGCTTACGCTACCTAAAGTTTCAATGCCGAGACTCAAGGGTGTTACATCCAAGAGCAATACATCTTTGACATCGCCTTGCAATACACCGCCTTGGATAGCGGCGCCCACGGCTACGACTTCGTCGGGGTTAACACCTTGTAGCGGATCTTTGCCAAAAATTTGTTTGACTTTTTCAATCACGGCCGGCATACGGGTCATGCCGCCGACCAGTACGATTTCGTTGACATCCTTTGGCTCTAGTTTGGCGTCTTTTAGGGCTTTTTTGCACGGCTCTTCGGTTTTATCTATCAAGTCCTGAACCAGCTCGATGAGTTTGGCGCGCGTCAGTTTGTATTCAAAGTGTTTGGGGCCTTCGGCATCAGCGGTTAAGAACGGCAAATTAATATCTGCCACCTCTGTTGTGGATAGCTCTTTCTTGGCCTTTTCGGCTTCTTCTTTAAGCCGCTGCATGGCGGCTTTATCATCTTTTACATCAATGCCAGACTCTTTCTTGAACTGCTCTACAAAGTGGTTGACGATGCGCATATCGAAGTCTTCGCCACCTAGGTGGGTATCACCGTTAGTGCTTAGAACCTCAAACACGCCGTCGCCGAGCTGCAGGATTGAAACATCAAAAGTACCGCCGCCAAGGTCAAAGACAGCAATTTTTTCTTCTTTGCCTTTGTCTAAACCATAAGCCAGTGCAGCTGCGGTGGGTTCATTAATGATACGCTTGACTTCCAGTCCGGCAATTTTGCCGGCGTCTTTGGTGGCCTGGCGCTGGCTATCGTCAAAATAAGCCGGAGTTGTAATTACGGCCTCTGTAACCGGCTCGCCCAAGAAGGCTTCGGCGTCAGCTTTGAGTTTGGAAAGAATCATACCACTAACTTCTTCGGGGCTGTATTCTTTGGCAGCCATGACAACTTTTACGCCTGTGCCGGCTTTGACAATCTTATACGGCATCAGTTCGATGTCTTTTTGGACCTCTTTATCTTCAAATTTGCGGCCAATTAAGCGCTTGATGCCAAAAATCGTGTTAGTCGGATTGGTTACCCTTTGGCGGTTGGCCACTTGGCCAACTAGCCGTTCACCGTTTTTATTGATAGCTACTACACTCGGCGTAGTGCGGCCGCCCTCGCTATTGGCGATAATTTCCGGCTTGCCGGACTGCATTGCCGCCATCGCGGAGTTAGTTGTTCCTAGATCGATTCCTATTATTTTACCCATTTGTTGCTCCTCCCTTGTTTAATAGTTTTGCCTTTTCTGCTTCAAGTAAATCGATTTCTTGCTGAATATACGGTTGTTCAAAGGTTTCTGACGCAAATTCTACCCTATGTTGTAGTGAGGCTATCTCTCTGTCGATAGCTACTACCTTGATTCTACTTGGATCTGCAAGGTCTGCTTCCAAACCGGCAAATACATTTTCTAAATCCCCGTCCGAGAGTTCTTCTGGTTTTTGCCGCACTACTTTTTCTCCATTCTTACTTTGACCATGGCGTGGCGGATGACTTCGTCGCCGATTTTGTAGCCGGGTTGAAGTTCCTCGCAAACAACTTCAACCGCGCCATCGCCGTCTTCCATATGGACTGCCTCGTGCAGTCTGGGGTCAAAGACTTCACCAACGGTTTTGATGCGTTCAACCCCAAGCTTGGCAAAGCAGTCTTCAAACTGTTTTTTAACTCCTTCAACTCCCTTGACGTAGTCGTGCCCGGCCAGGTCTTTGGGAGCGTGTTTTAGGGCGCGGTCTAGATTATCCAGAGCCGGTAGAAGTTCGCGCAGCACCATAGCCTTATAAAAATTAGCTAGTTGAGCCCGCTCTTCTTCGGTGCGCCGGCGCAAGTTTTGAGCATCGGCCCGCTCACGCTGCAGCGCTTCGGTCAGCTCACCAATTTGCTGCTCCAGATCCTTGATAGTTGGTTTCTTAGTCATTTAACTCTTCTTTCACCTGCCTAGCGGTTTCAATAAGTCTATCGGTTGTCTCCGGTGACCAAGCAGCAGACTCAACAAGAAACATCAATTCGTCTGAGCCAAGCCCATACTTTTCGCCTAAGTAGCTTTCAAGACTGGTAACGAACTTGTCGGTTCTTGATGTACCGCCAGTCTCTATTAGCTCTGTTCGGAGTGATTGATCAGCTTCACCCCAAACCTGTTGAGCCTCAGCAAGCGCAAGCTTTACCTGGAAACTAGCATCCTTCGGTGACTCAAACATATAAGGTTTCCTCCAGAGCTTCGCCAGCACGGCCGACTAAGTCCATGACATCGCGGTAGCTTTGGCGAGTAGGACCCAAGACGCCTATGTAGCTACGGTCAGAAAACGGGCTGCGAAAACGGCTGATAATTAAGCTGGCGCCGGCACTACGGCCAATAGGATTCTCGTGACCAATATAGACACTCAGTGGTTTGTTGGGTGCAGTCTCATATAACCAAGGTTGCAGGTTGTCTAAAAGTCTGGCAACTTCCTGGACTTGCTCCGGATGCATAAACTCTGGCTGTCCGAAAAGATTAGATAAGCCGCTCATATAAAGTTCATTGCCGATGGTGGCTAGACCCAAGTTATGGGTCATTTCTACCAGCGTGTCCACGGTGCTGCGGATCGTCAGGGCCGGCTGGCCGCCAGGTTGTACCCGCGCAGTAAGGACACGGCCGGCACGTTTGGTTCCAAGCTTGCCATCCATCTCTGCCAGGTGATTGACATAAAAACGGTAGCCCTCATCTGTAGGTATGCGGCCGGCACTGGTGTGAGGTTGGGTGATATAGCCCAAATGCTCTAACTCCACCATATCAGCGCGGATAGTAGCACTAGATACGTCAAAAACTTTGGCTAACAAACTAGAGCCTACCGGACTGGCAACTTCGGCGTACTGTTCAATAATAGCTTGTAGGATTCTTTCTTGTCTTGGGGTCATAACTAGCACTCGCTTGGTCTTACTGCTAAGTGCATACATTATATCAGAAACTAGCACTCTCATGTCAAGAGTGCCAATCAGGTTGAAGTCTATTTAAAATACTTGACTTGCTAAGTATTTATTAATGGGTGCGGATGTGGTCGATCAACCTCTGGGCCAGCTCGCGGTTACGATATTGAGAAGCCGCGTCAGTGACCCCCCTTAAAATCTCCTTAGCTACTCTAGGAACCTCGTCGTTGACTACCAGGATAAATCGTTCGTTTTGGATAACTGCTTCCAATTCTTCTTTAGCACTGTGCAATCTTTTAGCACGCTCTACGTAACTCATGTGGCCTCGCCCGTCTAGGCGCTGCATCCAAATTTCAAAACTCGGTGGCAAAAGAAAAACTGGACGCAAGTCTGGAACTCGCTGTAAAATTTCTTCCGCTCCCCATATATCTATCCTTAGTAACGGTTTCTTGCCGACATTTAGTACAAGCTCGTAAGCTGCCAGACTAGTGCCCGAGACTTGGATATTATGAATATTTTTGACCTCAATCATGGCATCAGAATCCAGCAAGTTCAACATCTCTTCTTCGCTGACAAACCAATAACTCTGCCCATTTGACTCATCTGGCCTGGGTTGGCGTGTGGTGTGGTTAACTACGTATTGCCAATTACTAATTTTCTGAATGTATTGTTCAATGGCGTCTTTACCCGAACCAGTCGTCCCGGCAAGTATGTGAGGTGGATTCTGCGACAAGAGTTGGACTGCCTCTGCCGGCATTTTGTAGTGTTTTACTAAATCCAGAAGCTTACTGTGAGTATTATCCATTTGCAATCAGTTTATACCATCAAACATCTCTTGGGCAGCCCGGTGGGCGGCTTTTTCCCTATTGGCATCAATAGCCCCCCGTAAAAGTTGTTTGACCTGCGTGGCGGCTTTTTCTAGATCATCGTTAAGGATAAAATGTGTCAACTTATCGCTAAAAACAAAGTCCAGCGAACGGCGGGCTTCATCCAAACGTTTCTTAAGCTGCTCATCTTTAAGTTGGTGGCTGCCCATACGGCGCATCCATTCCTGATAGCTGGGCGGGGCGATAAACACGCTGATGGTTTTAACGAAGCCCAGGTTGCGAAAAATTGGTACAACATCGGCCATCACGGGCATAACCGCTAAGCCAGATTTGGGGTATGCGCTTGCACGGGTTGCGTATAAATCGCCTTCGGTGCCGATTGCTACTTGCACAAAACGGCCGGCTTTGATGTCCGCCACAACTTGGTCGTAATCGGTAAGAAAGCAAAAGTCTACGCCTTCTTTCTCTTCCGGACGCGGCCGGCGAGTAGTATCCGAAGGTACAAATTGCAGCCCTAGCCGATTGATGATTGAGCTCTTGCCAACACCGGAAGGCCCAATGACAACCAGCAGCGAAATATTTTTTATACGCGCCAGTACTTCAGGTGCCGGACGATAATTTTTAACCACACCTGGTAGATCTTTAAGAAATTCTCCGCGTGTCATTCGTCAGTCCCGTTTGAGCATTATAGCGAAAGCTTCGGCAGGGATGTCTACCCTACCAAAGCGTTTTAGTCGTTCTTTACCTCTCTTTTGTTTAGCCAGTACTTTCTTTTTGCGGCTAACATCCCCGCCATACAAGCCGCTGGTGACGTCTTTACGGTAAGCGCTTATATCTTCACGGGCAATAAACTTGCCGCCGATGGCCGCCTGTACGCTGACTTTGAAATTCTGTCTTGGGATTACTGTTTTTAACTTGGCGACGGCGTTTTTGGCGACCCGCTCGGCCTCATCGCGGTGGATTATGACACTAAGCGCATCAACCTTATCGCTGGCAATATAAAAATCCAGGCGCACCAAGTTTCCGGGCCGGTAATCGGTCAGTTCATAGTTAAACGAGCCATAGCCGCTAGTAATACTTTTGAGCTGGTCATAAAAATCTGTCAGCAAGTTAGCCAGTGGCGCTTCAAAATCTATAACCGCCAGCTCGTCCACATAGCTAATGTGTTTTTGCAAACCGCGAGCGTTGATTATTAGTTGCAGTACCGCGCCAACGTACTGGTTGGGCGCAACTATCTCGCCCCTAACCCAGGGCTCTCTGATCTCTGCCAGTTCGCTGGCACCAGGTAGCTCGGCCGCTGATTTTATATCCTCCTCCTGACCGCCGGTCATCCTGATTTTATAATCAGTCGATGGGTTGGTGATTATCAAATCCAGAGAGTATTCCCGCTCCAACCGCTCACGCACGATATCCATATGCAACAGCCCCAAAAAACCAATGCGCACGCCAAATCCTAGTACCGGCGAATTTTCCAGGACAAACTGCAAAGCCGAATCGCTTAACGATAGTTTTTCGATAGCGTCTTTTAGTATTTGGTAATTTTCATTACTGTCCGGGAAAAAACCAGCATAAACAAACGGCTGGACATTTTTATACCCGGGCAACGGCTTGTCAGTTGGCGAATTGGCAAGAGTTACCGTATCGCCGACTTTAGCCTCACGTGTACTTTTGAGATTAGTGACAACGTAGCCAATTTCGCCGGCTGCCAACTGGCCGGTTGGCCTCATTTCGGGATTCAGGCTGCCAATTTCTAGCGCTAAGCCCTCCGCGCCAGTCGCCACCATCCTAATCGAATCATTTTTATTAAGTAGTCCGTCTACCACCCGCAAATACAGAATTACACCACGATAGTCATCGTAGTAACTGTCAAAAATCAGTGCCCTGGTCTTAGCGTCGGGCTGGCCGCTTGGTGGGGGCACAACTTCTACAATCTTATCCAGCAGCTCTCTAACGCCTTCACCGGTCTTGGCGGAAACCAGCAAGATATCCTCTTTTTTGCAGCCCAGCAGACCAATAATCTCGGCGCTGACTTTTGCTACATCAGCCGCCGGCAGGTCAATTTTATTCAGGACCGGGATAATAATTAGGTTGGCTGCCAGCGATAGATAGACATTAGCTAGTGTTTGCGCCTGGATGCCTTGCGTGGCGTCAACCACCAAAATAGCACCCTCTACAGCAGCCAAACTGCGGCTGACCTCGTAGCTAAAGTCCACATGGCCCGGCGTATCAATCAAGTTGAGCTCGTACTCAATTTGATAGGAACTGGGAACATGAAACTGGGAACTAGTTTTTTCTTGTTCCTTGTTGCCTGTTCCTTGTTTCTGCTCGCTCCTATAGCGCATCCTTACAGGAGCGAGCTTAATAGTAATGCCCCGCTCACGCTCCAAATCCATCTTGTCCAGCAGTTGGGCTTTCATATCACGTTTCTCGACTGTGCCAGTTAATTCCAGCAAACGGTCCGCCAGCGTCGATTTACCATGATCAATATGGGCCGTAATACAAAAATTCCTGATGTGCTCCTGATTCATTGAGCCATATTATAACAGAGGTAGCTACTGGATTCTTACGGGTTTGAGGGCAATCTGTTTGATTTTAGCGATAACCGGCTGGACTTCTTCCAGGCCGAATAGTGATGAAATTGCAAAATGAACAATGAAAGTGGGTATGATGATAGCCAATATTTTAGTCCCCAGAGTGATAAAGCCACGATCGGATACCTGCAGTGGTACCAAGCTAACCATTATGTAGGTGGTTATTAAGGTAAAACCGGTGACCGACAAGGTGCGTACAACACCGCTCCAAAATTCCGCAGTGAAGAGATGATGGTCACGCCAAACCATAATCAGTACTAATATAAACACCTCGACTGTAGCCACAATAGACTCAGCCATGGCCAGCCCGGCAATGCCGTACCCGCCTACGACAATCGGTTTAGCCAGAGTGAAGGCCAAATAGATGTTAAGGGCAATCGCAAAAAGCGAGACAAACAGCGGTGTTCTGGTATCTTTGTGCGAATAAAAATAGCGCGAGATGATGGCATAGAGTGTGCGAAAAACAATAGCGCCGACCAAAAAGCCCAATACCAGGGCAATCTCGGGCGCTATGTTCTTATAAATTAAGCGGGCAAAGTAAGCCCGCGCAAAAAAGACAATTACAACCACTGGCAAAATTATCCAGATCATTGCGCTAAGCACGCGCAAGAAATCGCGTCGGAATAGATCGGGCCGCCCTTGTGCCAAGCGTTCATTAAGCCGCGGAAAGGCGGCCGTGGCAATAGTGGTACCAATCAATAGTATTGGCACCAGATGCAATGTATAGGCATTTTCGTAAAATGTGATGTTTCCCTGGCCCAGCACGGCAGCCCGGTTGGTTTCGACAATTGAGTTGATAGAATCCATCCCTTGGTCAATGGATCGTGGCGGTAAGTTGCGCAGAATACGCCGGAAATCTGGGTTACGTAGCGTAATAATGGGTTCGTAATGAAAACGCATACCATACAAACCAAAAAGAACAATTAGTAGTTGCAAGATGGCACCAGCCAGCGCCCCGAAACCTAAACCCACCAGCCCAATACTGTTTTTGAACATATAGACGCTGGCTATGATGCAACCGTTATAAAGTATGGGTGCTAAGGCATAAAAGAAAAACCGCCCGAATGTTTGCTGAAGGCTGGTCAAAATACCAGATATGGTAAACAGCAGCGGATTAAAGGCAATGATACGCATAATGGTCACAGCGTCGTGGGTTTGCCCGGGGCTGAGGTTGTGGCCAATAACCAGTCGTATCATCTGCGGGGCAAAAACAAACAGCACAACGCCCACGACAGCCATGATGATACCTAGTAAGTTAAGCAAACTAGAAGTTAGGCGCCAGACCGAACGCCGGTCACCAAGCTGAAGCTTATCCGCCAGAAACGGCATGAAAGCCACGCCCAGGGCGCCAGCGGCAATAGTATAGAAAAAGAGGTCGGGGATTTTGAAAGCCGCGAAGTAGGCGTCGGTGGTAATATGGCCTGGCGCGTTGAAGTTACCATTGACAATCTGGGTACGCATAAAACCCAGTAGCTGGCCAAAAAGCGAGGCGCCAATAAGTAGTACCGCGGCACTGGTAAGAGAAATACGCTGATTGGCGCGGTTAAGCCATCGATTCATTCTGTAACTAGTATAAAGGTTGGGGTTAGAAAAATTAACCTAATTAACCTAATTTCTAATTAGCCTAAGTGTTTTTCTTTGAGTTATTGGTGTTTGTGGTTTGCTTAGAGCAATTAGAAATTTAGCCTGGCTACTCCCACCTGAAGACCCTGAAGGCGATGGTATAAATAATAACTGTCCAAATACCGATTTCTTCCAGCTGCGAACTGATTTGTGTCAGGTGCTGGCCTTCAGTAGCTATCATCCTGACGCCATCAATTAGGGGTATAAGCACCAAAATACCCGGCTATTTTGTGTTTGGCCGGGCATTTTAAAGTTTCCGATTTAAAAACGGACTATTTGCGCTTGAGTGTCAAGAAACCATTGCGCGGGTTCTCGTTGACGCTGCGGTCGGAAGGCAACTCAGTGCCAGTGTCCTTGCGCTCGTCCTTAGAAAAGTAGTAAATGGTCTGAACCTTGCCGCCGCGAAGTGTAACCTTCTTGGAGTTCAAGTAGTATGTAACGCCCTTACTATTAGTATGCTTGTATGCCATTGCTCGTATCCCTCTCTCCGTAAGTTAATGGTACCCCTAACATACTCTGTTGGCTTTTCTCTTGTCAACCCTTATAAAGACTTTCGGCGGGGTTTTTCCCTAGTATACAGGTGTCTTACCCCTGTAAGTCGATGAAAAGTCTACTACAGAACCAACGGGGTTTTCTTCGGACATTATCCACCAGTAATCAACTTCTTGTTGCGCACCAAAGTGCTTATGCGCTAATATATCAGGGTACTAATTAATCTAGTGGGATAAACACGCATAATGGATTTTCATAGAGGAGGAAATATGCCCCCAACCCAACAAATTCACCAACCTCATCCGGCGCCGATGCCTGTGCGTCGCAAACATATAGACTGGGCCGCCAGAACAATACGTCTTGAGCTATTTACTGTCATTGTCGGTAGCGCTCTGCTGCTGGCAGCCGTATCGCTCTACTTGGCTTTCAGCGGCACCACCGGATCTGAAACCAAACTTGTGAATACCAGTAAATACCAGGCTGTTTTTCTTAACGGCGGCGTTACCAGTGGCTCGGTTTCGTACTCCACTTATTTTGGCCATGTTGCCAAACTGACCAGCAGCTACATGGTATTAGATAATGTTTACTATCTAACTGATACAAGCACCACTACCTCAACCAGCAATCCGCAACTTGTTAAGCTGGGTTGCCAACAGTTGCACTCACCATACGACCAAATGGTCATTAACCGTAGCCAGGTTGCCTTTTGGGAGAACCTGCAAGATAGTGGCAAGGTGGTCCAGGCCATACAGCAGTACATCAAGCAGAACCCGAACGGCCCGAACTGCAGCCAAAGCACAAACAGCAGTAGCCAGTCAACTACTACCCCACAGAGCTCAAGCAGTTCGTCTAACGCGACTTCAGGCCAATAATAGGTTCCTAGTCAGCTAGTAGAAAACCTCTCTGAAAATATAAAGAGGGGTTTTTCTATTTGGCCAATCTGGTAGCAACAAGTTTAGCAATGAATAACAGAGCTAGTAACGCCATAACCACCAAGCTCCAGCCAGCTAAGTCGGGTGACCAAGCAGGACTCAAAAAATCGAATTCATATAGGGCCACAGGTATAGTAGTGGAGCTAGTGTTTAGACTATGGGTACTGATGTAATTTTGCACGCAAGGCACGCGGTAGTAGCCGTAAAAATCCGTCGGGTCCTGTTGCTGGCAATAGTTTTCGGCCTCGGTATATAACTGGGAGTTGGCGCTGTCCAGCTGTTGCTGCTGGGCAGCGACTAGCCTTTGGTAGGTATATTTCAGTTGAATGGGTGGCTTGATAGTATTTCCGCCGCTGGATAAATTGGTATTCATATGGGCGTAGACATAGTTGCGCAGATTATTTAATGTAGCGTTAACGTTGCCATCATTCTTATCGGCAACATATAGTTCGTTGCGCAGTCTTATCATCGTTTGGTTGTTGTGCCGGAGTGCTAAAACAGACATCGAGCCACTAGCTAGCGCCAAAATTAAAAACACCCACAAGGACGTTTGCCAGGCTTTTTTAAAAACCACTCGAAGCTTATGCATAATCATTGTTTTATGTTGACACGTCTAGCTACTGCCGTCAAAACGCACCCTGTACGCTCTACGCTAAACGCTGTACGCTATATTTATGCACGTCTATTTTTCGGGGATTGGCGGTACCGGCATCAGTGCTTTGGCGGTCATCGCTAAAGAGGCCGGGTATGATGTTAGCGGTTCGGATGCCCGCGACAGCCAGTATCTCAAATGGTTGCGCAAAAAAGGCATCAGTGACATACACGTCGGTTTAACTCACGAGCAAATTGCCTCCGTACACCAAAAACATCCTATAGATTGGTTCATTTATGGCTCAGCCCAGCCGTTAGATTTCCCCGATAACCCAGAGTTTGCTTTTTGCGACGAGATGGGCATCAAAAAGTCAAAGCGCGACGAGTTGCTTAATAAAATTATTACTGACAAAAAGCTTAAACTAATCGCCATTGCTGGCACTCATGGCAAAACTACCACTACCGCCATGGCTATTTGGCTATTTAAGCAGCTTAGCATTCCGGTAAGTTACTCCGTGGGCGCCAAGCTTAGTTTTGGCGAGACCGGCGAATTTAACCCCTCTAGTCAATATTTCGTCTATGAAGCAGACGAGTTTGACCGTAATTTCTTGAGCTTTCACCCTACGTTTTCCCTAATAGCCGGCATCGACTGGGACCATCCAGATATTTTCCCAACCCGCGACTCTTACTACGACGCTTTCCGGCAATTTCTGGGGCAGAGTGCCCATAGCATTACCTGGCAATCAGATGCGACCAAGCTAGGTGTCCGTCAATCGGCTGTACTACGTGTGCTAAACGGTGAAGATCCCCAGATAGACCGGCAGCTTAAGCTGGCCGGCAGGGTCAATCGGCTGGATGCCTGGCTGGTAGCCAACGGTCTGCAACCAATCGTCGGTAAAGATTTGGATGAACTAATAGAAATTCTCAACCGCTTTCCAGGCTTGTCACGGCGTTTTGAGCAGATCGCTCCTAATTTGTATAGTGATTATGCGCATACGCCGCCCAAAATTCGCGGAGCTTTACAACTGGCCCACGAAGTCGCTGGCAATAATGTGGTGGTCGTTTATGAAGGCTTACATAATACACGCCAGCACTTTATTAAGAAGGAGCTAGCTAGCTTATTTGACGACGTTAAGCAGCTCTATATTATGCCTAGCTATCTGGCTCGCGAAGATCAAACCTTAAAGCTACTGTCCCCTGCTGATTTACTTAACATGTTAAGTAAATCTTCGAAGTTACATGCTCAGACAGCTGCACTTAATGATATATTGGCCAAAGATATCCGTAAGCATACTTCCCAAGGCAACCTGGTGCTCTGCCTTAGCGCCGGCGGCGGCGGTTCCTTGGACGAATGGCTCCGTAGGGTTTTTGCCGCTTAAGCCCTAAATAGCTACCGGGACAGCATTTTCCAGTTCAATAAATTCTACCCCTTGAGTTTGTAGGTATTTTTTGGCTTTAGCATAGTATTCCCCCTTGGCTTGCTTGTGCCAAGGCCAGTCATGGATTGGGATAATAACCTTCGGCTTGATAGCGATGGCTGCTTCCAATGCCTCTTTGATGGATGCAAATGGTGCGGTTATGGGTAAAGCCAAGATGTCACGGCTATGTTGGATATGTAGTGCGTCACCCGGGTGAGTAAATTGGCCGGCTATGTGCACGCCTATGTTAGAAGGTGCCTGTAACCCCCATGAAGGCGGTTCGTGGGCTGCTTCAAATACCTGGATATTGTCATCGCTGCCGGTCATAATCGGGTTTTTAATCTCCAGCTTTTTGATCTCGTCTGCCAAGTCATTGTTGGTAACAATCGGTGTATAGGGAAATTTTTGGGCTACAGCCCGCAGAAAAGGTTCGTGGTAATGATCGGCGTGTTCGTGTGTTACCACGATATAATCCAGTTTTTCCAGTTTATCAATCGCTAGCAAATGGCTGTCCCAACTATAGTTACCCGGGTCAATCAAAACTATTAATTCGGGTGTCTCAACTAACAGGCAGGAATGTACATATTTGGTAATTTTCATACTAACTAAACGCCGCCGGATTTCCTAAAGGCCGCAAAAGCAATAAACGCCAAGGCTAATGCCACTATCACCGCTACCGCCACCGGCATGGACTGGCTCGGGTTAGGATTACCCGGTTTGGGAGGGGATTTTTTGTCTGATTTCTTAAGGTTTTCACCGGTATTTTTACTATCCGCCTCTGTTGATGGCTTTTTTTCTTCGCGGTTAACGCCTCTTACAACTTGGTCGAACACTTTGTCGCCGCCGGGATGCTGGTTGGCGGCAGCTGACGGAGCAGCTGCTATGGGATTGCCGGCCGTTTGGCTATCCTGAGCCTTGACCGGAATATTGTTTACCAGCTCTGCCGTCACTTGCTCGGCAGCCGTAGGTACCGGAGGGTTACCGGTGGTCGCCGGAGGCGCGAAGTCGCGTATGTAAGGGCTTTTTGCAGGTTCCATCCCGTTAGACCTCAAAGACTTTCATTGTTGATTGATACGACGAAGCATGCAAGCGATTCAAGACGCCGTAGACGGCACGGAAGTTAAGTGAGGTTCTAACGGGATCCATTACAGAGGTATTTTAGCATAACCACTAATGTTAGCAGATTGCATGGTTTAATTAGATGATGAATCTTGACCAAAAGCTACGCCAAGCCGAGCAGCATTTAAGTCGGCATGACAAGCGGCTGGCGCCAGTTATCAAAATGTACGGCCATTGCACTATTAAGCCGCACAGTGATCACTACGGCGAGCTAGTCAGTAGCATCGTTGGCCAACAGTTGAGCACCAAAGCTGGTGCCGCCATTTGGCGGCGGGTGTTAAACCTGTTTGGCGGCAAAATGCCGACCCCAAAACAGTTGCTCAAAGTAGATGCCGATAAAATTCGGGTTTGCGGCGTCAGCTATACCAAAATCGGCTATATGAAAGACTTGGCGTCTCACGTTTTGGATGGCCGGTTGGATCTGCTGCACATTGCCACCATGCCCAACGAGCAGCTCATCGAACAGCTAACAGCAGTCAAAGGCATTGGCGAATGGAGCGCGCATATGTTTATGATTTTTGGGCTGGGCCGGTTGGATATTTTGCCGGTCGGCGACCTGGGCGTGCGCAAAGCTGTTATGAATTTGTATCAGCTCAAGGAGCTGCCGGACCCGGCGCGGATGGTAACTATCGCTAACAAAAATAACTGGCATCCGTACGAATCGGTGGCCGCCTGGTATCTGTGGCAAAGCCTGGACAATAACCCCCAACGACCCACACGCCACTGAGCCCTGCTGCTCGGCAAAGCCAAGCATGCCGGCTCAGTTCATGGCGCATTACTGCGTCAACAGCTGCGGTACTCGCTCAATGTACCAATTAGTATACTTCCTCGGGCAGCTGCCGAGCCCTGATTACTTAATTATCGAGGCCGCGAGTACCACTACTAAAAAGTGGGTCAGGCGTAGTGCAGCCCGAGTAGTGGTTTAGGCTACCCGGCGCGAAACGCACACTTTTTAGTAGTGGTGCGGAAGGCCGACGAGGATAATACTTGACTAGTCAAGTATTTAGCGGGTTTACTGGCCAAAGGCTGGTTCGTAGTCGGTGACTTTAAGCGGCGTGTCACCATGGGTGTCCATAATGTACAGCTCGCTGCCGCCTTTGCTGACCAGCAAATAGTTGTCCGTATACCAGCCATAAGTGCTGTAATCGCTCAGGTTTAAGATAGTTTTTGGACTACTACCGCTAGCATCCCCCAAGATCACGGCAAGTTTGCCATCGCGCGGCTCGCTCCAAAAAGTCTGGTTGCCGCTTGGTGAGAATAAGTATGTGTAGCTACTGGCGTAGAGTTGGTTGCTGCTCAGAGTAACTTGCTTGGGTGTACTGCCAACGATGTAATCAAAGTAGGTCGTGATGGTCATGTCGGCTGATTCATCCATGATATAAACCCCCACCGGACTATGCTGGACGAACTGCACGATGTCATTCGCGGGATAGGTGCCAACAGACTGGTGATTCTGACCATCGACGCTTATAATTTGCAGGCTGTCTTGCTTGCTATTTAGTACCGTTGGGTCACTTGAGCCGCTGCTCCAAGTTTTGCCATAAACTACGTCGTTGCCAGAGAGGACGACTGTGTTGTAGTTTTCGTTAGCATTAGTGGTGGCGTCACTGCCGGCACTTTGATCCAGCAAGGTGGTCCGGCCAGTAGTAGCATCGTAGCTTTTGAGTTTGTTAAGGCCTTGCTGCCAGTCCGGTAAATCTTGGCGGGCTACGGTATAGATAAGCGAATCGCCGATCCAGCCGATCATGTTAAATATGGCGTTGCCGGAATCGGCCTGTAGCAGTTTGTCGTCGGCTGCGGCCAGCACGTAAAGTTGTGGCATGGCATCGGTGGTCGTGCGTTTGGAGACTAGCGCCACGTACTGGCCATCGGGCGATTGCAGTAAAAAGGTGTTACCAGCTTCTTCATTACCGGTGGCAGCCACCACAGTTTGGGCGTCGCTGCCGTCCAGGTTAGCCTTCATTACGTCTAGGCTGCCAGTACGCTTACTCAAAAAGTAAATCTTGCCGGCCGGCGTAAGTTTAAAGTCATTTTCCTCGATCTTCTGGCTACTGGTTTTTAATGTCACGCTGGCGTTGTTGTAGCCGCTTAGGTTCAAAGTGGCCTTTTGCGATGAGGCATTTGCCGGCACGACGATTGTAGCCGTGCCATCACTGCCAGTCTTAGATGTCGTATCAGCAACCTCGATAGTCGCGTCAGCCAAGACTTTGCCGCTAATTAGGTTGGTGATCTTGATTTTGACCTGCCGGCCGGTGGCTACTACCGGGATATCGGGGGTGGATTTTTGGTTGAGGATTGGCACCAATACGCTGACCTGCTTGCTTTGGTAATACTTTTTGGTGATTTGCAAGCTGCGGTGTCCAGCTTTTACACCGTGCAGGGTCACTTTGCCGCTGCCATTTGTCGTCCCACTGACTCCGGTAATACTAACAGTAGCGCCACTGACTGGGGTATTGGCTGTGGAGTCAGAGACTTCGATCGTGAAGCTCTTTTTAAGTACCAAGCCGGCAGCCTGGTAGCGCGTCCAAGGGACTCCGCCGATGATAAGCAGCAAAATTATGATTGTGGCCGGTATGGACCACTTTTTGTGGCTTTTGTACCAGTTTTTAAAACGGTGCCAGTGCCGCCAATGTGAACTACCCGCCGCGGGTTTTTCGGTTTTAGGTTCTGACCCTGGTTCGGCCTGGGGCCCAGGCTGTTCCGTATCTAGTTCAGGCTCTGTCGATTCGTTTGCAGGGACTTGTTCATCTTCCATAATTGCTTACGCTTAGACTATAAGGCGCGCAAGGTTTTTTGCCAACCAAATTTTAAGGATTTCCTAAGTTATAGAAAGTGATTCGAGCATGTTTTTCAGCGGGCCAGAAAAACTATTATTGCTCCAGTTGGCAGAGTCAATGGTCAGCGGCGTTGTTTTGCCTGAACAGTTAGCGTCAGCACACTGCAAAAAAGTAATATTTATGATGGGATCCTCTTTGCTGATATCTACCAGCGGTATGGCTTGGCCTTTTTGATAACCGTTGTCGCTGGTGATATAAATCCCATCCAAGCCGCTGCCGGCGGTGTTGGCATATTGCAATAAACTTAAATAAGTAGCGGCGCGCTGGGTGGGCGTGGGATTTTTGTAGCTAATTTTTTCCGAATCGAACACAGCTACGGCGTTGCCTTCCTTAAAACCGCTCAGAGTTTGCGTTGAATTAAGGAACAGCGTCTCAATCTGTCCGGTAACGATCTGCCCGACAGCATTTTTCAGCTTCATGGCCGGTGATATCACGGTCATTTGTCCGCCGCCAGGGTCAGTAATCGTCCAGTTGGCCGGATAACTAAAAGTCAGATAAAAATTTGGCGAGGTGTAGCTCCTGGTGGAGGCGTCAATTTGGGTGCTGACTTTGGGCTGGGCGGCCTGGGCAGCACGCGCAGTTGCGGCTGATTTTTGTGTTGGCCGGTGTTTTAAGTACCAATAACCCCCACCGCCAGCTCCAGCCAATAGTACCAACACTATTAGCAAAGCAATTATCCGGCCGGTTTTGTTGCCCTCTTTGTGGTAGTTAGGGCCTACGTACTCGCGGCTTGGCGGCGGCGCGGTTTCAGGCGGACTCTGTTGGCCCTCTTCGTGATCCATAGCAAAATTATACCCCGTAGTAGACTTTCCAGACGAGCCCGCCTAGCGGGCTTTATTATTTTGCAGAATGCAAAATCAAACTGGAAAGCTCACTACAGGGTTATACCCCCAATCAAAAGGCCTAAGCTTGGATAGCAGCTATATGTATAATATTTAACAAGAAGTTATTTATGATATTCAATAGCATCGCGCGCTTTTCTGTCCGTTTCCGATGGCTGATAATTATTGCCTGGCTGATTGCTGTACCACTGGCTGTCAAAACCTTGCCGTCATTATCCAGTGTCGCCCAAACCAGCAATACCGCTTTCCTGCCAACCAATGCCGCCAGCCAAAAGGCGGCCAATTTAGCTCAGCCGTTCCAAGGCAGCGCTACCGCCGCCACGGTTGAAGTCGTAGCGGTCCGCGGTTCGGGCCCACTAACTCAAGCCGACAAAAACGCTACCACCCGAGTTGAACAAGCTGCCGGCAAACTCAAAGATGTAAGTTTTGTACACGACCAAGGCTTTTCGGCTGATGGTCAAGCCCAGCAGCTGCTAGTCGGTATAGGTAACGCTGCCTATGGTAACGATGCCCAAAAAATAATTGATAATTTACGGAGCACGTTCTCAAGCGCTGGGGCGCCGGCTGGGCTTAGCTTCCACGCAACTGGCTCGTTGGCCGAAAGTATTGACTCTGAGCGCGGCGGCAACACGGCTCGTAATAAAACCGAAGGCTACATCTTACTCTTAATCATAGTTCTGCTTCTTTTGGTATACCGCTCGGTACTGGCACCAATTATCACCCTGATTCCGGCTGGCTTGAGCCTGATTATTGCCGGCCCGATAATTGCCGAGTCTACGAAAATCGGCGTACAGGTATCGCTGATCACACAACTGTTACTGGTAGTATTGATCCTGGGCGCCGGTACAGATTACGGGCTGTTTTTGGTGTTCAGGGTACGCGAAGAATTGCGTAATGGATTAGAGCCCAAACAAGCGGTGACGCGCGCCCTGTCCAAAGTAGGCGAGACAATAACTTTTTCGGCGGCCACGGTTATAGCCGCTCTTTTAAGTCTGCTGTTGGCGACCTTTGGCTTTTATAAAGGCTTGGGTCCGGCGCTGGCAATTGGACTGGGTATAATGCTGCTCTCTGCCCTGACTTTTTTACCGGCAGTGTTGGCAGTTTTTGGACGACGTGCATTTTGGCCCTCAAAAACCCGGATTACGGACCAACGACTTGGCTTTTGGGGCAAGCTGGCCGATAGAGTGATTGAACGTCCGGTTGTCACGCTGGTAGCCGGCGTCATACTTTTTGGGGTGCTGATAGCCGGTATGATTGGTTATAGTACAACCGGATTTACCAGTAACGGTTCGCCGGCTGGCAGTGATTCGGCCAAGGGCGCCGCTGCCATTGCCGCCCATTTCCCGGCAGCTAATAATAACCCCCAGGAACCAGTTTTCCGTTTTAATTCGTCGGTATGGAATAGCGCTTCTGTGCTTCAAAAAGCCCAGTCCGAACTAGCGGTTGCACCCAGCTTTGCAGCCATTGCCGGGCCGTTCAATCCACAGGTGCCAACGCTGACCCCGGCAGAACTGGTTGCTCTATACCAGCAGCTTGGCCCACCAGCCAATTTGCCATCAACGCCGCCAAGCAGTTTAAATATTCCGATCAAACTTTATGAAGCCTACCGCGCCACGGCCCAATTTATCAGCCCGGATGGTAAGACAGTCCAGTTTTACGGAATATTAAAGGCCGGTCCAACCGGCACTGCCGCTGCTATGAACGCTATTCCAGCTGTCCGGACGGATGTGGCCAATGTAGCCAAAGACATAGATGCGACCAACAACGGCTTACTTAGCGTGGACGCATTTTCCTATGACATCAGCCACGCGGCCACCAGCGATTTATGGAGAATCATACCGGTGGTATTGATAATCATAGCGGCGCTGCTGGCCATTCTGCTACGTAGTCTGGTCGCGCCATGGTATTTAATAGCTACCGTCGGTCTTTCTTATTTAGCAACGCTGGGCTTCGCCATGCTGGTGTTCGTGCATTTCGGAAACAACCCGGGCCTTAATTTCATCTTGCCCTTTTTGCTGTTCATATTTTCTATGGCGCTAGGCGAGGATTACAACATCCTGGTGATGAGCCGCATCCGCGAAGAAGCCGGCAGCCACAAAGCGCTCAAAGCCGCTATCACCAAAGCCATAGGTGTTACCGGCACAACGGTTACCTCCGCCGGTTTAATTTTAGCTGGCACATTTACTGTACTGGGCATTGTCGGCGGCGATAGTCAGGTCCAGCAAATTGGTTTTGCGGTTGCTTTCGGCATTCTGCTTGATACTTTCTTTGTACGTACTTTGTTGGTACCGTCAATCGCGGTGATGCTAGGCCGATGGAATTGGTGGCCGTCAAAGCTTAGCCGTCAGACCGAAGTTTAATAATAGGCAGTAACACCGGCGGGAATACATCAAGCCCAAAATACTTAACTTGTTAAGTATTTCCTGTCAGCGGGGAGTTTATGGACCAGGAATGCGCGCCAAACCCCAGAATCTAAATCTCATACACCCTTACCTGTATTTTTTGTCGAATTCTCTATGCTGGAGGATATCCACAATAGCGACACCGCCATGTGTGATTACATAGCTCACCCGTATAGCCAGTGAATCCGGAGTACTTCTTCCCTCAACTTTTCTATCTAACGGCGAAAATCGCCTTAATGTTACCTGGTTACCGTTAATGCGTATTTTTGCCGGTCCCGATAACATTTTTTTGGTTCCAGCACCCGTTGGTTGCTCTTGAATGCTTTTAATAATCAGTAAAATATCTTGCTGTGTAGCTGGGTTAAGCTTATCGAGCCCAAATTCTTCTATGAGTGTCCCCACCTCTAGGGGACCTAGTTCATAATTGCCATCGATCTTTCTTTTAACTGAATATAATACTTTGACTGGCGCAGCCTCCCCAGCGGTTTTCTTTGCTTCTCCAGCGACGAGATCCGTTTGATCCGGCAGAGAACTTGGTTTCATCGAGTCAACCAATTTACGGGAAAAACGATCCAAAAATAGGTTATTAACGACGTTAGCCATATCTCCCAGTTCTGCTTTGGTACGGTGTGTACGTATCCTAAAATATGGGTCACTAATAGAACCCGCTAATGTGGAAAAAGCTTCTTCCAATTCTCTCGCGGAGGTCCTGCTAAACTCGTTAAAACTCTCGGATATCTGGTCAAATGAGCCCTACTTTGAAAATGTGTCCCTCAGTACTCCTTGGATTCTAGTGCTATCCGGTGCGTCTATCCCTTGGTTAGCCAGTGCAAAACTGGCCATATCCCGGATTTGCGTATATCGCCGATTTTGCTCGTTCTCGCCGACTTTTCTTATAAAAGCTTCTAGGAAGTAATCAGGAGTCTCCTTAATTCCTTGCAGAAAGGTGTGCAAAATACTCTGCTGCCTATCGGGATGTCTCCAATCTATCGCTATCATTCGTTTCAATTCTTCGCAAAGCGGTGAGTCGTAGCTCCCGTTTTTGGAGTGAGCTGCAAACTCTTTAGCTAGCTCAGGTCTTTGTTTCACTTCATCCACCAAAGCCCGCAGAACTTCCTCTGAAGCAGCATCCGCTTTTGTCAAACTAGCTATAAGCTCTGTAGAGCGCTTAGCCAGCTCTACCGTAGGGAAAGTCTCAGATAATACTTTACCAATAAAAGGGCTGTTAAAAGACCGCAGTTCTTTGCCCGTCCTAGCTGCTGCCCGTATATCATTTTTTTCCGTGCGGCTGTAAAAACGGGCGGCGACCAACAGAAAAAGTCCAGCCTCCGCTGCGAGTCTAGAGGTATCTTGCGCGGAAATTTCGTGAGATAGATACGAGATTGGATTGCCGTCTTTTTCAGCCGTAGTGTATTCGGGACGGTTATATTCAACTATATTAGTCTGTAGTTTTTCTAGGATCCTCGCATCGGCAGCAAAGTCAACAGTTTTGGCTATTGAATTCCATACCGCAGTTGATTGGTCTAACGGCTCCCGGTTTGCATCTAAAAACTCCTCAGGGGTAATGACCTGGTCAGAAAGATCTTTGCCTTTATCGAGAACTGTCTGCTCGGCCGGTGGGTGCTGAGCCTCGGGGGTTCTGGCCCTGATGAATCTCATTTGAAGATAATACAATATTTTTGAAGAATAGCAATAATTTTGTTAGACGCCAACACCAAACCCCAGGGTTTATATTTTTGCAAGTTCTTCTCTGATGGCCTCAACATATTTCGGGGCGGCAATATCGTGTTTTACCCCGTCAAGCAAAATCAATTTACTTTTCTTAATCTTGCGGTTGGCTTCGCGAGCGCGCTTTTCTAACTGTTTGCCTTCCTTGGAGCCGGCAAATATCAGTGTTGGGCATTTTATATGTGAAGCAAGAGGACTCATGGGCAGTGCTTTAAAATTCTGTACCCGTTTCCTGCCAATGGCTTTAAGCCACCAGCCCTTGAGATAAGGAATGTCTTCGGAGAAATATGGAGACAGAGAGAACAAAAGGAGCTTCTTAGGGTTGGCATATTCTGCAGCTAAAACTAGCGAGGTTATGGCACCAAACGAGAATCCGCTTAAGAGAGAATTTTCTAAATCTTTCTTGAGAATTTTGTTTTTTACCTCTTTAACCCAGTCATCAATCGTTTTATAATTCCAGTCGATTGTTACAAACTTAGGGTCGTAACCGGCCGCACCATAAATATCCAGCACCGATTTATAATTACGATCCTTTAAATCTTCACCCCACCCGGGAATGAGATAGGCTTTCATAAGTTTAATTGTATCGCCAAACCCAGCACCTAGTGCTGAGATTATCTGCCTTTGGTAGATACTTTGTAAAAATACTCAGCACTAGGTGCTGGGCAAACCCCGGGAATTTAGATTTTTGAGCGTATAATCATGGCTATGAAAAAAATAATTTGGTGGGTTGCAGGGATACTGTCGGTAATATTTATGTTGAACAGTATTGTAGGCGTGATATTAGAGGCCACTGGCGCTGATCAATTGTCGCCAAACAAAAAAATAGATTGGGTCGGTATTATCTTGGCTTTAGCATTTGCGGTCATTTCTTACTTGATCTTCAAAAGAATCAATGAACTAGATAGCCCGGCCAAGAAAAAATAGCTCCCGGGAATTTAGGTTTTTGAGCGAGGACCACGACAAAAATTGTTAGGCATCTTTATTTTAAGGGTAATTTTTGTTATAATAAAGGTAGATAAAAACATCGCCACCAAAAAAGCACGGAGCGATTGGCAATAATGCCAACTCCGTGTTTTTTTCTTAGAAAGGTAAAGTTATGAAAATACTCACCTTAGAAGAAATCAATTTTCTGGTAGGTTTATTTAAACTAATGTTAGATATAAAAGACTTACGTTCGAGGCGATAGGCAGATGGTACTGCAAGAAAATAGCGATAAAAATTAGTTCTTATTGAGTCGGTCAATTTCTGCGTTGATGAAAGCCAGTGTTTCGAACTGAGTTGATGATGGTTGGTCATAAAGCAAGGTTGGGACTTCTAGATTTGCCATCTTATGGATAATGCTTAATACAGAGTCTCCGTTTTCAAGCAACAGAGTTTTTCCTGATTTAACATGAGTAAATTTATAAAGGTTATCCTCATCTTGCGTATAGTCTGTTCTAGTCATTAAGACTGCGGCAGTTATATTTGGTCCCGCTGATATCTCTGGATGTTTTCGGTGTAATGCTATGGCCCCAATGAACATTGACTTATACAAAGACTTGGCATAGGCTTTTGCCATCCTTTTCTGTAGAAAATTCATAGACTTGATTTAGGGCGTTAAACGGTTGATGTCGCGGGGGAAGAGAGTGGCTCGAGCTTCTGGCTCGGAGGTCGTTCCTTGGAATAATATTACAAGGTGCGACCTCTTAACAATCGTCAGGTTCCTTATGGTGCCAACCTGTTAATATCTCTAGGAAATAGTGTTGCTTCCTTTACGTTATTTAAGCCGATAATTTTTTCGGTTAATCGCTCTAGGCCCAAACCGAAGCCGCCATGAGGTGGCAGACCGTATTTAAAGGCTTGCAGGTAGTTCTTAAGACCAGGATCTTCTGGGTCGCCGACGGCCATTTTTTTGAGCTGCTTAACCAGAGTGTCGTAGCGGTGCTCACGCATGCTGGTAGTAGCAATCTCCACACCACGGAAGAGTAGGTCAGCACGCTCGGCAAATTTCGGTTTGCCATCTATGAGTTTGTGGTAAAACTTGGCCTCGGCTGCCGGCCATTCGGTGACAAATATGGCTTCTGAGCTAAGTTCTTTGGCGGCATATTCACAAATCCAGCGTTCCTCATCGGGCCGCAGGTCGTTTTCGCCAATGGTATTTTCGCCCGTGGCTTTGGAATATTTTTCGTGGATTTCGGCCATGGTCATAGCTGGAAATTCGGCAGGCAAAACCGGCTTTTTGGCATTCCAGAGGTTCAGCTGGGCCTCGCATTTCTCCCAAACATCTTTGACGACGGCATTAACTAAATTACTTAACAAGTTAAGTAATTCAGGGAAGGTGATAAAGCCCATCTCAACATCTATCGTTATAAATTCGGTCATGTGGCGCGTAGTGGCCGACGGTTCGGCGCGGTAAGTCGGGTTAATTTCAAAAACCCGCTCAAATACTCCCACCATCATCTGCTTATAAAACTGGGCGCTTTGGGCCAATGTTGCCTCTTTACCAAAATAATCCAGTTTGAAAACCTCTGCCCCTCCCTCGGTAGCGCCAGGCAGCAGCTTGGGTGAGTTGAACTGGGTAAAATCTTGGCCATTCAGATATTTGCGGATGGCCTCTTCGGTCTCGGCTTGGATTTTGAATATTGCCTGTTCGCGGTTGTTGCGCAGCCCGATCACGCGTGCATCAAAAAGCGTGTCCAAATTTTCCGGCTTGTGGCTTAGGGGTTTATCAATTTCTACCGGCGACTCGTCCGTGACTGGTACGTCTACGGTAATTTTCGGCTCATGAATTTCCGCCCCGCCCGGTGCCCGCGGTTCATCAACTACTTTTCCGGTGATAGCCAGGATGCTGCCGATCTGCAGGCCGCGCAGTTTTTCAACCTCGCCGTCCTCGCTCAATACGATTTGGACCAAACCGGAGCGGTCACGCATGACAATAAAGTTAATGCCGCCAATTAACCGTTTTTTGTGCAGCCAGCCTTGGATTTTAATCTCTTGGCCAACGTGGGATTTCACGTCGCGTGCTAAAACTCGCTCCATCCCGTTAGAACCTCACTCCGCTTCCATACCATTTACGGCGTCTTGAATCGCTTGCATGCTTCAAAACGCAAATATATTCTGATAGTCTTTGAGGTCTAACGGGATCCATTCTAGGTGTTATTCTACCTCAGATGCGCGTGGTTGGCCATGTTCTTTTTCGGCCTCGTGGTCATTGCCGCGCAGCCGGCCAAAAATTTGCTGGAGGATGCCTTCCAGAGTGATTACACCCGAGACTTCGTCAAAATTATTAATCACTACCAGCAGCATGGCGCCGGATTGCAAAAATTGATCGAGGGCCTGGCGTAAGTTACACGATTCGTTGATAAAAACTGCCGGCGAATGCATCAGATCACGGATGTGGCCGTGGTCTTCCAAGTGGTCCAGTAAATCTTGCAAATAAAGCACGCCCAGCACTTCCGGGTCGGCTGACTTGGATATTTCTCTGACCACCGCAAAGCGCCTTTGGCCGGTTTTGTGCAGCTCATCCATGACCATTGGTCCGATAGTCTCAGACGCCAGCACCCATTTAACCTTGGCGCGCGGCCTCATAGCGTCGCCAACAGTTTTTCCGTCAAAATTTAACGCGCCGGCGATGGTATCAAACTGGGCCGCGTTTATGCGATTATCTGGCTGGCGCGCCTGGCGCTTGAGCAGATCCAGCAGGTCGGCTGGCTCATAAAGCCCGGTTGACGGCGATGAGCGATGGCTTTTGATGACCTTGGCGGGCCTGCCAAGCAATGGCTGGAGCAGCCCCAGGATTTTGGCGCTCAGCGGCGCGAGTAGCGCCACATAGCGCATTTGCCAGCCGGACACGCGCCGGTTAGAACGGCCGGCGAGCGTTACCAAACTTATCAAGACGCCGGTTACCCCCGCCAGCCACCAACTAGTACGCGCTGCCCAGATAAGTAAACCCACGGCGCTGAAAGTGCCTGCAATCCACAACGCCAACTCCAGCGAGGAGCCGTAAGCTGCCGTTGCATAAAGCCGGGCAGCACGCCGGTCGTGGCCTAATTTGGCCCGGCGCCTCAGCTCAACCACAGGCAGAGCCCCATAAACTCGCTCAAATAAAACACTGTTACAAAAAACCAGCACTAATACTGCCGCCAAGAGTATCATCATATCTTTAATTTTACGCTACCCGGAAAGAACCCGCTGCATGTTATGATTAGAATATAAAAGGAGTGTGAGTCAAATTATGGATAAGCGGTTTTTGGCGATATTGGCGGGTATTGTAATTATTTTCGGTGTGGTTTTTGCGGCCAGCCAGCATTCTAGCAACACTTCAGGCAACTCAAATACTAGCAATGCGCAGCCAACCAGTCATATTGAAGGCCAAGGCAGCACTAGTGTAAAGCTGGTGGAGTACGGCGATTACGAGTGCCCGGTCTGCAGCCTTTACTACCCTGTTGTCAAACAGGTGGCGGCGCAATTTAACAGCCAGGTTTACTTTCAATTCAGGAATCTGCCGCTGACCAGCCTCCACAAAAACGCTTTCGCCGCGGCCAGGGCGGCTGAAGCCGCTAGTCTTCAAGGTAAGTTTTGGCAGATGCACGACGAGCTATACAGTAACCAGGACCCAACCGGGCAAAGCGGCTGGGTGGCCAGCGACAACCCGTTGACTTATTTCACTGCCTTTGTCCAACAAATCGGGCTGAATATTAACCAGTTCAAAACCGACTACGCCAGCGACAAAGTCAATAACGCCATCAATGCTGACCTGGCAGCCTTTGCCAAAACCGGCCAGCAAGAAGCCACTCCGACCTACTTCTTGGACGGCAAATACATTCCCAATACCGAGCTGGCGGATCCGACTACCGGCGAGCCTAGCGCATCGCTGTTTGCCAAAGTCATCAACGCTGAAATTACCGCCAAAACCCGGCAGTGAGACTTTGAGAGCATCATGTTCTACGTGTATGTACTAGAGAATGGTACGGAGCGCTACAAGTGTCGGCCGAAGGTCATTGAATCGTATGTTAAGCAGCTATAACCTAACCCTTGGTTCGTTTGGCACTCAAAGCTCTACTGCCGGGAAACAAAGCCGCTAGTTAATCGGCTCCCAACCCGGTTGTGTTAAAGGGTGGCAAGCTATACCATAGTGCTTAAGGAAATACCAAAAAGCTTGCGATGCCCAAAGCTAAAAAAGATTTTATAGAGAAAATAGAAAAAATTGCCGAAACGCCGGCAGTGGAGGCAATTGATACCACAATCGTCAAGACCGAGCAGATAGTCGCAGGTTTGCCCCAGTCCAGACCGGTCAAAAAAACCCGCAAGTACTGGAATATTTTGGGACCGGGGTTAACCACTGGCGCGTCCGACGATGACCCATCCGGCATTGCGACTTATTCGCAAACCGGTGCCCAGTACGGCTTCCAGCTGCTGTGGCTGGCGCCATTGACTTTTCCGGTCATGGCCTTGGTGCAAGAAATGTGCGCCCGCATTGGCATTGTGACCGGCCGCGGTTTGGCCAGTAATATCCGGGCACATTTTTCCAAAAAGGTACTTTACCTATGTACGCTACTGTTGTTTGCCGCTAATACCTTTAATCTTGGCGCCGACCTAGGGGCAATGGCTAAAGCCGTTCAGCTGTTGAACCACGGCGTGAACTTCAGCCTGATAGTAGTTGGTTTTGCCTTACTCTGCGTGCTGCTGCAAATCTTTCTGCCCTATGCCCGTTACGCCCGCTATCTTAAATGGCTGGCGCTAATACTTCTGGCTTACGTGGCCTCGGCAATTATGGCCCACCTGCACTGGAGCAACGTCCTGCACCACTCTTATACCCCGTCTATTAAATGGTCCAAAGACCAGCTGCTTTTGATTTGCGCGATTTTGGGTACGACTATCTCGCCTTACCTGTTTTTCTGGCAGACTTCGCAAGAAGTTGAGGAACAGATAGAAGAAGGCCGCACGACCATTGCTTCGCGGCAGAATTCCAGCCCGGAAGAGATTCACTCCATGCGGGTGGATGTCTGGAGCGGTATGTTCCTTTCCAATGTGGTGATGTTTTTCATCATCGCCGCCTGCGGCGCGATTTTATTCCCCAAGGGCATAACGCACATCAACACCGCGGCACAGGCGGCCGAGGCCCTGCGGCCGTTTGCCGGCAACGCCACCTACTGGCTTTTTGCTATCGGTATCATCGGCACGGGTTTGCTGGCTATTCCGGTATTGGCTGGTTCTTCCAGCTACGCCGTCGCTGAGAGCTTTAAGTGGCGTGAGGGGCTGTACCGCAAGTTCAAACAAGCCCACGCTTTTTATGGCACTTTGGTAGTTTCGGTTCTCGTGGGTTTATCGCTTAATTTTCTGGGTATCGACCCGATCAAGGCGCTGATTTATGCAGCGGTCGCTAACGGAATAGTAGCTCCAATAGTGCTGACTTTGATAGTTATCATCAGCAGCAATAAGCATGTTATGGGCGACTGGGTTAACAAGCGCCCTACCACGTGGCTGGGCTGGGCGGTAACTAGCTTGATGGCTGTATCTGGCATAGCCGCGATTTACTCGTTGTTTTAAGACTTTATATAAATACTTAACAAGCTAAGTATTTCCTACACCTTTTAGCTTGAGAGCTTTCGGGGTAGAATTGAATAAGATGAAACGATACTTACGGCCTCTGCGTTTAGATGCAACGCAAGGCGCCAGTGAGGAACGGAGTGAAATGTATTTAACATACATTGAAAGAGTACCGCAGCTGGCAACGCCGCGGTGCGCTATAAGCGCTTGCGGCGTTTTCGGCTTGGCCGGAAAGCAGGCCAGCGCGGCGCAGAGGCTGTAGATGGATACCGTTTTCTCGGGCTTAAGCCTGATAATCGTCATCGGTGCGCTGATGGCACTGGTGATGCGTCTAATCAACCAACCGCTGATTATCGGGCACATCCTAACCGGTATTATCGTCGGTCCGGCGGTACTGCATGTGGCCAAATCACCTGATACGCTGGCGCTATTTTCTGACTTGGGCATTGCCCTCTTGCTATTTATTATCGGTTTGGGACTAAACCCGCAGATTGTGCGCGAGGTGAGCCGTACCGCGGCATATGTCGGCGTTGTACAAGTTAGCGTAATTACGGTCCTGGGCTGGGCAGCTGGCCACACACTCGGCCTATCTAATACATCGGCGGCATTTTTGGGCGCCAGCCTAGCCGTTTCCAGTACCATAATTATTTTAAAAATACTTAGTGATAAGCATGAACAGGCGAGGTTATACGGTAAAATCGCTATAAGCGTGTCGCTGGTGCAAGACATGATCGCCATCGTACTGGTGGTGATTACCTCGGCCGGCAACAGCAGATTTCTGGCTATTGGCTCCACTTTAGAGTTAGCCTTTAAGGGGGCTGTGCTGGGCCTGTTGATCTACTGGGTAAGCGCCCGATTGCTGCCGCAGTTTCATAAACTCATCTCCGGTAGCCAGGAATTTTTGTTTTTATTCGCCATCGCCTGGGGTTTGGGCAGCGCCGCGCTGTTCGCTAAGATCGGCCTTAGCTCGGAAATCGGCGCGCTGCTAGCCGGCATCTGCCTGGCTTCACAACCATACTCCCAAGAGATTGCCTCGCGTCTGCGGCCACTGCGCGACTTTTTCGTGATAGTCTTTTTCATAACTTTAGGAGCCAATCTCAGCCTGCACCATATCGGTTCGATGCTGGCGGTTATCGTGGTTTCAGTCCTGATCGCCGCGGTCGCTAAACCGTTGGTCGCTATGGTGGTGATGGGCTATTTGGGCTACACCAAACGCACGAGTTTTAAAACTTCGGTGGCGCTCGCCCAGGTCAGTGAGTTTTCTATCGTACTGGTGCTACTAGGCGAGAAGCGCGGTCTGATCGGCGCCAACCTGGTCACAGCCATAACTTTTGTGGCCCTGGCATCCATCGCCGCCTCGTCCTACTTGATAATTTTCAGCGATAAAATTTTTAACGTACTAGAAAAATACCTGGGCCTTTTTGAACGCAGGCAAACCCATGGCGAAGCGGTCGCCCGGCGAGCCTACGAGCTGATTCTGTTTGGCTATCAAAAAGGCGGACAAGAGTTTGTGCAGCTATTCAAACAAATGAAGCAAAGCTATTTGGTGGTTGATTATGACCCTGAAGTCATTGACGTACTGGAGCACCATAAAATCAACCATCTTTACGGCGATGTTACCGATATGGAGCTGCTGGAAGAGGCCGGGGTCGCCAAGGCTAAATTGATCGTCTGCACCATTACTGACTTTGACAGCAGCTCGTTTTTGCTGCAGTACCTGGAACGTAAAAATTCGCAGGCGGTGGTAATTGTGGAAGCCGAAAGCCCCAAACAGGCTACCGAGCTTTACGAGCGTGGCGCCAGCTACGTGACTTTGCCGCACTACATCGGTAGTGAACAAATCAGCGCCTTCGTCAGAAAATCAGGCTTGCAAAAATCCGCCTTTAAAAAAGAGCGTACCAAACATCTTAGGGCGCTGGAACGCCAGTTGCGCCAGATGGAAAAAGGCAATGAGCAGGAAAAGAAACTCGGCCAAGCTATTATTGAGGGCGTGGCCAGCTTAACCAAAGCCAAGCCCTAACTCCGCGTCACGCCAGTCTGTCGTCCAACGGAGCCGGATCTGAATACTTAACTTGCCTGCCCCGCATTAAATCCTGAGCGTAGTAGTCTGTAATCAGATTACAGAGCATCAAGATTTTAGTGTCGGGGTTAAGTATTTATGCTGCTTGTGATTTGCAGGCAGTTTAGAGCTGAGTTTCATCGCCAGCGCGTAGGCTCCGAATAAACTTGCAGTGTAGATTAAGTCGCTAAGCGCGGTGTTGCGGAAAAACGGCAAAGCCATGCTATAGCAGAGCGCCAAACCGCTCCAAGTGTGGGTGTACATATTGCCCCACAGCCAGACTGCAAAGTTGGTCACGAAAAAGAAAAACAGCGACGCAGAGATTGTTAAAGATGCTCCCCGTAAAACACTTGGCTTTCTTAACCAATAGCTGCTAGCTAGGGCAATCAATATGTAACAACCCCAGGTAACAGGCATGATATTGTAAAAACCAATGACCAAGTCAGATAGTGCCATGGCTACAAACGGCACCCAAAGCGCTAGCCGGCGAGGCAAAATTGCCCCGCCAAAATTGGCTACGGCCGCCACCGGTGCAAAATTAGCCGGATGTGGCAGCAGTCTGAGTCCTACGGCTAATAATATAAGGCTGATGGCTATAGCCAGGTTAAGAGTGGACCTTTTTATCATTGCAGTTTCCAATCCAAGATATCAGAATTCTTGGTGATATACGCACCGGCGCCAACGGAGGCTTCTTTGCCGTTGATGTAGAACGTCCAGTACTTGGGGCCATTACCAGCTATCCCGTTGATGGAAACTACGAAATCTCCGAATGAATAGTGTTTAGTCTGTACCTGGGCATGTTGTTTCAGTAAGGTCAAAGCGTCTTTGCCATTTTCGCCTTTGTAGCTGATTTCAGTAGTTTGGCTTTGAGAATTTTTTATCACGTGGACTTGGTCGGGGTTAACCCCGTGCGACCAAATGGCCACGCCAGCGCCGAATACCAGGATAAACGCTGGAAGTATTAATATTTTTGCTTTGATTTGTTGAGCTACTCGGCTCATAAAAAACCTCCCTGTTTCAAGCAAGGAGGCTAAAATACGGTTTTGTCCTGTCTTGCTCGAGACATTTATTTAAAGTCTGCTGTATCGGACTCAGCCTCCGCTATCGCGGAGGTTTTAACACTTATCATTTTTCATTTGGCATTTATCTCTCTTTGGTCATCTATCATTGCAGCTGCAATCTGGTAAATGTTACCTGGTAAATAAATGTAAATTGTTAAATGTAAAATGCTAAATCGCTCGCCTTTGGCGGGCGCTTTACCGTTGCGGCACAGTGTTGGCATCTCACCAACTTCCAGCAATCGTTTGTTAATGTTCCATCATGATAGACCGCCGGCCGCAGGCCGTCCAGTGTAATAAATACCGCGCCTAAAAATGTCTGGGTTTGACGCGTACCTCTGTTTTCCCATATAATTTACCTGCTCTTACCCTTTTTAAATTCTAGGGAAAAGGAGTAGTGCTGGTTCCGTTTTGGCGGAAGCCGAATTTATTTCGGCAGGCACGATGAGGGAAAACCATCGGTTGTCCTTCATAAGCGTTAGCGCTATTCCGGAGTAGCTCAATGGTAGAGCAATCGACTGTTAATCGATTGGTTGCCGGTTCGAGTCCGGCCTCCGGAGCCATTGTGAGCGAACAGCCGAAAAAGCGGCTGTTTTCTCTTTAGAAGAGCTGAAATTGTTGGTTCTAACCTTGTTAAAAGCTCTTTCTAGCTTTGGATACTCATTTCGTATTGGCACGAACCATAAATTTGGCTCAATTGTCAGTTGTTTTTCTTTGAGAATGAAGCTACTACCGAGGGTAGTAAAGATATCCCTCCGCTCCTGCTTCCCACCTGCTTTAAAGGATTGGCGAGCGTGTGTGGCAAAATCAAAGGTATTTTCGGTTAGTTCTAACCATTTTTCGGCACGCTCTTCTGTATCACGCAATTGTTCTTTTAGTCGGTTGATTTCTCCAACGAGCGTCTCACGCTGCTCAATATACTCATCATCGTTTATTAGCTCTCTTAGTCTTAGCTTTGTGAGTGTGTCTAGTTGCTTCTGCGTAGCAAGCAATGCTTTGGCTTGATTTTCGTGTATCACTGTTCTTTCACTGATTTCTTGGTCATTATTTTCTCTAAGCACGTCTAAAGCCCAGTCTCGGAACTCTGGGAGAATTGTAATGCTGGCTAGATGTTCGTCAATTTGTTTTTCTAGCTCTGTTTCTGTTACTGAGCCTTTTTGGGAACAGGGCTTCTTATGGGTGCAGTGATAATAGACGTATTCTCGGGTCTCACCAGTGCTTTTAATATATTTTTGCTTAACTTCTGCCGTTATAGTGCAGCCACACTCGCCGCAAACAATAGGTCCACGATAGGTCATTTCGTGTTTCTTGGGCCGTGGCTTGCCCTTACGACCTAGTATTTGCTGCACTCTATCATATTCAGCTAGGGTTACCATTGGCTTATGGCTGCCCTGATGTAGTTGTCCTAGATACCTAATTTGGCCTGCATAGAAAGGATTAGTAAAAATTCCATACAAAGCCGAACGAGACAAAGGGCCGCCGCCTGTTTTGCGTGTTTTTCTTAATCTAAACCCTAAATCAAACTCTGCGATATCAAGTATTTCAGGAACAGAGTAATTACCTGTTAGCATCAGGTCCCACATTTTTCTTACAATAGGGAAACGCTCAGGGTCAATAATTATAATCTTTGAACCTTTATCTCTGTCGGGAGTATTTAAATAGCCCGTTGGGGCCCAGCCTGGCTTCCAGCCCAGCTGTATCTTTTTTTCATTTCCACGTTTTACATCTTTGCTTAATTTGGCCGAGAAATACTGCGATTGAGACATTACCATTTGGAGCATCATCATACCCTCTGGCGAGTTATCAAAAGTGTAAGAGCCGAACTTTAAGTCCAAAATCTTGCCATTTCTTATTCTGTAAGTGATTGAGGCAGCGTCTATTTCATTCCTAGATAAACGGTCAGGGTGCCAAGAGATTATTCCGTGTGCTTCACCCTCATCTATTCTTTTCAGCATCTGCTCAAAAATCGGCCTGTTGTTTGGTGTAAATGCACTGGCACTCTCAGGCGGTAGCTCAATTATCTCTAAGTCTGAAAATATCTGTCGGGCGTTATCTATTTGGCTTTGCAGTGAAAGAACCTGACGCTCTTCCTCTTCTGAGGATTTTCTAGTGTAAAGAAAGTATTTCATAGTAATTTTCCGAGGTCAGCTTTATTATACGCCCCAGAGGCCATCTCATACAGCTTGTAGAGTCTTAGTTGCTTTTTTGTAAGTCTACCTGCATAAGTTCGGCGTTTGATTGATGCTTGAAGTTCTTCAATTTTTTGTTCGGTTTCTAATACTTTGAAAAGACCGCTCCATTTATAGGAACGGTTTTTATTTCTGCTTTCGTAAGTTAGGTCATAACAATGGCGGCAGCCAAAATGGTCCCCATCTTTGTATAGCTTACGAACTCGCCGTTCGCAGGACCTACCGTTTATAACGAGCGGGCATATAAACCACCATCGCTCACCACCCAGGTTGCAGGGCGTGGACTCCAACCTGACCTTATAATTAAAAGATTTCTTTTCTCCTGACCATCTGTCCGTCTGTTGATAGCTGAGGCTAAAATACGGAAAATCATCAAATATATTTGCTGTAAAACTGACCGAACTTTTACTATCGCTAAACCCCGAAGTCCAGCTTAGTGTTCCGCTCATTATCCCTTTCAAATAGCCTTGCTGTTTGATGTAGCTAAGGTCAATACTCAACAGGTTGTCAGCTTCTGTTTTGCTCATAGTGTTTCAATAATCTTCCGAAATCATTAGACATTGTTAGCCTTTTACTCTGTTGGGTTATTGCCTTATTTTTGCCCTTTTTCCGAAACGAACCCATTTTTCCTAGCCTCTTGTGCTTTCAAAAGCTCACGAATAGCTTTGAAGAGGTTACGTTCTATTTCTGTTTCATAACGAAGATAAATACCACCTAAAAGCTCAATGTCTGCTTCCTTAATCTTCGGCTCATAACCCTGATGTATTATTTTTACTTCTGAAAGCGGCATTAGGTCCCAGTTGTTAGTCGTCTCGGTTTTTGTTGGGTCATTTATTTTCTTTAACTGTTCAGCTTCTGCGGCAACAACCCGCTGCAGTCGGACATACCAAATCGCAACTCTTTCAACTAACAGCTCTTCAAGAACAGTCGCTGGTTCATAATCAGTATGAAGCCTTGCCTTTATAAGGCTCGCTTGCTTTGCTTCTTCACCGCTGAGCAGCTCAGTTAAGATGTTATGCCTTACAGCGTTATACTTTGACTTTTCTTTTCCAGCTTCTGTTTTAACGCCACCCTTCTTGCTGTTAATGCGGTTTGCCTCTAGCTGCTTATCGCTTACTTCAGCCATTTTGCAGTCTCCTCTTTAGCTCTTCTCTTTTTCTTAAAAAATCTTGATACCCTTTTGATGTATTTCTTTGGTTACTCTTAGTAGTAGCTTTCAGGTTTTGGGCATCAGTGGCAGACAATTCATCGCTTTCAAGTTTGCTGGTTTCCTGCAAACTGGAGGCAAGGTAATTCTCAATCTTTTGGACATTCAGCTTAAAGTGCCGTTTAGCAGGGATACTTTTCCTAACTACTTCAATTAGGCCAAGGGATTTTAGCTGCCCAATAACTCTTTCCTGTTGTGAACGGCTTAGGCCCGTTTCTAGCTTCATTTCCGCAATTGTTTTGAAGGACCAGACTTTATCCCTTCCGAGCCCATTCCAATAAAGAAGCTGGCCCAGTAAGATTGATGACTCAACTGAACCTAGCGAATGGGCCAGTCCAGCACTGTATGCAATAGGCTTCTGCTGGAACATTTTATAAATCCTTTGCTGGTCCTGCTTGCTCATCGTAATTCACATATTCATTAGCCTTAGAAGGCCTATTAAAGGGCTTTGAGACCGCTTTGATTAGCTGGACCAGCTGTAATCCCTTTTCCTTTGCTTCATCTTCAGTTAGCTCAACATCAAAATGGTCTTTATATAATGCCTGGAATTTTTGCACCTGCTGGAAAGAGAGTTGCATTTCCATTACACCCCCGAATAAATCCTTGTTTTAAGATGCTTCATAGCATCAAAGTAGGCCTTTGGATTGACCTTCAACTTGTCTGACCAATAATTATCAACCGCTGTTTTTAGTGCAGGGGTCGTTTCAAACAAGAAGGTAGCTTTGCCAGCTGAAGATTTTTCAATACCTATAACTAAAAAGCCCTCTGTAACCAGAGCCGAGGATAGGGCTAGGTCAAAGGTTCTAAATTCATAGGAATTGTAATTACTCATCTTAATGATGAGCTTAACCCTATAACCCTACCTACGTATAAGGCATCAATTGAGCCTAATTGATGCCTACAAGCTTTTTATAATTCCGTATGATTGTTGAGATTTCTGAGTATGTATAAACCTTGTCTTCGTCTTCAAAAGGGTATTTTTCATCAAATATCGTCGCAATTTCGCTAAGGGTCTTTCCTTCAATTGTTTTGAGCCTGTATGCTTCTGCTCCTTTTTCAAGAACATCATAATCGGCTGGCTGATGTTTTTGACGGCTCATATAGCTCAGTCGCTTTTGGTGGAATTTTACTAACGGCCACGCTGCCTTTACCTCATCAAGCGTAGTATCTTCATCTATAACAATATGAATTTCCTCGTCGTCTTCTCCTGGCTGGTGGGGCACGCCCATTCGGACACCAATTTTATTTCTTATATTTTTGGGGTTGTTAAGAAGAATATATCCCCTCAAACCATCCTTCCACGAGGGTCCAAGTCTATACTTTATTCTGAGCTGTTTAATATCGTTATAAAAAGCATTTAGCGGTGCTATGAGATTGATTTCTGCCTGCCTATCTACAAATTTTGTGTAGGGGATTTTTTTAGCAAGTGCGTCTTCTTGAAGTTGCTTGAGCTCTTGTCTAAATGTCGGCCAAACTTTGTCGTGCCACTTTTCGGTCTCTTCCCCTATCCAGTGCCACCAAGCTTCCTGCTTACCAGAATTAATATCTTTAAAACCGTTCGCAGGGATTTTGTAACGTTTTCGGATAGCAGCTATATCTGCTTGAAAATCTGGGCGAGAAGCTAAGATGAGAGACTGCTGTTCTCTTTTGGCTTTACTCTTTAGAAAAACTTTATCTTCTGAACCCTTCATAGTAATAGTAATCCTGCTTCAATTATCTACAGGATTGGGCTTAAAGACTAGTTAGAGCGGTTTGAACAGGTCTTTGAGACTGACCTTCAAAGCCTTGGCGATTTTATAAACATTCCCCACGCTAGGGTTGCGTTTGCCTTGTTCAATAAATCCGATATATGTTCTGTGTAAATCAACAAGGTCGGCCAATTCCTCTTGGGTTAAGCCGCTTTTTCGTCTTAATTCGGCAACTCTTGCACCGAAATCCTTTATAAATTTTGTTTCTGTCGCCACACATACAGTTTGTCGCTAAAAAGTGTTTGCCACCACAGACAGATTGTCGCATAATAACAGACAATAAGGAGTTTTTATGAAAATTAGCAAGGCTTGGTTCGTGAAACACAAAGTTCTTTCAGTAGTATTGGCTCTTATTGTATTAGGGATAATCGGTGCTGCCGCAGGTGGTAGCAAACCCAACAGCACGGTCAATAGCAGCACAACAGCAAACACGGCTATTAAAACCCAGCCAGCAGCCAAAGCCCAAACTCAGCAACCTGCTGTGCCAGCCGAATATAAATCTGCTCTCAACCAGGCTACTTCTTATGCCAACGACCAGCATCTGTCTAAACAAGGAGTATATGACCAGCTAGTTTCACAATACGGAGGTAAGTTCTCAGCAGCCGCTGCACAGTATGCAATAGACAATGTGAAGGCTGATTGGAACGCAAACGCTCTTGCACAGGCAAAGGATTACCAAAGTCAGCAGAGCCTATCGCCATCAGCAATTCACGACCAATTAACCTCTTCATATGGCGGAAAATTTACGCAGGCTGAGGCAGACTACGCCATTGCCCACCTGAACGATTAGTGAGTTCATCGCAACAGAAATGGATTGAGGCAGGAAACCCTGCCTCGTTTATTATCAAAACGAACAATAAAGAATTAGAATTAAAGTTAAGGTTCTCCGAAGATGACAATTACGAACTATACAGATGAAATGCTTGAAGCTCTTAGAGCAAATATTGAGTATTTAAAAACTACTGGCGACTCACAGATAAGAATAAAAAACGGCGAACTTGTAGACATCCAATCTGATTTATACATTTATATTTTTGAGCTAGATTTTCTTCAAAATCTTGATGTGGACTCTGAAATTGAGGTTAGGGTTAATAGCCAGTCTGCATCAGGAAAAGTCATTGCTATCAACGACAACAAACTCCAAATTCAACTAGATACAAATCTAGGACCAAAAATTGCTGAGGCTCTTTTGATTGTTTCTAGTTATTTTCTGCTGGAAAAGTTAACCGAATTCCTAGAAGGCCTTAAAGGAAGCGACTCAGACTTATCAGACAAGGCACTGGGCCTAATAAGACCGCAGAATGGGTCAGACGATGATTATGTGATACCGAGGGCCACTGACGTATTAAATGAGTTTCAGGTTAAGGCGTTGAGGTTCACTCTGGGAAGCGATGTCTCCTATATTTGGGGGCCGCCTGGAACAGGAAAGACCCAGACCATCGCCAGCATAATTGAAGGTCTTTTGGCGAAAGATTTAAGTATTTTACTTATTGCACACACGAACGCAGCAACTGACAGTGCACTTCTCAAAGTTGTTGAGCATTTAAAAGATACCGAAGATTACCACGAGGGCAGATTTCTAAGAGAAGGAAAAGTTAGCAATAAAGAGCTAAGAAAATATAAGGTTATTCCCGAAGTTATTCTTGAAGAAAAAGTTAAGCCAATAAGAGAAGAGCTTGAAGCAAATAGGATAGAGCTTGGCAAGTTAGAGGGTAAAATCCAGGCACATAAAGCGGCACATTTTATGATGGTCGGCAAAGATGACCTGGATGCACAAACTGAAAACTTACTCTCGTATCTTAAACAAAAAGAAGAAGAGTTTGAGAGCAAGAAAGACGACATTAGATATTTAGCCCAGAGAATTCAAAGCATAAATAATCAAATAGAAGAGCACCAAAATAAAGGGTCTTTAGGACGTTTATTCTCTGGGACTAACCTTGCTAAGTTAACCGAACAGAAAACAAGTTGGCTTCGTGAGGGTAAGGTTCAAAAGGATATGCTGCTTTCCCTAGCGGACGGAGTGAAGGAAGCAAAAAATAAACTTAGCCTTGCCAAGAAAAAAGCAGCTGAATATGAAAAGAAGTTCCGTGAGGAAGGTCTACTGTCTGATGCTGAGGAAGCTGAGATAAATAAAAAGATTAAAAATCTTCAAGAGCAACAAGAAGAGCTACTTAGTGAGATAGAGAAAATTAAGGATGACTTGATTAAGAACGCCAAAGTTGTAGCAAGCACCCTAACTATGAGTTATATAAACAAAAAGGTGCTGAGCCGTGAATATGACTGTGTAATTTTAGACGAGGCATCTATGGCCCCCCTGCCTGCCATCTACTCTGCGGCCAGTATCGCTAAGAAGAAGGTTATTTTAGTCGGAGACTTTTTTCAATTACCTCCAATCGCAAAACACGAAGTAAACACTAAGGGTAAGACTGATGAAGAAATAAAACACGAAGAAGATTTAATCAAAAATTGGCTAAAGAGAGATGTCTTTGACCTAGTGGGTATTACTGCCTCAGTATTGAAAGGTCAAGAACCTTCAATATTGAAGCAACTGAAAATTCAGTATCGTATGCATCCTGATATCTCCGCTCTCATTAACTATCTTGTTTATTCTCCAAAAGGTGAAAAGAAATTCCGTCTTGAAAACGGTCCGAACACTGAGGACTTGGGTCAAGAAAGGCTAGAGTCTCAACCCTTGAAGTCAGCTCATTTAGGTTTTTACGATACTGCTGGGCTTGGCTCACTGCCCGTAAAGACAGACTCTGGTTCTTACTATAATCTTGCCCAGGCACTACTTTGTGTGGAGTTGGCGAAGGAAGGAATAAAAAGTGGGTATAAAACAATTGGAATAATTTCTGCTTACAGAGCACAGACAAATCTGATACAAAAAATCATTCAGGACTCGTTCTCGGAAGATGAAAGTAAGATAGTGCTTGCAGATACGGTGCATCGTTTTCAAGGTGGAGAGAGACAGTTAATAATTTTTGACGTAACCACGCCGAAGGCTCTTTCAATGTATGACGACTTTGCAGAGGGCGGAGACGATATGAAGCTAATGAACGTAGCTTTTTCTCGTGCTAAAGAAAAGTGTGTAATTGTCGCAGATGTAGGTGGAGTTAAGAAAAAACACAGCGAGCATTCCTTAGTAAAAAGAGCTATTGAGTTTTGCGAAGTTAATCACCGTCCCTTTTTGAAAGCGGAAGAAGTGCTCCCAAAGTATGTTGCTGACGATAGAACAGAACAATGGTTGCAAAAAATAAATATTACAAATCTTGAAAAAGAAGTTCAAAATACAAGCCTTTTTGATGAATATGATTTCTATCCAGCCTTTTTGAAAGACTTAGTTAAGGCAAAAAAAGAGGTAGTTATCAGCAGCCCCTTTATCACTACCTCACGAGCAAAGCAGTTTAAGCCATACTTCAATCTTTTAATCGGCAGAGGGGTGAGAATATTTTTGATAACTAAGCCCCCTGACTCTTTCAAAGATGCGATGAAGGAAATGTCAAAGAGAGAGCTGAAAGAGTTTGAGAGGATTGGTGTCGTTGTTCTACCAATTATGGGTGTCCACGAAAAGGTGGCACTCATTGATAGAAAGGTTCTCTACGATGGAAGCCTAAACATTTTGTCGCAAAGAGACAGCACCGAATTAATGCACAGATTTAAAGGAAGTAATGTTGCAAAACAAATGGCTGGTTTCTTGCGAATAGACAAGAATATTGGTCCTCTCGGAGAAAACAACTTGAAAAGGTGTGAGGTTTGTTCAGAAACGGGTTCTTGGTATTGGACTAGCAAAAGTGTGTATGGATTTTGGACCCATTGTCTTACTGGCTCACACTCAGCTGGTAAACCTCCAAAAACTAAAGAAGATAGACAGCAGCGACTGAAAAAGATAAGTAGTGTCCGAAAAACCGTTACATTAAATGCTAAGAACATTCCTGTCTGCCCAGTGCACGGTATCGCAACTGTTTTAAAACGAGGTCCATTTGGCGAGCTGTATGGTTGCCCTCAGCATAGAGAATGTCATTTTGCTGTGAGCAAGGCTAAGGTGGATAAAATGGTCAATGCGAAGGTCTGATGAGTGATTTAACCGATAATTTACCTGACCCAGAATTAGCTTTCAAGCTAATTGAAGCCAACTTTATATACAAAGATAACATTCGCAATCAGGACTCAGCAGTAGCCAAGAAATTAAAGAGATATTGTGCTTTCTTATATTTTTACTTCTCTCAAGCAGAAGAAAAATCTAGAATGTTTGATGCACTTCGCCCAAGACTAGATATCGTAACGGTGATGAAGGACGATGATGCACGTATGACTGTTTGGTGGTGGGCTTATTTAGATGCCATCGTCCATACGAGCAATTTATATGACAAGCCAACTGGCGGTAACGAACCAGCCTCTTTGCCCTTCTTAAACAGTAAGTTACCTATGTGGGGTAAAGAGCTAGGTGTGCCAAAAGTGCCTGAGTTGGCCGACATAAAAAACGATGAAAGTCTTAAAAACCTACTTGGCTTGCGGGATAAGCTAATAATCCATATTGAGCCAAAATCATATTTCAAAGTTATGTTTGACCTTAGAGATGTGCCTAACTTCTTTGACCATCTAATAAACGAGGTTGCGAAACCTTACCTTGAAGAAGTCTATGACACCTTTTTTATAGGAAAGCACGACTTTACTCCAAAAACTGAAAACATAGATGCAATTCTAAAATTAAAGCTGAAGATTGAGTAACGTTATGTATCAAAAACTGCTAATTTTTCTTAAAGAAATTGACTACTGGAACAAATACCCAAGCAGGTGGTATCTTAAAGATAGCCTTAAAACAGCAAAAAATGAGGAAGAAAAGATTGAGGTGCTATTGCGAGACTCCTTAATCTTGCAACATCTATACCCTAATAATTGGCTAGATGTCATACATAAAGCCGCAGATGACCCAGTGCGTTTTGTGAGAGAAAATATGCCAGAGATGCTTAGATAATGGACACTTGCTTATGAAAACAAAATCAAACAGACCGATATCTAAAATTGGCATTGGTAGTTATGGAGTTGGCGGACGTGGGCATAGGGATATGGAGATTACCGAAAAAGACGAAGACCAGAAGTATATTGACGCATTGGTCTACACGCTTCAAAAAGGCATCAATTTTACCGAAATTGCTTTGGGGTATGGGCACGGTCAATCACTGGCTATCTTCAAACAAGCATTTGATAAAAGCTCGGTAGTAAGAGAGGATTTCTTTTTTACTCATTCACTTTATCCAAGGGACCTGCCAACGATTGAAACAGCTAATGAAGATATTGCCAGCTTCTACAAAATTATGGAAACAGATTACGCCGACAGCACACTAATAACCCAATCAATGATTTTAAAATTTGGGACGGATAAGGTTTATCCTCTACTACATAAACTGCTTGAAAACGGTAAAACTCGTTATGTGAGCTTGTCTAATGCAAACCCTGATTGGATTAAGGCATTTAAAAAAGAATTTGGTGATGGCTTTGTTGCTCACGAAGGCCATTTTAGCTTTGAGGTTAGAGCATTGCAGGACAAGGGTGTGTTTAAAGTTTGTGATGAACTGGGCGTAAAGAACATTATTTGGCGACCTCTTCGTCGTAATAAAACTGTGCAACATAACTGGGAGCTTCTATCAGAATTGGCTAATAAATATCAAAAGACACAGAACCAAATCGTCCTAAACTGGATGTGCAGTCTGGGCTACAATCCGATGGTTTTTTCTACTAGCCAAAAACATATTGACGAAAATATAGCTGCTACGGATTTTGAGATGTCGGCGGTGGATTATATGCGAATGACGGATTTTCGTCCGCAGAATTACAACCCCCCAAAGGTTGATTGGGAAGGCCTTAGTATTGATGATGATATAGTTGTCCTGGCTAATGACTTTGAGGAGCACTTGCTAAAATAGTTATGATTTGCGAATGAGCTTATATTTCATTACAGGCAATAAGGGCAAGTTAGCCGAAGCCCAAGAGATACTACCAGAGATTGAGGGACTGGACATTGACCTGCCCGAAATACAAGGAGTTGATGCCCACAAGATTATTGAAGCTAAGCTACAAGCTGCACTTGAACATCAAGAGGGTGAATTTATTGTTGAAGACACCTCTCTTTATTACGAAGGGCTAAATGGATTGCCTGGGCCACTAGTAAAGTGGTTTTTAGAGACCGTTGGACCTGATGGCTTATATAAATTTGCGAAGGGCTTTAATGCATACAAAGCTACCGCAAAGACCATTGTTGGTTACGCCAAAGACCCAGACAATATTCAATTCTTTGAAGGCAATATTGACGGTGAGGTAGTAGAACCAAGAGGCGACCAGGGCTTTGGGTTTGACCCCATCTTTCAACCCAATGGTTATAATCAAACTTTTGCCGAAATGACTCTAGAAGAAAAAAACAATCTAAGTATGAGAAAAATAGCGTTCAACAAACTGCGAGAGTATCTAGGGAGATAATAGTTCTAACTTCCATCACTACGGGGAGCCATTCGACTCGGCTCAATAAATTGAGCCTCGCTCATGGCCTTCGGCCGAGTCGAATGTCCTGAGCGAAGTCGAAGGACTGATAATTTATGGTCTATCTCTATATTCTCCGCAATGTTCGCAATCGACTTTACATTGGGCATGCTGAGAACTTAGACCAGTGTATATCCGATCACAAGACTAATCATGGCGCCAAATTTATAAAAGACCATGGCAATTTTAACCTCGTGTATACAGAGAAATACTCCTCTCGTGCTGAAGCTATGAAGCGCGAAAAACAACTGAAGGGCTGGACGCGAGCAAAAAAAGAGGCATTAATCGCTAATGACCTAGCTCTGCTAAAGAAACTCTAGGAAGCGCTGTCCGGCCTCTCTTCGAGCCTGAGCGATGAGGCTCAGGCCTCAGAGCCGAATGGCCGGAGCCACAAAGTTAGAACTTTGCTATGATGACAACATGATTAAACGCTGGAAAGAGTTGAGCCGAGAGGAAGTTCTTAGGAAATACTCTTGGCTAATTGAAAAGAGGGTTTATAAATTACCAAGTGGCGAAGTGGCCGATTACTACATTCGAGCCGTAAAATCGGGGGCTTGTGTTCTAGCAGTTACTGAAGGCAATCAAATTGTTACGGTTAAGCAATATCGCCCTGGACCTGACCGAATTTACAATGAGCTACCTGGTGGAGTCGTAGAAGATGATGAAGATCCTAAATTGGCGGGTATACGTGAACTAAAGGAAGAAACTGGTTATTTTGGGGATGTGGTTTGGCGGGGTCAATGGCAGAACGATGCATATACTCAGCAAGAAAGAAATATCATTGTCGCAACCAACTGCAAAAAGGTTAGCGAACCAAAACTGGATAACACAGAGTTTGCGGAAGTTGAACTTCTTAATATCAAGGATTTCATTACAAAAGCAAGAAATGGAGAGCTTACGGATACAGCTGGGGCTATGCTGGGATTAGATCATCTTGGGCTGCTAAAATAGTCCTAACTTCCTCCACTACAGGGAGCCATAGTTAGAACCAAAATCTATAGAGGTCAATCGCCTCTTTTATTCATTTGAGGGGGTATTTCTTGGTATAAAATAATCTTATGACCACAAAAGAGATTGCCGAAGGTGTGGTGCACAAAGTGCCGGCGGATTTACGTAAAGCGTTGATATCTGATGAATCTGCACAAGAGCGGTGGGAAGACCTCACGCCACTGGCGCGCAATGAATGGATTTGCTGGACAGTCTCCACCAAAAAACCGGAGACGAGAAAAAATCATATCGAGAGGACAATCACAGAGCTTTTGGAAGGCAAACGCCGGCCTTGTTGTTGGGCCGGCTGCATCCATCGTTGAAATAAGCAGCGGTTCTAATTTCCTCCGCCAGCCGGCGGAACTACGCCGGGGCCACGATTTACAAATACCACAATTAGTGTTATTATTTGCTTTATGAGCGAGGCATATCGACATATAGTTCTTTTTGGGCTTAAGCCTGAAACCAGTGACACAGACCCGAGCCAAAGCCGTTAACCTGTTACAGGAGCTTGGGCAAAGTGCAGTAGGTGTAAGAGAGTGGGTTGTGACCGAATCATTAGATAGCCGCAAGGGTGATGTCATTGTTGAAAATGGGCTTTTTGAAAACCAAGCCGCTTTTGAGGAATTTAGAGCTTCCGAGGCACATCTTGAAGCTGGAAAATTTATGCAAGAAATTGCCGACTGGTTAGTTGGCGATTACCTAGAACATCAAAAGTAGTTCTAACTTCCTCCACTACGGGGAGCAAGGGCCACTTTGGGTAAGATTTAAGAGCGCCCCAAAAGGCCCGGTGCAATGGTTCTTAGGGTATTGATGAGCATCTAGAGCAAAGTAACTTGCTGAGCTGGAGCGAAATTTTTCCAATCCTTGTCAGAGAATATATGCACCGTACCGAATTCACCGTCATAACCAGGTTCAATTTGAAGCTGGTGAGTCCGGACACGCTTAATGGCTTCAGCGATTATGGGGCTGCTGGCAGCTTTGATAGAATCCAGATCCGCATCAAGCAGTACATTCAATTCGTCACTAAAGGTCTGCAGAAGCTTATCATATTGAGCGGTCACTTTTTTGGTGCCCGGTTTTACACGAAGAGCCTCGGCAATTATTTCTTCCAGGGGAACCAAAGACCAATAATCTGGCGCGCCCGAGGGCTTTTGGCCAGCAGGCCGGTCAGCTAGTGTTTCAACCCGCGATAGTACGCCCACGGTAACCGGGCGGCCGCATACCGGGCAAAGGCCTTTGTGCTGTTTAGTCTGCTGCGGGTCCCAGCGGATACGGTGGGCGCTATGCCCATCATAATGGTACTTGCCTTCCTCGGGAAAGAATTCAATGGTGCCAGCAAGTCTGGTGCGCGGCGTTGCAAGCTGTTGCTTTGCCCTGGCCGGTGCCCCATATTGTAGGGCGGCGGCCATGCCGTTGTAGCTAAGTTCACCGTCAAACTTGGTGGCTTCGCGGGCTAGTTTGGTAGCCGAGTGAGCATCGGAGCTAGACATTAAAGCTACTTGATCCAGCTTGCTCAGTCGCCAGTTCATTGGCGGATCAGACGACAAGCCTGTTTCTATAGCCAAAATCTTGGGGGTTAGTTCTTCAAAACACTCTTCGAGCGAATCAAATCCTGACTGCGAGCCTAGAACCCCAAACCATGGCGTCCAGGCATGAGCAGGTATTACTAAAGCTTCGGGATGAGCGATAAAGGCTAGCTCAGCAACTTGCTTAACGCTCAGGCCTACTATTGGCCGGCCGTCGCTGGCTAGTTTGGCTCCGTGGGTTGCCAGCAAGCTACTAAACCCTGAGGCGGCTTCAAGAGAAGGGACTAAAACCAGGGTATGAACACGACGGCCTCTGCCACCCTGCTGGTAAATGCTGGAGATCTCCACGCTCAAGACAAAACGGGTAGTGTTGCCGTCGGAAGCATCCTTTAACATCAATAAGCCCGGTTCTGGGGCAGGAGTTAGTAACTGTCTTATTTCGGAGAACCAGATAGGGTGTGTAAAATCGCCGGTTCCTAAAACGGTCAACCCTTTCTTGCGGGCAAATTCGTCAAGTATGGGTAAGGTTAGATAGCGCGAAGTAGCACGGGCAAAGCGCGAATGGACATGAAAGTCGGCGTAGTAAACCACATTTTTATTTTAGACCTTTTAAATGGAATTAAGTTTACTGAGCTCCTGCAAAGTACCAATGGACTGCTCTCGCCACTACTCCGGTTCGAGTCCGGCCTCCGGAGCCGTGAGTACGTGAATACTTAACAAGTTAAGTATTTTTACGATCTTAGGTGTTATACTGAATGATGATACCCAAAAATACGGGGTGTGATAAATGAGTATTTTCCATGCCCCGAAACAGACTAGTAAGCACGTAAAAGATTTTGATTATTTGGCCGATGAGGCCTTTTATTTTGATTCGGCTTGCCAGACCCTAAGGCCCCAACAAGTTATCGACGCCGTAAATGAGTATTACCACGAGTACAATGCTTGTGGTGACCGCGTAAAGTACGAATGGGGGCTGAAAGTCGATGAAAAAATTCGAACAACCCGCCAGAACCTGCTGGTGCTCGCCGGCAAGTCAGACCGTGATTACGCCTGCGCCTTTACGCTCAACACCACTTATGGCATTAATTTGCTTTTGAGCCAGCTACCAGCCAAGACTTATGAACGGATTGTCACATCCGAGATAGAGCACAATTCTGTGTTCCTGCCCTCCATGACTTGGGCTAAGCGCTTTGGCATAGAGCGACTGGTGCTTGGGCGCGGCCCGGACGGTTCGCTAATTTACAGCACCAAAGACCTGGATAAGGGCATGGTAGTGGTCAATACTACGACGAACGTCAATGGTGTTAATCTGATCAACGCAGCCGAGCTGGCTAACGACGTACATCATGCCGGAGGGATAGTTATGCTTGACGGAGCCCAGACCATGGGCCATAACCCGGAGTCAATTAAGAATGTGGATTTTGATGGCCTATGTTTTTCCGGCCACAAAATGTACGGGCCGAGCCTGGGCGTGATTATCATCAAGAGGAAGTTACTTGATGCGCTCGACTTAAGTTTTATCGGCGGCGGCACCGTGGAAGATGTGCAAAAAGACAGCTATACCCTGCTGCGCGGCGAGCCGGAAAGCCATTTGGAAGCCGGGCTACAAAATTTCTCGGGTATTATCGGCCTTAACGCAGCCGTTGAGTGGCAAAAAAATTACCGGCCGGAGGGCAAAAAGCCGCAACAGCATGAAGAATTTCTGGCGAATAAACTTTTTGCCGGCCTGAAAGCCATGCCGTCGGTGCAACTATTTAACCAAGCGCCAAGTTCAATCATAAGTTTTCATTCGAATAAGATTGATGCCCACAAACTGGCAATCTACTTATCGGCCGAAGGGGTTATGGCCCGCAGCGGCTATTTTTGCTGCCACTACTGGCTGGATGTCAAGAGTCATTTACCGCCGTTGCTTAGGTTGTCGCTGGGGCTCAATAACACCGAAGCGCAAGTGGATAAATTGCTCAATACATTATCCGCTATTATCGGAGGCAGATAGGCGTGTTTTGTATAGCGGCATTTATAATCCTGGGGATCCTGGGTATTTTTTCGGCCCGCTACCGCCGCCTGGCCGCCGAGGCCTGGAAATGTGTCGCCCGCAAAACCACTTTCAGAAAATGTGATACCAATTTTAAAGAGGATTTAAAAAGCCGTTTGCTGAGCGGACTGGCGGTTCACCGGCCGCGTTTGGCGCGATTTTTTGAGAAGTGGATTGAAGTCCTGGCTTTTATATTTGTAATCTTGGCAATCTGGAGTTTGCTGACCGTCTTGCGCAGCGGTCTTAATCTTTACGTGTATGATACTTGCAACCCGGGTCATCCGGAATCGTGCACGCTGAGTGCCCAGGCCTGCTCTATCGACTCGAACTATCCCAGCTTTTGGCATTCACTACGGACGGGCCATCTGCTGAGCTGGGGGCATAACGACATCAAGCAATTTGTAGATACTATTGAACGTATTCCTGACCGGATGAAAAAATGGCAGCCGCTCAGCTACACCAGTAAAACCAGCTCTTATTACTACGCATTTAATCCGTCCAAACCTACTGCCCTGGAGATCGTTGACCCGGGCTGCGAGTTCTGTGCACAGTTGTTTAGAAACATGCAAGCCGCGGGCATAGAGAACCGCTACAACCTGACATATATCGCCTACCCTATCCCCAATCCAAACAGCAATACTTATAAGTTCGCTAATTCCTTCCTAATAGCTTCGTATCTTGAGGCAATACGGACACAGCCGCTCAGCGGCCTTAAGACTCCGGCCGACTGGCAAATACTGCAGCGGATTTTTAGCTGGCAGGATCCGGACCATATTATTTACCAATCACGTATAGACTATGTTTACACTGGGGCGCAGGTTGAGGCTCTGCTACAAAAATGGCTCGGGCAAATTGGTTACTCGGATCAGCAGGTGCAAAGTATCGTTTTTGCTACCAAATCTCAGGCCGTGAAAAGTGCAATCGCCCAAGACCGGCAAACGGTAGAACAACAGATCAAAACTGTTAAAATCCCCACTCTGCTTCTAGGCAGCCGGCGCTATGACGGTGTAGTTGATACTAAAGCACTACAAAGCCATTAAGTCATACCTGCCTCTTCTGAATTTACCGCAGAGGAGTTAGAATAAGTTGTAGTCATGGATGGTGGGATTTTTGATAAGTACCTGCGCACGGCTAATTACCTAACCGCGGCGCAGATTTTTTTGCAGGATAATTTCCTGCTGGCTACACATACTCATAAACTGAGCTGAAGCTTGTTGCCTTTTAGATGCTTTCGGTATTAGATAAAAGCATCTAAAAGAGGATCTAGCAAAATGCCAAGTGTAGATATTAATTATTGGGCTGTGCTGGTAGCGGCCATCATTAATATGATGATTGGGAGCTTGTGGTACTCACCATCGCTGTTCGGAAAAGCCTGGTCCAAGCTGGTCGGCAAATCTATGAAAGATATGCGCGCTAACGGCCAGGCCGGTTACGCCATTTTGGCCTTGGGGGCTCTTGTGCAATCGTGGATCTTGGTACACTTTATAGAATACGCCGGTTCAACAACTATTTGGGAAGGGGTTGTTACTGGCTTTTGGTTGTGGCTGGCTTTTGTGGCCATAGTTATGGCCGGCAGTATGATTTTTGAAGGCCGTCCCTGGAAACTATGGCGAATCAACGCCGGTTACTTTTTAGCGGTGTTGGTAATTAATGGCGCCCTGCTGGCCGCCTGGCGCTAAATTAACATAAACCTTTAGCTCAGCCATGTTACAATAAGATCGTAATAAGGGGTAATTAATCGATGCAACCGCAACAAACTACGCAAGATCCGCCAACACAAACAACACCCGAACCGCCAACGCCAGGACCTATGCCTGGCCCGCAACCGCCGGCTGAGCCAACGCCACCGGCACCCGCGCCCGCCCCACTAGCCTCGCCAGCCGCTAAATCCTCTTCCATGAAATGGCTGATCGTCCTTTTGGTCGTGGTCATCGTTGCTGTAATAGTCTGGCTGGCAGTTAAGAAATAGTGTGATAAAACTTGTGCCCGTCAAAGGCTATGGTAAACAGCCTGTGTGGCGGTAGGTGGTGGTTCACGTTTCATACAAAGCAGCAGCTTCTCAAGCAATTCTCTTGGTTATTAGCTGGTCAGTCCAATTTAAAGATAACAGTTTTTCATTTTGGCTGATCCGATGACTATGCTTTATAATAGTTATTAAATTTCAATAAAAAATAGGGGCTCTGCTTCATGTTAAATTTGCCTACTAGGCAAAAAATTCCAATTATGCTGGCAGTAATGTCCGGCATGTTGCTGGCAGCCTTAGACCAAACGATCGTAGCCACCGCCTTACCACGCATAGTTAGCGAACTACACGGATTGAGAGACCTTAGCTGGGTAGTTACCGCTTATCTCCTGACATCTACTATTGCTATTCCTATTTCTGGCAAACTGTCTGATATCTATGGCCGCAAGAAGCTGCTGCTGATAGCAATTTTCGTATTCGTAACTGGTTCAGCGTTAAGTGGCTTGAGCCAAAACATGGCTGAGTTAATCATCTTCCGGGCCTTTCAGGGCATTGGCGCCGGTATGCTAATGAGCAACGCCATAGCCGTTATTGGCGACCTGTTTTCGCCGGCCGAACGCGGCCGCTGGCAGGGTCTTATTGGCGGCGTGTTTGGCTTGGCCTCGGTAATCGGCCCACTGGTAGGAGGCTATTTGACCGACCATGCTTCCTGGCGCTGGAACTTTTATATCAACGTCCCCGTTGGTATATTGGCTTTCTTCATGATCAGCACCCTTATGCCGCACATCACGTCAGATAAAAAGCGCCAAAATATTGATTATCTCGGTGCTGGGCTACTGGCCGGCGGGCTATCAGCTTTACTGTTGGCCTTTGTCTGGGGTGGCAACCAATATGCCTGGGGCTCGGTGGAGGTAGTAGGTACATTGCTGGCCAGCATATTGTTACTGGCAGCCTTTGCTTTAGTAGAGCACCGTCACGCCAAAGACCCGATTTTGGAACTCGATCTCTTTAAAAACCGGACTTTCAGCTTATCAATGATAGTGGTCTTTCTGATCGGCATGGCGATGTTCGGAGCAATCTTATATATCCCGCTATTTGCCCAGGATGTATTGGGGCGTAGCGCTACTAACTCGGGAGTTATCTTGACACCTATGGTCTTAAGCCTAGTGGTCACCAGCATAGCCGCGGGCCAATACGTGTCGCACAGCGGTAGGTATAAACGCTTAGTGGTAGTGGGTATGGCCGTGATACCAGTTGCACTGTTTTGGTTCAGTACTATGAACCCGCACACCACTAATCATCAGCTGGCCATCCGCATGATATTCGCCGGTCTGGGTCTGGGTGTCGGTATGCCGATTTTCAACCTGATAGTGCAAAACGCTTTTGACCACAGCAAAATCGGCGTAGTTACGGCCTCGGTGCAAATGTCGCGTAACATTGGCGCTACGGTAGGCGTGGCTGTTATGGGCAGTGTTTTAAATAACCGGCTGGGGCGCAGTCTCGCCAATCTCAATGCCAGCAGCTCAGCCCACCAATTAGCCAGCCTGAATTCTGGGCAGGCAGATTTTTCCAAAATTAACTCTAACCAATTGCAAACACTCCTGTCGCCGCAAAGCCAAAGCTCGATCATGGGCCGTATCGCCCAACTACCAGCTGACGTTCAACGCCAAACAATGCTGGCTTACGAGCACTTTATAACGGTCGTTAAAACCGCCTTATCCAGCTCGATCAGTGATGTATTTTTGGTATCCAGCATTGTGGTTTCTTTGGCCTTTTTTGCTACCCTTTTCCTCAAAGAAATTCCGCTGCGCACCGGTCGCGACCACGAACCCTTTCTGGATGAGATCGGCAGAGAGGTTAACGCCCCGGGTAGCGGGCAAGCTTTATAGTGCTAAGCCGCGTACTGGTTGCCTTTATGCTTAGCCTTGATTTTGCTTAAGCGGGGGATGAATGATTGAGCTGCGCCCTCCAGCCCCAGGACTTTTAGGGCGCCAACCAGGACATAAAGTTGGTCCAGCTGCCGCTCAGTTGGCTTGGTGGCGTTTTCAGCTTCCTTGAAAAATAGCTCGACTTTTTCAACCAGCCATTTTTCCTCGCTGGCTCTTAGTTGTTTGGTAACAACCTTTGACTCTGCTGCTGTATGCGGCTTGACCACCTCAAGCGAGCGGGCAGAGTGGTCGCGCTTAACCAGATGTCCGCGTTTTATAAGATTATTGACGTGCAGGGCCACCGTGGCTACCGAGGTGTATTCCAACCCCTTCATAATTTCACGGTAGCTGGGGCTGTAGCCATGTTCAGCTATAAAAGTTTCTATAAAGCCTAGTAGCTCGTGCTGTTTCTTGGTAGGTCGGATAGCCTCCGGATGCCTATTAATTTTTTCCTCTGTATCTGGCATCAGTGCCGCTCTCCGGAGGCAATTATCAATTTACAATTATATAGCTTCAAGCCAGGCTGGCTTTTATTTTTAAGGCTGGCCAGCTTGGTTTTGGCATATAATGCTTCCTTATCGGTCACATTATCAATTTTCAATAATTTAGCATTTA